>Ga0126336_10002724_pt1 | contig 10207 bp, 14 predicted proteins | sample SidCmetagenome_FD_92530 | JGI IMG/M metagenome (GOLD analysis project Ga0126336, IMG submission 92530) | Coral microbial communities from El Islote,Puerto Morelos, Mexico - Siderastrea C C metagenome | ecosystem: Host-associated > Invertebrates > Cnidaria > Coral | place: El Islote,Puerto...
ACCAATGCCGCTCTCAATCTGTTCAAGGTGCCCAAAACGGACATCAGTACGGTGGCCTATCGCATGGTGACCATCCAACCGACGACGACGGGCATCAACCCCATGGAATTCATCATTCCCGGGTTGGATGGGTTTGCCGATTTGGGAAGGAGTTACTTTACCATGGAATTGGCCTTGAAAAAAAGAGATGGAGGCAATTTGGTCGGGGCTGAAAAATTGTGGCCTGCCAATAATTTGGCGCACACCATGATCAAACAAATCGATTTGCACTTGAACGGCACGTTGATCAGCCCCCAGTCCGACACGTATCACTACAAGGCTTACTTTGAAAGTCTGCTCAACTTTGACCGAACCGATGGCAAAACGGTCTTGAGACCCAGTGGATGGTACAATGCCTTGGATTCTCCCCCCGCCTGGACGGTCACTAACACCGACAAAACACCTCATGCGGATTACAGGGATTTACCACAGAATCAGAAAAACACCCTGGAGGCCATGATTGCCGAAACGGCCGAGTATGCCGAAGGCAGGACCCGATCGTTGGTGTTCAAACCGCATTTGGAAGTCTTTCACACGGGCAAAGTGTTGGTGCCTGGCGTGGAAATCAAGATGAAATTTCATTTCAACAGCCCGAACCTCTTCATGAATGGGGTGAATTTGGCAGCCCGTTTGCACGAAGCCGACATCAAAATTCGGTTTCACATGTGCCAATTGAGGTTGAACGAAACCGTGTTCATGAATCTGAGTGCCAAGAGAGAAGACCAAGTGGCCGTGTACCCCACCGTTCGAAGTGAAATCAGAACCTTCAGCATGGATAGGGCCCTGACTCGCTTTGACATACCCAACCTGTTTCAAAACCGAGTGCCAGATAGGATGATTGTGGGTCTGGTGGACAGTCGCGCTTTCAATGGAGCCATCAGCCAAGATCCCTTCTGCTTTCAGAAATTTCAGTTGACGTCCATCAAGCAGATTGTGAAAGGGGAAGAATATCCCTACGAAACCCTCGAGCTGGTGGGAAACGACTCCTCCAAAGATCTCTTGGGCTACTTTCGATTTCTGCAAGCCAGTGGGGCCGTGTGTAAATTGAAAGGCAACATGGTCAAACAAGAGGACTGGGGGCAAGGCAAAGGATGCACGCTGTTCATGTTTGACAATGTAGCCAGTGGGTGTGCCGACAGTGCCAATCTCAACCCGAGACAAAGTGGCGACCTTCAAGTCAAACTCGAATTCGGAGCAGCCCCCAACGTCAATATAACGGTGATCGTCTACGGCGAATTTGAGAATTTGATCGAGATCGACAAGAACGGAGCGGTGCTGTACGACATCTACCAACACTGAAAAAATGGAGCATGTGGCATTGAGCGATCAACAGTTGACTTACTTGGCGAGAGCAGACCCTCAGTTGAAACCCAAGTTTTATGGCGTGGTGCCCTGCGATGGTTTACCCAAGTCCCCCGTCAAAGACAGACCCAAGGGTTACATTGTCAACACGGACCCTCGCGGCCAGCCCGGTCAGCATTGGATGGCTTTGTGGACGCCTGGCAAGAGGGATTTCGACCCCTGAAAGAGCGGGGTGTTGTTTTTCACGAGGGGATTCCAGACCGTCAGGCATTAACGACATGGTTCCCCAAGGGAAACGGCGTGCTGGTGTTGGACGATTTAATGGATGAAGGCAGTGGCGACAAGCGGGTGTTGGATCTCTTCACCAAACATTCCCATCATCAAAACATCACGGTGCTCTATTTGTGTCAGGACATGTTTCCGGCGGGCAAATACGCCAAAAGCATATCCCGCAATGCCCATTACATCGTGGCCTTCAAAAACCCCAGGGATCAATTGGGTGTACGAAATGTGCTGTTGCAATCGTTTCCCGCCGAGTGGAGAGACTGTATGGACACCTTTCACAGGGCCATCTCACGCCCTTTTGGGTACTTGGTGCTGGATTTGCACCCGGCCTCGTCGGATGAATTTCGGTTGTGGAGCCACGTGTTAAAAGGCGAGGGTTGGACCAGGAGTTATCACAAACTCCATGGAGCTGCCGAGAAGAAGTGAGAGGTTACGAGGAGACAGCCCCGCCTTGGGCTGGCTGTGTTTTGAAAAACTGGTAGGGGATCATCTCGAGGGCATGAGCAGAGACGACATGGATTTCGAAAAGATGAGAGAGGTCTATAAATTAGCTCGTTTGAGACAAGGGCCAAAAATTCGACAACTGGTCGTCGAGTACAACGAGACGCATTTTCGTGAATTGATCCAAACGCTGGGAGAGCAAGCATGTCATCTGATGATGAATCCCGACGTCGCCGACAAGCTTTTCAAGGCGCCATCTCGCCGGCGCGGGTCGGCACGTCGGTCACGAATCAAGTCTCTCCTGACACGCTTCAAAACCTCTTAGACACAGACATAACGGGTCAATCGTTGCAAGAGGCCGACATTGACCTGGCAGACTTCGCGGATCAAGCTTCACCCCTGGACTGGAGAGATTCTTCGGCTAGATTCCCCTCTCTTGAAGCTTATGCGGCCACGCTTGGCATAGGGAGTCAGACACAAAATTCCCCTCGAAGCATGTCAGCGAGTCACATCAATGTACCCTCGGCGGGTGGCTCGCGAAACGCCACGGATGTGGGGAGTGTACAGGGAAACCGTCGAAGTCGCCGTCCCCGAAGTCGGAGCCGCAGTCCGATTCGTAGCAGTACGCCTCGTGCCAGCGTACCTGGAGCCATGGGAGGTCGTGCCAGACGGGGTCGTGGACCCCGCGTCAGGGGAGGTTTGACAAGAGGATCACCGAGGTCACCGAGAAGTGCGACACCCTCGCATCACTCGTCGAATCATTCATCGAGAAGTGCGACACCCTCGCATCACTCGTCGAATCATTCATCGAGAAGTGCGACACCCTCGCATCACTCGTCGAATCATTCATCGAGAAGGGCGACACCGGCGCATCACCCGTTGACTCAAGCCGATTTACAAGACCGTTTGCGAGCGATATACCAAGACCACGACCAATTGGCCCAGGGGAGAGAAATCAAAAACATCACCGTGACTAATAGCGTGGTGACCAGTTATAAACAGGGCGGTAGGCCCACGGTGCGAACCAATTCAACACGAGTCTCGCCGTGAACGCAGCCAGAAAATGAGTGCCAAGGAACAACTCGTGGTGTCTCTGGTCAACGACCCACAGTCGACGTACTATGCCTCCCAACTGGAACCAGACCTATTGCAACGCATGGACTCTTTGTATGCTTTTTACCACAAGCAATGGTGGTGTTACAAAACCATGTTGAATCATTTCAAATGTCGCAATGCTCTGTTCAACGGGTTGGCCTTGTTGTTGGTGGCCGTCGGAACCATCGTGGGGCCCGTGCTGGAAAACGTCATCCTAGTGGCTTGTTTGGCGGCCGTGGGAACCCTAGTCAAAGGTTGGAATGATTTCAAAAACTATCGTTTCAAAGAAGAGATGAGTCGATTTGCCTTCACCACCTATGCCAAAACCTTGATCGAGTTGCGCACGTTTGTGCGCGGTTTGCCGCCAGAGGGTTTGGACGGGTTTTTAGTCAAGATGCAAACTCTGCATGACACCATCATCGACTTTACGCCCCCTTTGCCTAAACGCTGTCTACAACACTATCTTCGTTTGCATCGGTATCAGTCGGTGAGTGGGCAATGCTACGTGGACGGTCGATCGAGACCCTTGATGTCCAAAAGTCATTGGGAGGAAAAGGATAAAAAAAAGCGCTCCCCTTCATCGTTGTCACTTTCTACACTATGGTCGTTCGACGGGGCCGACCAAAAAGAAGAAGAAGAAGAAGAAGAAGAAGAAGAAGAAGAAAGGTACAAAGAGGTGGTGCCCTCTATCGTCGAAAGCCACGTTTAGTAGACAAAATTGCCGAGGGCGCGAGCATGTTTTTAGCGGGACCGGCGCCTACGTTTTTCACCGCCTTTGGTAAAATGGGATCCCAAGCTTTAAAAGGCATCACGGACAATGTGAAATTTTACAGACGCCGCAAGCGTGGGAAACGATGAAACGCGTGAAGCGTCACTTGCCATTTTTGACGTCCATCTTACAAGAAGCCAATCGTTTGAAACGTCAAGATCTTTTCAAACATGCCAATGCAGAACAAATCAACGCCGTGAGCGAAGTGGTTTTGAACTTGTTGAAAAACAAGATTCCGATCCCGCCGCCCCTGATGGGCAAACTACGACCTCATAAAAAGGTCTTAAGAGAAGTGGGTCGACGGAAAAATTCAGTCAAAAAACGTCGAGAGTGGTTGATGGCTCAAAAAGGGAGTGGATTGTTTCGAGGTCTCCACGACGTCCTATGCCAGTGTACTCGATGAATCCCGCGGCTTGGGTGACCTTGTTACGAGACGCCAACCGCCAATCCGCGAAATGGAAAGGAGAGGCGCAGTATTGGAAACATAAATATGAGGCATTGTATCGCGACTACATGCGCATTCGAGTCTCTCAACTGTGCGAACGCTGTCGTTTTATCGAAGACGGAGAACTTTGTTCAAAGTGTAGCGACTTGTTGGGATGGAAGAAGTCTACATGATTCCCGAAAAGGACATGAATGCATTAATCCAATACTACAAAGGAGAATTGACGAAAAATGCTCAGTTGACCAAAGCCGCCAAGTTGGCCGCCCGAAAACACGTGTTGATGAAATCTGGATTGCCTCCGCCTGTCGTCAATGCCCAAACGAAACCGTTGAGTCAAGAGTTGATGAAGCTGACCAAACGCATTCGTCAATTTCCCGGAGGTGTGGGACCGGGTGGTGGTGGGGGTGGTGCAGGTGGACTGCCCGGTGAAGACGACGAGGAAGAGGGCGATTTGGTCACGGGGCCCGTGGAACAATGGCTCAAGCACATGATAAAAGGAAGTCCCTCCACCCCCAAACCCTCCATTGCTTCACGATCTCAAAAAGACACCCCCGCCGCCCCCACATCAGCGTTGGCGTCCACGTCTAAAAGATCTCTCCCCGCCACCCCTACATCGTTCAAAAAAGGCAAACCTTCCCCGAGCCGAATTCCTGTCAGACCCCGCGACCCAGGCCAAGGCAGAGGCCGAGGCAAACGACCGAGTCGAGAAGTTGAACGTTTGAAAGATTGGGCCAAAGGTTGGAAAGATTGGGAAGATTGGGATTGATGGGAGCCAGAAAGAGAAAAGCCCGAGCCCCTACCAAACGAAAGGCCATCAAACGAAAGGTCATCAAACGAAAAAGAAGAAGACCTCAAGAAGGATGGGGATTTGACCTTCAAAAAATGTTGGCCAAAACAGGCATCGAATTTCATTGGCCCGGTTATCAGTACATGGGTCCTGGCACGCATCTGGCCAAACGTTTGAAACGCGGGGATCCCGGCATCAACCGATTGGACAAGATTGCCAAGCAGCACGAGATCGATTACAGCCAAGCGGGCCACGATTTAGAAGCCAAATGGAAAGCAGACACCAAAATGATCAAAGCCATTGACCGATTACCCGGCAGAAAGACATGGACGGAGCGCATTGTCAAAAAAATAATGCAAGCCAAAAAACGTTGGAAAATGTAAAACCTCTTATTATCGTGTCATTAAAAATACATTTTTTTTCATACCTCCTGAGTCGTGTCTGCTTGGGTGTCGTTTCCGGTGAGTGGTTGGGGTTTCCATTCCAACTAAAATAAAAAACAACAAAACATTTCATCGACATCTTTTTATTTTCCATGATCCTAATACAGGTGATCGTGAGCGTTACAGACATAACATGTGTGGTATGTTTGACACCCGGTGACCTTCGCCCAATCGTCTTTTTTGCCACGCCATCCTCTCAGTTCTAATATCGTTCTCATGCCAAATCCTTTCATCAATGCGTCTGGGTAAATAGGTCGATACTTTTTGTAAAATACAATTTCTCTCAAAATGTGTTTAGGAGTACACATGCAAATGGACCACACCGCTTTCAATTCTTGTTGAACCTAAACAAAATCAATAAAAAAGACTTTTCTTAACAGCCGGTCGTCTTAATCTCAATAACTTGGCGCGTCTCAACGTTTGTAAAAACAATAGATAGCAATGAGAACATTTAGTGCGACGCCATCCCACACTGGAGGCCATCTCGACATGCACCTGCGGAGGACAATCGAGAGGGGCGATTACTGTCAAAACACCGCCTCAAGAGACGTTGTAAGAGACGTTTCTGAGTCAAGAAGGCAAAACGACGTTGAAATTTCGATTCACATTTCGAACAGCGAAAACGTTGCCACTTTGGACAACTCTTCATTTCGTCTTGCACCTGAAAAAAAAAACAGGGCCTCCATTTGCATGTGAACCTATAAAAAGTAAAAGGTATGTTCATCGAGCACTAAAAAACGATGCCAAATCTTTTTCAAAAGGGGTCTAAACTTAAAGTAACACGCAGGACACTTCGTGTCATGCCATTGGAGTAACCAGTCCATCTGGGCGTGCACCTGAAAAGAATGAGAAAACAAGTCTGTCCACTTTTCCCATTCAACGCGCGTGCTTTTTGTTCATTTCGTTGTGAAGTAACATGGGTGGCATTTCGTGCCCTGCCACCGGAGTAAGCAGTCCATCTGAATGTGCACCTGAAAAGGATAGGTAACAAGTCTGTCCACTTTTCACATACACATTCGACGTGCGCGCTTCCTTCATTGCTTTGTTCCGCCGTTGAAATTTACTATAAAATTTGATTTGACAATGGATACATCCCCATCGACGCCACTTTTCCTCCTTCATCTGGTTGTGCACCTGAAATCAGGGGAGGTCAATAAAAGTGACGTTTCCGGCATGGAGAGCACAACACGCCCAACACATCAACATCTCGGGGTCATGGTCTAAATGTGTTTGAAAGTGATATTGTAAACAAGAAGGACACCAACTCAGGGTCGATGTCAGTTCCATGTCTTTCAGGACCTAGTTAAGAATGACACGTCATCCATTGGTAAAACAAATACGTTTCCACTCGAGGGCAGTGGGAATGCGAATGTGTGTGATGCCCACAATCAAAGAGAGGTTCGAATCCCTGCCAAAGCAAACGATTGGCTCTGGGACATTCGTTGGCTTACAAATCCACGTGGGGAATATTCAATCGGGACGATACCTGCTTTTCGAGCGTACCACCCTTGTAGGCGACCACATCTTTCTCGAATGTCGAGAGTGTGTCGTGCAAGGTTTTGACGACCGCATCAACCAAAGACCCCTCGATGGCTTTCTCTTGGGGACGTGGCTCAAAAGGAAGGGCGTGGATGTTGTGGAACACGTAACCCACCGTCCGCCGATCCCTCAGAGATAACGAGTGGTAGGGCACGTCGGGTTTAAAATGAAAGCTATCCGCAACGCCGTGCATGTCACACCATCCCACTTCGCGAACAATCACTCTATTCCCCGGCAGCACGAACCCTTCCATATCTATGATCATGCACACTCGACGCAACCCTGGGTAAATATGAACGGGTGCCGGACAACACTCCAAATGCGCGGGTTTTCGACAACAGGGTGTCCACAACATCCCCCACTCTTCTTTCTGGCACACAAAACATCGGTCAATCAAAAGACACTCTTCTTCTTCTCCACATACCTTGTTCAACTTTTCTCGATGCACGGCGCGTGCGGCCATGTCTTCAATTTTCTCCTGTATCTCGGGAGGTAGTTTCTCCCAGTGACTCTCGGCCGTCGCCACCACTCTCGGCTGAATCTTGGGGACGAGCACCGTCCGAGTGACTTCGGTCTTGATTTTTTTCACGACGACGGATTGGATCTCCGAGGTTTCGGGCGGTGGCGCCTTGGGTCTCTTGAACTCGTGTCTCCATGACGGCCAACACCAATCCAATCCTTCAATGAACCACTCACAAGTGAACTGTGGGTAAAGCACAGGAATTTCGACTGGATCTTCTCTCTTCAATTGGCTCGCAAACTTTTCCAAACGCGTGGACTTGACAAAGGCCAACTCGTTCCCAATCTCTTCCAAGATTTGGTCCGCTCGGGCAGAAATGACTCGATCTTCTCTCCTCAATTGGGCCGCAAACCTTTCCAAACGCGGGGACTTGACAAAGGCCAACTCGTTCCCAATCTCTTGCAAGATTTCGTCCGCTTGGGACATCATCTGACTATTCCGTCGAGGTCTCCCCATTTTATAACAACAAATGTGGCAACTCGCCATGCATGATGGGGAACCTTCCTAGGGGGTACCCCCCTCCCCCCTCTCCCTCCATCACGTGTCATCCAACCACGTGGTATAAAAAACGGTTTAAAAGAAGCGAGCTCGATTCGTTTCAGACCACTTTGCCTCGCCATGGCAAATCGACTACCTGAAGAAGTGAGTGAACAAGTGGAAGAAAACTACGAGGCCTACTTAGCGTCCCTAGGTTTAGAGCTCAGTGATTCCGACGATGATTTGATTTGTTATGAAACCATGCCTGCAAGCGACGACGTCGAAGAAAATGCTTTGTGTAATGAAGCCATGGACAACTTTGAGCGCCAGCGTGCCTTTCAAACGCGACTCCTTCAGCAGAGTGGTGGAGGCATGACGACACGTTCCTCGGGCACCTTTGAATTCGACCTCGAACCCTACGTGGATAGAAGAAGCCGTGAGATAGGGGTTCATGAGAGACATTTCACGACGCGTTTAAGACAAAAGGGCAACTTTGTGGACACTCCCCAATTGGTTCCAGCCCTACAAGAGGGTTTGAGGCGTGCTGTCAATCATGTCTTGGACGCTACACCCGATCTACACGATCGAGATCGTCTCTATTTCACACTGAGTTCCAATCGATTGACCTCCAATTTTCAAGCTTGGGGGTTACGTGCGGGGGAATGGAGAGAAGGTGGGGATCGACTCGATGGTCTTTTCAATCGATTGAGTCAAGCCCTCAACAGCAACGAGCAATTCGAAATGGATGATTCCTTTCAATTATCCATCACCCGAGTCATACGTCCACCCGAAGGCAGTGGGGGAAAACGACACATCAAACCCGGTCACCAATCCACCCGCCTTCTCAAGATGTCCAAAAAGTCCATCATTCACATCCAGAATGACGACCATCTCTGTTGTGCCAGAGCCATCGTCACAGCCAAAGCCAGACTCGACCAGCACGCCCAATGGGAGTCCATTCGAAAAGGCAGAAAAATACAAAAAGAACTCGCCCTGCTTCTCCACCACGAGGCCCACGTCACGCCAGGTCCCTGCGGTTACGAGGAACTCACGCAGTTCAGCCAGGCACCCTCTCTCTTGGATTACCGACTCATCCTCGTCGATGCCGATCGCTCTTTTCGTCGGAAGGCTTTCAGTCCGCCCGCGGGTCCCGATGAAAAACAAATCATTTTGCTCCATGAAAAAGGACATTACGACGTCATCACCAAACTCGCGGGATTTTTCGGTGCGAATTATGTGTGTGCTCGCTGTTTAAAGCCATACAGCAACGAAGGACGTCATCGATGTCCCACCAAGAAGAGTTTTTGTCGTGCTTGTCGACAGCAGGGGTGTCCTGATTTCAACGAGGCTTTCCCTCGCGGTCTCAAAGCCACTCAACGCTGCGATCGTTGTCATCGGGACTTCTTCGGGGACACTTGCTTTCAAGCCCATCGCACACTCGACCACGTGGGTAAAGTGGCACCCGATCCTCGACGCACGATCTGTTTCCAAACCCGACGATGTCCTCACTGCTTCAAACTCGAATCGGGTGTCAAAAACAATCAACGGCACAAGTGTGGTTTCATGGACTGCCCCTCGTGTCACGAGTACGTGGACATCCACACCCACAAGTGTTTCATTCAGAAAGCCAAGACTCCCCAGGAACAGAAAGAAAAGAAAAGAAAGCGCAAACGCCAACGACAGCGTGGGGCCCGAGCAAAACGGGGTGCCGCCGCCGGTCTCCAAACTTGTCACGCCAACGAAGCAGGCAGCGACGACGACCCCTTGGACAGCGACGACGGCGACGACGACGACAAACCCCCTCTTCATGTCTTTTTCGACATCGAAGCCATGCAGCCCCAAGAAAAACACGAAGCCAATTTAGTCATCGCCGAAACAGAATGGGATCCCACCCCTTTTCAATTCGAAGGGGAACACTGTTTACGAGATTTTCTGGAATGGTTGGATACCTTGACGGAAAACGACACGCGTCCCGTGTTTGTGTTGGCCCACAACTTTCAAGGGTACGACGGTTACTTCGTGGTCGCCGAGTACCATGACACCAATCAAATCGTCCAACAGATCC
>Ga0126336_10002725_pt1 | contig 10202 bp, 3 predicted proteins | sample SidCmetagenome_FD_92530 | JGI IMG/M metagenome (GOLD analysis project Ga0126336, IMG submission 92530) | Coral microbial communities from El Islote,Puerto Morelos, Mexico - Siderastrea C C metagenome | ecosystem: Host-associated > Invertebrates > Cnidaria > Coral | place: El Islote,Puerto...
AGAACCCCCCCCCCCCCCAAACAAATGGTGATTGGATCGATTTCGTTACCCACAAAGGTTGTTTTGTTAGCAAATACAAGTTGTCGGTACAGTTCTGGGAATTTTGATTAGTTTTCCCACAATTCTGACTTTCAGTTTCTTTCTTATGATCGTAATAATATAAAAAGTCAACTGAAAAATAACATAAAGAAAGAGAAATGCTAGAGTCTGGTCTGGCGACCTTCCGTTGGCACAAGGAACACACGGACTCTAGAAAGGAGACTGGAACTTCCCCATTGACAGGATTGGTTGCGAATTTAAGATTAAAAGGATCTCAAACCTTCACATGCACAGCCACAGCATCAAGAAAGCTGGTAAGTAGTCCCGTCGCGAGTGTTTATAAAGATACCTCAAAATATCAGTTAAAGCTACTTCCGTCTTTGTTATCATGAAGAAAGAGTCCTGTTGAAGAGGCAGATCGTCGGTCAGTAAAGATTGTGCGAACGGTATTTCGTTAAAAAAATCCGTTTTTGAACCTCTGATTTCTCTCGCTCCATAGAACAGGGGCATCCAACAAGATACTTTTAGCAAAATATTGTCATCGTATGGTTTTTTAGATTGCTTCCAAGCTTTTTAAAGACATATTTGTGTAAGCTAATTCGGGTTGATCTGTTCAGCATTTTTAGCTGAAAATTTAAGGCGCAGAAAATTTTAGGAAACGGAATCCTATCCGCCGAATTTCCGAGTTACTAATGCCTTTCCGAAAATGCTACCTGACCTTATTTTACACGCCAAACGACATGTTTATCCCTCCAAAAATAATAGGATATAATCAGTCACCTTTTTACGAAAGTTCGAGACGATTTCTCGCCAAAGAAGTCTCTAGTTTTCACTGCAATTTTAAACTCCGAATATCTCAGGCGATTTAGGTCTGCCGAACAGATATTACCTCCGTTGGGTGCCCCTGACAGAACGCTCTCTAGGCCCTTTGGTCGTTGTTATGCCGCCACAATAACCCTTTTCACAGTTACCTTTACTCATTTGCATCACAATGTATTAAAACGTGGATGTGAGACAATTTCGGGCAGAAACTCCAAAATTGCCCTAAATTGCGTCACATCCACGTTCAAACACATTGTAACGCAAATGAGAAAAGTTAACTGTGAAATGGGCTATTGAGACGCAAAATAATATTCGTTGCTTATACGACGTCATATGATATGCTGCTCTCGGTGGTTCCCCTCCTAAATACCGAGAAACGTTTCTTTATTTAGTAGAATTAACAAACCCTTCCGGCTTGGTGGATCGTGGTGGTAAGTGTATGAAAACTTACTTTGTATTATGTAGCTTGCATCTTAAGCAGTTTAGAAATGCTTTCATTATATAGCCGGAATAATAATGAGGATCGAAATGCACCAGTAGCAGCGAACCGTCATGCTACAAATAGCGACACGTAAACAATCGACCTCATCGCCTGATGAAGACTAGCAGTGTTGCAGTCGAAACGTCGCGAGCAACAACTCTAAGCGATTCCATCGTGAGACAAACGAATAAACGTTTCATCTTACGTGGAATCTAGTTAGTAAAGGACAAACATAACTAGTAAACTTTGAGTTAACGAGGATTCGAGTTATAGAGAATGTCCAGTACTAATTACAACCTATTATTGAAGGACATTTCATGTTGCTTGCATGTATTTTGCATGGTTATTCAGGAACCGCTGGTAAGGCGACGTTTTGAAGATTTCCGACAAAAAAGGGGCCAGCTGTAGATTTATTTGCAATTTGCATTCGTTCTGGAGGGAATACTGCTTTCGATTTCGTCGATATTGATTGCACAAGAAGCGGAAATGAGCAAAATTGGGTCGGCTTTTAAAAGAACCGTGATAACTTGATCAAGGTGTGTTTTTAATTTCTGGATTATGGCTCAGAATTTCCAAAGATGACTGTGGGCAGGTTTTCAAAGTTTGGGGATCGTACACCACTTTAATTTTCGATCAAATAGTAGCTAGTCGTGTTTTAAAGAATCTTAGTCAACTACGGTCTTTTTCAGCATCGAATGCGATATCCGACACTTTCTCAGGTGCCACCGAAAATCAGGATTTTACCATGGTGATTTGAAATTCTGCTACATCCTCTAAACTACGGCCAGTTCGGGTCTTAAGCAACAGTCGGGAAGCTAGGGCCCGAGAAAAATTGCCTCGTTCAACCCACTCCACAGGAAAGGTCTTACAATGGATTCTGATAGATCAAAATCTACTGATTAACACTAGGTACGTTGTAGAGTCAGTTTGTTGTGTCAGTTTCAAGGTAAGGTATGGTTTTGTAGACTTTTGGAAGTGCAGCGTCAACACAAGGCTGACCAGAAGTATGTCTTGAAATAACCGTTGTTTTGAGGTTTTCATTCCATTAGAATACAAACTGAAAGTGTCAAAATGATGACGTGATTATACCTGTACGGCCACTTCCGGTTTTGTAGCTTTTGTCACTAGCTCTATGATTTAAGCCGTTACTGCTACTAGGAGCATGAAAACCGGCAATCAACTTGTTTTTATCAAAACATTTCATCTAAAACCACTTTTCTTTGACTATTCTGTCTGTTTCTTTTGCACTACGGGCTAGCTAAAATCTCGTGATCAAAACCAAGGAAAACTATTTGTTTTCGTCTTGTCGTCTCTAAACACGTCTCTAATCATCGATGTCCGTCTCAGGTAGATCATCGTAGTTATCTGAATCATAAATTACTACAGCTCTTATTGGGGTTATGACAGTTATCATCACCCATGCACCTACACGCCTCAGTGTAGGCCAGTCCAATGCTACTGCATAAGCAGTTCTGTGAACATGGAGACCTAGAACACTGGCAGTAAGTAAACTCTAAGAGACTCGCCCGGGGCTGGTGGCTTTGTCATCAAATGGGGGCACTTCTAAATTCCAGCTGTGACCCGAGGGAGAGGGTAGATTTTGTCTTGACACCAGTGCCTTTCGCCACACCCACGCTTGGCAGTTTGCTCGTGTGATGTGCAGCAGAAGGCTGTCAGACGTTGGTGGTAGCAACAGGTTACTCTGTGCTTTTTGACAAAACAGAAGATAACGAGCCTCATCAAAGGAAGCTGGGATCCTATTCGAAATGGTGATGACAGCTTCAGCTTTCTTTGCTGTCTCCGCATTGACATCAGGGGATTGACCCACACGAGCTAAGCTTTCCTGGTGCACTTTGTTCTTTATAATACTCTTCCATGCCTTCTTCTTGCCTATTCTAGACAGGGCACAGTGAATTGTATCTTGGGCCAGACAAAGGACTTTTCTCTCATCCGCTTCATTACTACAACTTGATTCAAAGTCCACTTCCACTTCGTCATTCGTGACCATCCAGCGCAGAAACAAGTATTGATCTCTAGGCACTATATTTTTCGCTGTTGTCAAGTCAATGTCGCTGACACTAGCTGGGTATATGGATAGGCCTTTATACTGTCTTGTTTGATATTTTAACAACTTTGCTGCTCGATACAGCAGAAGTGTCGCAGAAGGATCTTGCGTGGAATGGTTTTGGTTTTCTGCTTGCGAGGGTAATAGTTGTTCGTTGTTCCGAATTGTGGAGGCGTTGATAACATCTTTTAATGAAATACAACTAGAGTACACAAGCTCTGGACTGTTCTCCCGATAACACTGCTGAAAAACTACAGCATCTCCAAAATGAAGTTTCACACGAAACTTCAATTTCTGCTTGGTGTAGTTTTGACCATCGATTCCCTTTCTTTCTAGAAAATCAGCATATTTCTTAAGAAGAGAAGACATACAGTAAGCTTTTCCAAATTCTAGCCCTTTCCCGATGCCAGTGGCCATTTCAAGAAATGCTTTATCGTATGCTGGTTCTTTCCCTGGCTCTTCTTTAAAAGCTCGGGATTTCAAATAAGATCTACTCACGTAAGATGCAAAGCATGTTTTATGGTATCTAGCCTCTGATAAGTCGTTATTGACACCAAGCAGCACACGGAGCATGTCCTGGTCACCTTTGGCTTCTGCACACTCCCTTATGGTGTTAGCTGCTTCAGACTTAGGCACGTTTTGCATTGACCTTTCTTTCTTATAAGCTCGTGTTTTATAAAACAGGCATTTAGGAGAATGTTTCGTTGACTCCTCTTTGATACCTGCCCCCACCACTGCTGAAGCTTTGTTTGAAGCATATTTGATATTTTGAATACTCGTGTACTTCGTATAGAACTTCGTTTTCGTGTGACAAATCCAAATCAGGAGGAAGCCTTTGATAAACATCATGTTGTCGAATTTTTAGTTTAGATATCAAGTTAGCAACAAAAGATTCTTTGCCTTTTCTCAGTTTATCTTCTGAGTCTAACTGACGTGTGATACCCTTAGCAAAACTTGTTGTTTGGCTTTTTTTTTTTGGTAAAGGCAGAAGATGCACCTGAAGTTCATGCAGCTCACTATCATCACTACCAATTTCGTCATCTGCCATAATGGCTGCAATTGAGAACGACGTTTATGCGTAGGTATTATCCTATATTTTTTTAACCTTAGACTGTCAGTTACGATAGACTTACAACCGGAACTAAGGCATGAATATCATTGAGCCACATCGCTGGTAACTACAGGTACAGGTAGTTTATACCCCACATAATAACGCAAAAAAAAGGTGTTATGTCTTACTGTGGCGTAATTTAACATAATTGCGGAGCCGTCATTTCAACTTTTAGAATAGCACGTGTACACACTAGTAACCAAGGAAAACGGGTGTACAGTACTTGCTTGTTTGATCTCTTAACGAAACTCAGTTTCAAATTCAGTTTTACGAGCTTGTTTTGTATTTTACTTTTTCTCTTACTCTTTAAAACAAACCACACCACAAATTACCTTCTTTCAATGCTTGAATCTTTGCTGCAATTTTCTAAGCCTTATATGATCTATATATACATTAGTTTAACACCTAAAAACTATCAAGAGAGAGCGGTAATTCTAGACTAACAAATGAAGCACTTTATAAAACATTTTTTCCAAATAAAAACTACAAATCAGTACAAATTTGATATAAAAGCATTCATTTCTCTGTCATTTTGATTGCGTTCAGAGCTGCATTTTCAAGCTTCGCGTTTAGCCTCATTTTGATGCTGCACTTCAGGTCGCCTACAAAACCCTACCATTGACTCGAAACTGGTAACACAAATCGACTCTAAAACGTACTTAGTGTTAATCAGAAGGGGTTCAATCTAGTAGAATCCGTTGTGAAACCTTCACTGTGGAGTGGGTTGAACGAACTCGTTACCTAGAGCCTTTTTCGAATTCCAGCTCATGGTCTTTTTGGTCTTTTTGCGGTTATATCTGAGGGATAATTTGCGTAATTTTTTATTTTTCGTGGGAAATAGAGAATAAAGACAAAGCCAGGATACTAATCGACGCATCGCTGTCCATTGCATTTCGTTATGTATCTCTCTTCAAATGTGACTAAGTGATTGATGGTATAGCACTCCAAGGCGGCTAGGGACGCAAATGGAAAGGCATCAGGGTTTTTGGTGGGAACAAGGCTTAAACTCTTGCCAGAAACTGTTCCCTGGAATTACAGAAAAAAGGAAGATTTAAGATCAAAGGTCTTGCGAACAGGAAATTTGTGACAAACCTTCGATGCACGTTTTGTTGTCGTTCTGCCACGACAACGAGTTTGCGTATCTAATTAAGATGAATATTTATCCTGTGCAATTGTGTTGACATACACAACCTATTAATAAAAGGGTTTCTTTCAGCTCAAAGGGATGTGAATGTTCTTGCTTTATCTTGCACTAAACTACATGCGGTTCGAGGCGATTACATCGGCATGATTGAGCGGTTTATTGAGGTGGCAAACTAGGATACATTGTAACCAGTTAATCAATATTCTACATTAAATCAAAGCCTTCTCCGGCCCTATATTAGCTTTTCTTAAAAAGAGAATAGTACATGGGCGCGCGGAGATGTGGAATTTCTCTTCGAGAGTTCAATGCGATATCTCACGAGTGAGCGAAGTGAAGGAGTGAGATATCGAATTGAACACGAGAAGAGAAATTAGTATTATTGTGTTTATTATATAAACACCAAAGCGCACAATATTACTGAAATTTTTTGCGGGAGTTCAATTTTGCAGATGGGTGATTATTTTCTGTTTTGCGGGAACTAATTTTTGTGATTAGGAAAAAACTCCTTTTTCTTGCCCGGGATTAATTTTAGCGATTTTCAGGATGTCGTTCCTGACTGGGATTGTAATTCTTTAAGGGCTATCAGTGCTGCAAACTGTGTTTTCATAAACTGCATTTTTAGAATCCTACATGCACACAATTCCAACCGATAGCTAACGCCATATTTATCCAGTGCCAAAGTTAAGACAACATAAACAGACGGTGAGTTAGAAACGTTCGTCATCGAGTTGTCGTGACCTTATTATACGCCTTGTTGTTTGTAAGAGGGCTTCTACTTTAGGAATACTTTACATTAATTTATTGACGGATGGTAAAATGCTCTTTTCTCTCCATCTTTTAGAGACCTCGACTACCAAAGCAACATATCGCACATACGATACTAAAGCAACTATAACCTGCATGTAATAGAGGCTAATAATTGTTTATTGGAATCCTCTTCTAACAAAAGTCTTTGTCATGGGCAGCGCAGACGTGGTTATACAAGCCATCTCTATCGGCATGGTTGTTGCCACTTTTCTTGTCAACACCCGTCGTCTATTAAAGGCCATCGAGCTATGTCAAGAATGCTTGATCCTTCTGAACAGCAAAGCAGTGAACGCAGAGGAGAGAGTTACTAAGTGGTGCCTAAGACAAATATATTTTATGATGTTTCAAGCTTATTGCCTCACCAACAATTACACCTGCGCAGTGACATGCGGCAGAAGTCTTCTTGATCTTCTACACGAATGCGGTGAAAGAGCCAAAGAAAGCAGGCTGAGCATAAAACTAGCAACGTTCTATCAACGTCAGAGTAAATACGTAGAAGCAAAAGAATGTTATGAGAAAGCAATCAACATTACGAGAGAAACTGGCGACAGAAAAGGAGAATCAGCCTGTTACGTAAACATGGGCACTTTGTTTCGGGCTCTTGGTCAATATACCAACGCTGAAAAATATCTTGAGAAAGCAATTGCGATTGCAGTAGAAATTGGCGACAGGGAAGGAGAAGCAGCGGGTTACGGAAACCAAGGAACTTTGTTGCAATCTCTTGGTGAATTTGCTAAAGCTGAAATTGTTTTAAAGAAAGCACTTGTGATTAGAAAAGAAATTGGTGACAGACGAGGAGAGGCCTCGTGTTATAGTAACTTAGGAACACTATTTAGTTACATTGGAGAGTATGTCGTGGCTAAGGAGTACCTTGAGAAAGCACTTGCCATCAGAAAAGAAATTGGAGACAGACAAGGAGAGGGATCATGTTATGGAAACCTAGCAACCGTTTTTTGTTATCTTGGTGAATATATCAAAGCTAAAGAATATCTAGAGAAAGCACTTGCCTTCAAAATTAAAACTGGCCACAGAAGAGGGGAAGCAGTGGTGTACCTAAACCTAGGTAATGTCTTTAAATATCTTAGTGATTATTTAAAGGCTGAAGACTATCTTAATAAAGCACTTGTGATCGCTAAAGAAGTCGGAGACAGAGAGTGCGAGGCGACAAGTTTTCAAACCCTTGGAATTGTGCATAGATGTCTTGGTAATTATGTCAAAGCTGAGGAATATCTTGAGAAGGCACTTATGATCAGGAAAAGTATTGGTGACAGGAATGGAGAAGCTGAAGATTACGAAAACCTTGGAACCGTACTTCAGTCTCTTAGTGAATATGCCAAAGCCCAAGAATGTCACGAGAGAGCACTTGTAATCAGAGTAGATGTTGGTGACAGAAAAGGAGAAGGGTCATCTTACGAAAACCTAGGAACTGTGCTTCTTTCTCTTGGTGAATTTACCAGGGCCAAAAAATATATTGAGAAAGCACTTGATACGAAACTGCAAGTTGGTGACAAACAAGGAGTAGCTTCATGTTATGGAAATCTAGGATCTGTGTTTCGCTCACTTGGTGAATATGCCAAGGCTCAAGAATTCCACGAGAAAGCTCTAACCCTCAGGAAAAAAATTGCTGACAAACAAGGGGTAGCCTCATCCTATGGAAGCCTGGGAAGTGTGTACATTTCTCTTAGTGAATATGCCAAAGCCGAAGAGTATCTTGTGAGGGCACTAGGGATCAGAGAGGAAATTGGTGACAGATGTGGACAAGCGACAGATTACGGAAACCTAGGTATATTGTTTGCTTCTCTTGGTAAATATGCCATGGCTCAGGAATATCATGAGAAAGCACTTGCGATCAGAAAAGAAATTTGTGACGTGCAAGGTCAAGGCTCATCTTACGGAAACCTAGGAACTCTGTTTCAATGTCTTGGTGTTTATGACGGCGCAAAAAGATATCTGGAGAACGCACTTGCAATCGCACAAGAAATTGGTGACCGAAATGGAGAAGCCACAGATTACGGAAACCTAGGGAGTGTGTTTTGTTGTCTTGGTAATTATGTGAAGGCTCAGGAATATCACGAGAAAGCACTTGCTATTAAAAAAGAAATTGGTGACAGAAATGGGGAAGGATCTTCTTACATCAACCTAGCGGCTGTATTTCAATGTCTTGGTGAACATGGAAAAGCCAAAGTATATCTTGATAAAGCACTTGCCATCAAATTAGAAACTGGTGACAGAGAAGGTCAGGCCTCCTGCTCTGGAAATCTAGGACATGTCTTATTATCACAAGGCGAATATCGCAAAGCTCAAGAACATCTCCAGAAGGCATTAGCGATTACAAAAGACATTGCTGACCGAAAAGGAGAAAGTTCGATTTACAGAAACCTAGGAACTGTGTTTTGTAAAACTGGCGAACATGTTATATCCAAAGAATATCTGGAGAAAGCTCTTGCGATCAGCGTAAAAATTGGCGACAGACGAGGAGAAGCCTCTTCATATGGAACACTAGGAACTTTGTTTCTATCTATCGGTGAAAGTGACAACGCTAAAGAACATATCGAGAAAGCTCTTGCAATCACAAGACAAATTGGCGACAAGCATGGAGAAGCCTTCTCGTATGAAAACCTAGGAATTGTGTTTCAATCCCTTTGTGAATATGAAAAGGCTAAAGAATACCAAGAAAAAGCGCTTGCAATCAGAATACAAATAGGAGACAAACATGGAGAAGCATCATCATATGGAAACCTAGGGACTGTGCTTCAACTTCGTGGTGATTATGCCAAGGCGAAAGTATTTCTTGAGAAAGCACTTGCGGTCAGAATAGAAATTGGAGACAAAACAGGTGAAGCAGCAGACTATGGCAACTTAGGAGCTCTGTTTCTCCGTCTTCGTGAATATGATCAGGCGGACAGTTGTCTTAAGAAGGCACTCTCAATAAGTCAGGATATTGGAGAGGTTGAAAAAGAGTTTCAATGCCTTTGTAACCTTGCCTGGGGAAATGCTTCCAAAGGAAACTTTGAAGAAGCCTTGAACTATCTGTTTCAAGGTATTCACAAAAGCGAGGAATTGCGAGGGTTTCTTGGGGACAACGACCAGTTCAAGATATCGTTTTCAGATGTGCACAGCTTCTCATATTCGTGGCTCAGTACATTGTTTTGTGCAGCTGGGAATATCAATGAAGCTCTTTATGTCTTAGAGCTTGGAAGAGCAAGAGCCCTGGCAGACTTGATGTCAGCTCAGTATTCTGTGGAAACCGAAATCACTCCCAATCCGCAGTCATGGGTTGGAATTGAAAAGATCATGAGGCAAGAAATTGACTGTACTTGTCTATACATTTCATATTCCTCTCGAAGCATTTTTTTGTGGATTCTTAAGGCAAGCGGGGCGGCCTACTTTCGAGAAGTAAATGTTGATGATGTTTACGGAGGATTAGTGAAAAATTGGAATGATTTATTTTCTAAAGGCTTGAGAGGCCTCATGGCTTTAGTAGAAAAACATTGTGAAGATCGATCGTTGGGGGCTTTTCAATCGAAGTTTTCTGAGGAAGATATATATATTGCAGATCCTCGAAATGTTGAGGAAGAGGAGGAAGAAAACAAAGCACCCGAACCGAGTCTTTCTCTGTATTTCAAACTAATTATAACTCCTGTGGTTGACTTCCTCGAGGAACCCGAAATCATCGTTGTTCCTGATCCCTCTTTGTACCACGTTCCATTTGCTGCGTTGAGTGATGAGACAG
>Ga0126336_10002726_pt1 | contig 10202 bp, 7 predicted proteins | sample SidCmetagenome_FD_92530 | JGI IMG/M metagenome (GOLD analysis project Ga0126336, IMG submission 92530) | Coral microbial communities from El Islote,Puerto Morelos, Mexico - Siderastrea C C metagenome | ecosystem: Host-associated > Invertebrates > Cnidaria > Coral | place: El Islote,Puerto...
AACGCAGCATTAATTTTAGCCCCCTGTATGTGTAACTCCAGCCCCCCATCCAGCCCGACTCACCATCACTCAATCGCAGTCTTTTCTTTTCTTCCCAGTATGGCATATACTCTGCTCGTAGCACTTGATTGTAAGATTCCAATGTTGGCTCTAAAATAAGAACATTAATCAATGCAATAGCTTTTTATTCATGTCAAAATCCAAGGCTACATGGGAGATTTTTCTTGCATGTTTGGGTGGAGTTATCTTGAAACCAACGGCCAGTTTACAAGCAGCGTAAATAATACGAATAATAAAGTCAATAAAAAAGGTAATTTATTTAAGGTGATGTTTCATTCACATCGCCGCCACATCTCCATAAAACAAGACAGTAGATAAGCGAACAAGAAAAGAACCTGGCCTCCAGTGAAAACAGTCAACAGTCTGGTAAAACAATTCCAAAGACCAAGAGAACGTTGAGGACTCAGATTGTTTTCTTTGCAGTCCCAGTTACATGGTGGCAACCTTGCATGAACATACTTAGGTTAAGTCCCCACTTAATTGTAAAGCAGAGACACTGTATCGACGGATCCTGGGTCATAAAAGAAAAAGGTAACTAAGTACAGACCATGTATATAGGGTAACTCTCCAACTCACCTAGTCCAGCAGCTTTCATGTCTCTGATGATCCCCAGTGCGAGCTCTGTAGCAGATGTTTCTTCCTCAGAGCTGGCAACAGCTACCTTCATTAGGGCATTGTATGTTTCTATAATTTAACCAACATAAGCATGACTGGGCTGAGACTTTTAATAAAGCAAAGCATGAGCTAAACTCTTTTACTTGCATCTGTCTAACAGTTAGACTGCGAGGCCGAGTTTTCCATGAGGAAACAGTCAAGTTAACTATTCAGTCACAGAAAATGCGGGTGGTTTAATTGAAAGCTATGGGATTGTAATCAGAAATCAACCATATGGAGGATGTCTTTGCAAAAACAATGCAAACAGAGTTTACTTCCAAAGCGACATAACACATGCAGACTGTTGTCTCTCACCAAATGATAGAGAGAGGCGTTATTTAATAAAGGTGATATTTAGTTACTGGTGATCAAGTGGTAATGGCCTTCCTAGAACTACAAAAAAACACAACAACAACAACATGAAAAAATACTGACACAGTGGTCGTTAATAAGTATACATTTAGACAATAGAGTCAAAGAGACTTGCGTGTTTGCAATGGACCACAGCGATTCTACTGCTTAGATACACACTTAAGGAATATTTTGCTTGCAAAAGCTTCAACTTGCAAAATTTCTTTTCAGTTGCCACTGTGCCTGTGGCTGCAACGGACATGAGAGTTTTCAAAATGTAGTGTAATTTAACACAAAAAGATTTTCTCTTGGAGAAGGTGAAGCTATTAATACCAGCAAAAGCCAAAAGTTCCTGAATAATAATGGGGGGAAAAAATGCCTTCTGATCAATTATACTAATTACATTAAATGTGGCTAAATGCAATTCAGGCAAGGTTAGCCAGCGATCTTTGCGATAAGTGTTTGTGATCTGTGGGGTGGTTGCAGGGGTCACTTGCATATCAGGTGATGTTCATTTCCTTTGCTATGTGCATTGAGCTGATCGTTGTGGATCTCTGGCCTTTTGGGCTTTTGTTTAATTTTCACTTGTTCAAGGGGATTCTAGTCTTATCCCCTCCCAACCCCTTTTACAGTGGTTTTTTTCCACTGATACTCCTTCAATGTGACAGTGCCCATTGGCGCCTGCCTGTAGGGGTGGTTCCCACTCATAGGATTGCCATGGTTACCTCCCTGCTGCACTTGAATTGCTTAGGCCAACCTAAAGACACCAGTTCCTGAGCTCATCATCTGTGATGCTTTGTTTCATGCTCATGTCATTCGCTGGTTTTTTTCCAAATCAACACTATTGAAGGACCTAGAGCATAAGACACATCTATGTGATGTTTCACTTTGAAAACTAAAGTATGCCAAATTATATGTAAAGCTCGAAATCGGCACACACTGACTATCGTGTATTTATTTTTTTTGATTAGCTACATTGATATTATATAATATTATCTAATTGCTCAAAACCTCTTTACTTACTTATATTAGGTAAGACAACAGGCTCTTCACTCATACTCTTTACTAATTCCTGGCCAAAAAAATTCAGGAAAAAAGATAAAGTTAAAAATATTAACTGCAAATTTCACATGCTATGAGATACATATAAAACTGCTTGCTGCGAGATACTTTGCTTCTGTTGAACTGGTTTTTATCACCAACAAGATGAGCATTGGATAATGATACATAGCTTGATATCAGATATTAACCTTATTACAGGAAATTTTCACAACTTAATTATTTTGCTAATTCAGAAGGGCGGTACATGTATATCAAAACGCTAAAGTTTTGCAAATCTGGAGAATTTGTTCAAAATGTCTTATACTAAACAGGAAACCTTATTTCACACATGACTTGTTTGTACCATTTTCTCTTTCTGTAACCAACCTTTGCAATTGCCCATTTTGAATCAATATACTGTGATCTTGAAATTGCCTTGAACAACAAGTTGTAAGTGAATACAGAAGCTGCAAAAGAAAAAAAAAACAGACCAAAGTCCCACAACAAACTCGTACTTTTAAAACTGCTGATTTCTAAGGAAGGGAACAGATCAGGGTTTTAGAGTAACAGAGGCATAAAGGATTTTTTTGGGTTAGATATTAGCAATCTAGGGTGGTGGATAGACAATGCTGACAAGAACATAAGCAAGACATTTAAATAGCGTGGAAAATGATAAGGCATTTTAGAGGGCTGTCATGATAGAGCAAATTTAGGGTGGCAGGATTGAAAAACCCACCTTGGTGTCCGTGCTCGTGCATTTCATTGAAGAGGTTATATGCATCACGATAACATCGATACTGTAAATGAAAAGCTTAGTTTAATCACGATTGCATGAACAAAGAAGCAACATAACAGGTGTTACCAATAAATAGAATTTGCATTCTTGTTAATTTTAATGACATGTGGTTAGGAATTTTTCAAGAAATGTTTGATCACGTCAAAACAGCACAAGAGTTGCCATGCAAATAATTTACACACAAAACAAACTTGTACTCAAATGGGCAAAAAAAATTTTCAATGATCAGGTTAATTTAATAAAACATCTCTAGAAGGGCCATCTATCCCAACCTGCCAATTTTTATTTAAAACCAGACTAAGGCCCGGTTCAAATGTCGAACTTTACATGTGCTGAACCTAATGCAAATGAGCAAAATTTATTATTATTTTTTTTTTTTTGTGGGGGTGCGGTGGTGTAGTGGTTAGCGCGTTGGACTTCAGATCTGAAGGTTGGTGGTTCCACGCCCAGTCCCTGCCGCCATGTTGTTTCCTTAGACAAGATACTTTGCCCTACATTGTCTCTCTTCACACAGGTGTATAAATGGGTGCCGGCGATATACTGCTGGGGGATAACCCTGCGATGGACTAGTATCCCGTCGAGGGGAGAGTAGCAATACTCTCAGTTGCTTCATGCCACAGAAACCGGGATAAGTTCCGGCTGTGAGGGCCTCCTTGGCCCGAGTGCGACTTTATGTTTTTATCTTTTCTGCACGTGTAAAGTTTGACGTTTGATGAGGGCCTGAGTCTATAAGACACAAAATTAAATCAATTCACTACTCTCATTCTAATAAAACCAAATACCCAACTGTCGACATACCAGCATATTTGACAGACTATAAGTTCACAGAATATTTTATAAACCAGTGGAAGAAAATGACATCTTACCTTTATAAAACCAAGGACCATTATCTCATAGGTTTTGGCATTTTTAGTGATCATACTTTCAAACATTTGTGAGGCATAGTTGTCACTCCTGTTTAAAGAGACATCAGGAGGGGGAATTTATGTCACACCTACATGGATTAACATACATTTTGCAAAGCATTTACAAAAATTTTTATAAAAAATTATGTAACTTGGCATATGAAAAATTGCATTTTAAAAAATTAATTAAAAGCAAGAATAGTGTAAAACAGAGTGTAATGAAAATGCTAATATTATTGTAATTCAGTTGTGATTCATTACCTCCATTCAGGGGTTACAGGTGTGTCTGTCTTGTTTGTCCTACTTTCATTCTATAAGAAGTGTAGGTACAAGTTAATGATTGTTAACCAATAAAAACACAATTAATTTGTCAATCAGTCTTGGTACACCTGACCTTATTACGGCCATCTTCAAATTTGCTACATGGTTGAAACTAATAAACTAAAACTACTGATCTAAAGTGGTTGAGGAAGACTTTTGACCTTGCCTAACTCCCAATTGAAATGATAATTATTATTCAAGCAATTTAATTAAGCATGCTCAATCAGCTCTTGTTCATGACTTCCATCATGTTGGCTCACACCTGTGACTATGTGTTAACATGCCAAACAGTCATATTTTATCATTCAAAGGATTCAATTAAAGCATCGTCACATTAATTTCCTGATAAATATATCCACCTTTATCACAAAAATCCAAGTACAGTTGGAATGTAATGAAATCAGTTGTGCTAACAATTTAAACTTAGGCCTGCTTATACTGCACATTGAAAGATGGTTTGTCAAAAGATATTAGTTGCTATGCATGCAACACTGAACTCAAAACTACTGAGAAATAACTCAAGATACATGTACTGTTCAGAGTGGGACTTCAACAGGGGACCTTGGGATTTCAAGTCCAGTGCCCTATTCACTCTTTTGTGCTGCCTCCTTTTCGAATGTCAAACATCTTCTGGACTTTCTATGTAGCTCCAAAGATCACATTAGCTTGTAAGGAGAAAATGTCTACAGAGGTGCACTTTGGAAAGGGCTGGGGTTCTCATTATGAAGAAAGATGCCGAATTGAGACCTTTTAGTGTTAATGTCATTGCAAATACCTCTTGATCTGAATCTGAATCAACTGAGTCTTCTTCAGCACTCCTTGACTTATTTTCTTCAACGTCCATTGTCTATAAAAATGAAGTCAATGATGACAATAACCACGGGTATAAAAAATTTTAGAGAGTCAATTTAATTGCAGGGTAAATGTTTTAATTAAATCTGTAACAAGAGCATGCCAACTGTGTGATGTAAAATAAAATAAAATTATTTCACACACACACACACACACCTTTAGCAGGGACAAATTAGCTTTGTGTCTGTTAATCACCTCTAATTTTTTCATGTCTGTATCTGCCATCATTATTTTGTTACATTGAAATTAAAGAGCACAACATTATACATGTGTACAGTCTTCTGTGCCTTGTCTTTGGATGTGCAAACACTATCTCACATAGTACCTTGTCAGTCTTAATGAACCTAGTCCTTAGGTTCAACCAAACTGGATAAATTCTGGTCTTCTACATCGGGTGGAACCTCTTGTAAGTCAATCAACACCCCTGGGACAACTTTCAAGTGTTTGCTTAGGAGAAGTGTCTGCTCTTGAGAGGTTAATGGTGCAGTGTTTGTATGTGGTTGGGACCTCTATCTAATGCCTCCTTATTAGAGCTGACTGGCTGTGGGAGGTGTCCCTTAAAGGAGATTAAAATTTACATTGTGCTGCAAAAAGAGTCCCCGGTAGCGCACTAGTGTTAATTGCAACAACATATTTCACCTACCTCATCAGATGTCAACATTAATTTTGCAGGAATGTTTCCCAAATGTTGAGCAGCAAGATCAAGCAAGTCATTCTGAGTATCCAGGGATACTTCAATTCCTGAAAAATATGTTCTACATATAACTCAAGGCTTTCAATTTGAACAGCCTCATAGCATTTGAACCATCTGTGCTTCAGTCAATATGAAATAAAACTTATGATTTTTGGGATGGTAAAACTTTGTGAGCAATGTTTACATGTAAGGCAAGTGCTAAATCAGGCACAGGGATACCAACCACGTGCACATTAGCAGTTTGAAACATTTCTTCACCGTAAATTTTGTTCAATTTCAACTTGACTGACATACAATGTACATGTACAGTCAAAATTGAAAACAATTTTGAGTAATTACATTGCCTATTAAAATCCTTAATGGTTTTTAAACTGAACATCTGTACGAAGTATCTTGAATGTAAGTTGCCAGTCATCAGTCATCATTACAACTGTAACACTTTGTCAAAAAAGTCCTTAGAATATAATTTATTTCACAGTGCTCAACCTTCTTTCTTGAGTCTTTCATAGGCCAGAATAGCATTCTTGGCATCACGTGTCTTGATAAAATCTAAAATAAAACAAAAAAACATCCAAACTCGAACAGAAAAGCTGAGTAGCATGATTATAAGCCCACTTAAAACTTAAGGCCCGGATGATCAGCATGTTTTATTATGATAATATTGCTTGAGCAGTCAGTGGTTAAATTATGAAGAAAACATCAGCAAAGCAACATGGATTTCCCATGGGCACACACATTGTTGCTATGCTTGGCATTCACACCCTCTATAGGGTTCATGTTCACTTCATAAATTATGGTGATTTTGCACTGGTGAGTTCATTTGCAGTTTTTTCTCTGAATCTCTGAATTAATTACGTCATTTTCCTCTGTTTAGCTATCCATCCAGCTTAATCACCTCAAGTCTTCTACTTGTTTTTTTGAGACAATGACGAGTGTAGTGTGTTCTGTACAAACTTCCTCTGCACAGACTATGGTTTGACCAGGGCTTAATTAACCTGCGATCAGGCTCTATTTTCGTTTCGCTAAGTGAAACATTCAGGCGGCAAGGGCGAAACAAAAAATAGAGCCTGATACAACTCTTTTATGGAACGTTTACCGCCCACTTTTTTGACTGATTGACATTCAACAAAACAGCAAATCAAAATTTCTTCTGCTTGCACGATCCTCGGTATGCAAATTTCCCATAACAGCAATTCGCAATGTCGGCAAAAATAAGAAAATAATAGGCTATGATATATCTTCTAGGCACTAGCAGTCAAATTTACATGTTTACTAACTTGAAGGTTCCGTATTATACATGGTTGCTCTGTCTCAGTTGAAACTGAATGAAAATTCAAAACACGACGAGGTTGTCATGTACCAAAATATGCTGCACACTCGAATCCTTTCCCATTTCAGGTGGTATCCGGAAATATTCTCTACGCATTTGTCACCAATTTTCTGCGTAAAAAACCTTGGGAAATTATGAGAAATACCCTCAGTTTCATTCTTTAGAATAAAGATATAAATAAAACCGTTTATAAACAAATGAGTATTTTGTAATTTAATTAAGTTCCAGAAGTGATAAATATTTGAGATTAGCAGCGAATTTTATCTCTAAACAGCAATGAATTTTCAAACGAAGAACATTTATTATAACACTAGTCAGATCCTTTGATATCAATGTCAGAGATCAATAAAACGACATTAGTATTAAACACTGAATGAATAAACTTAAAATCTTTATTACTTAGGTAAAAACAAATACAGCATCTCGCTGATTGCGGCTCTCGCTAAACACCGAATTATCGGTTAACTTGTTGATCATTCTTGGCAAAAGATACTAGTCCCTCTGCTGTTTGTTTTGTTTCGTAAAATGCGGAAACAACTGCCCTGCTTATATTTTTAATACTAACTGAAAGCCTTCAAATGAAAATTTCAAGACACAATTTGATAAAACGGGATACATACCGGTACTTCACTGTTGCTGTACTTCTCTGCTCCTACGAGAGACAGCTTGCGTCAAACCGAACACCATTCTCAAGAGAGAAAGAAATGATGACAATTCTCCTAGAACGACGAGAATTTCTTAGAGCGACACATTTACTTCTGCAGACTTGTTCCTTGGCGATGGCGATTGGATCGAAATTGTGAGCGAGTCTTGTAAACAATTTACTTCCGTTGACAGCTCTATTGTTAAAGGGCCAATCAGATTGCGAGATTCGCACGGCCAAAATTTGGCCTCTGGCATAAGGTCCTGTGAGAGATTGTATCAGGCCCAATTTTAGCAAGCGACCAACATAACAGAATATGAGAGCGATGCTAAAATTCGGCCTGATCGCAGGTTAAGGCTTAATGTGCTAGCAAACATTGTGAGAGATATTTTTTCTATAAATGAAGGTGGCTGGGCTCAATGGCTGGTCAGCTTCCACAGATTGCCCCCAGTCCACCTGTACATGTACATGTATGGTGTTTACAATGGCAAATGTCTTCTATTTGGCTGAGCACAACGTTAGACAATATGGAGAACCAGTTAAAATCTATGAAATTTCAATGTATTCACAAACTAGCAAAATGATCTAAGCTTCAGCTATCAACTCACATTTTAGATCCTTTTCAGTTTTAACCTCAGCAGCATTAATAACTGTATCCTCGCTAATCCATCTCTAACACAGAAACAAAAAAAAGTCAGTCCCCAGTTCACTAAAATGTATTATTTAACAATTACTCGCTGAAGGCGAAGCGAATATTGTGGAATAATCCCCTCGACTTCGTCTCGGGATTATTATTCGCTGAGCCTGAGGAGGATAATTGTTTTAGTATAATCGCTCAGGTGATTATCAGAGCAAATGCATTTTCTTTTTTCTTTTCTCTACAAACATCAAATATCGCACGGTGTCCATTTTGAAAATTAGTGCTTCAGTATTATAATCACCTCGTGTGGGGTGATTATAGAAAGATATGACATAATCCTTGACCAATCAGAGCGTGCCCTTCTCTATAATCACCTAAGCAATTATACTGAATTTTTATAATGTGAGCTACAACTTTTGTCGCAGGATTTTAATAATTACAGAGTAGACATTTTAATGTCTAAAAGTGTTCTCCCAATGACAATAATAAGTACTATAATTAAGAAAATTATTTACTGTATTTTCTCGATTAAAAGCTGGGTGTAAATAAATGCCGGGTCCACACGGCCAAATTTTAAATAAATGCCCCTGGTGTTTATTTGAGGTGCGGGCATTCCAAGGTCCGGCGTTTATTTGAAACTAAACCTTTACAGTGTATTTTACTGATTTTCATCAACAATTAGTTAAAGCAATTTTAAAAAGGTTCATGAACCAATAGAGTACTTCAGTTCAATTTATTGTGCTCACTCCAACTAAAGGAGGTTGGCGTAATGTACTCTACATGCTACTGACCATCCAATTTTCTGCCATGTTTTGAATTTTATCGACTACAGACGAAATCAGTGACTTTTAATTTCTGTTCTACTTATGTTAAGCTATACTTCGCTGTTGTTATTGAAATGTGAACTTTTCAACATATATATGACCAACAAAATAAGGCCACCAAAAAAGATGAAAGGATACCCCATTTTAATAAATGCCAGGCCCCGAATAAACACTGGGTTCAAATAAATGCCAGGTTTATGAGGTCTACTTTTAAATATGCTCCTGGCATTTACTCCAGAAAATACGGTAATTCTGTAGTAACGAAGAAGTTTAATGATGTAATTTAGTGTATAAACTGCCAAGGGGGAGCTTCCACATGAAGGGATTGGGATGATTTTAGGGGTAGAAATTACAGATTTGGTAATGCTTAGAGTGTCCAGCACAGAACACCAATATTTTTAGCCATCAATGTATCACTTAGAAATAAATTAAAAAGACTGTTTTAACTCTATATAGGTGTACAAAAATTTTACTCTCTTTTTTCTTTTTAATTAATTTTAAAGAAACATACATATTTCATTTTCATTATAATGATTTTTTTAAAAAAAGACTTAAGTAAAATAAGCAGTAAACTAGAGATTCATTTGTATTGTTTTTAAGACAAAATAATGCATGTAATTATTTGATCTATTTATATATTTTTAGTTAGTTTTGGTTAGTTATAGTGTTTTTTTTTGTAATACACATTTGATCATGTACTTTAAGTATGTTAATTTGCACAATATTAAGTAATAGCGGAGCCTACGGGCAAAGATCGCCAGCGGAGCTCCATTGCTAAGGAAATTTGGTAATGTATCGATACGAAAAATTTTGGCTGTGACGTCAGCGTACGTCCGTCCATCCGTCCGTACAGACTCTGGGGGAGGGGGAGGGAAGTCCCAAGGCAACCCGACCGGGAGTGGAGAATGCCATCTTTTCTTGGCGGGAAATCGCGCAGTGCTTTTGGGCAACCGGGGTTTTTCTTGGCTGGAAATCGCATGACCATCGTCGCTTTTGAAAAAGAGGTTTCTTTAAAAAGCTTAAGTTTATTTAGCAAAACGATTGTTCGACGGTACTGTAGTTTTAAACTTGAGAAAAAAACATTTAATACC
>Ga0126336_10002727_pt1 | contig 10201 bp, 5 predicted proteins | sample SidCmetagenome_FD_92530 | JGI IMG/M metagenome (GOLD analysis project Ga0126336, IMG submission 92530) | Coral microbial communities from El Islote,Puerto Morelos, Mexico - Siderastrea C C metagenome | ecosystem: Host-associated > Invertebrates > Cnidaria > Coral | place: El Islote,Puerto...
CAAACGAGCGACTAGAAATGGTGATATCAACAATCACATTGCTGAGCACCATTTAAAAACAAACCACAGAATCGACTGGGACTCTGCTGAATGCGTTACCTACAGTACGGACTACTATCAACGTATCACGCTGGAAAGCTGGTTTACTAACTTAGAACAAACACCACTGAACCGTTGCCAACAGCTACCTGCACCTTACAAACGACTGATTACCGACAATAACGAGACAGACAAACACTACACAAACCGACTTATTTGACTAACAACAGACCAACGGACATTTGACTAACAAAAGACGGATCGAAACGCACCAATCACGTTTAACAGTCTTCACAGCCAGTAACATCACGGCTTAACTGACAGACGACCAATAACATCACGAGATCGTCGACCAATCAGGACAACGACCAGAGACTAATAACATCTACTGACGATTCACAGTTCACTTGACTCTGATGATGACTTCCGCTCAGGTTGTCGAAACGTCAGTCAATGTCACCTCAGTCCTTCTCAGGACTACACTCACCCGGACGATCACAATTTACCGAATTATGATATGACTCCTGGGTTCAAACCATTTACAGTTTTATCGCTATTATTGTTCCTAATTTAACCCTATTTAGCCTGGGGGAAACTCCAGCAAACTTCCATACATGTTACAAACCTCAAAGGACACATTTTTGGACGTATACTATGAACCCTCGAAAACGTATTTTCAAGTAGAGAACGATCGAAGGCAGTTAAGTGTGACCGCGGCCAACTACTGTCCTTCCCCGTTTAAATTCAGTCGGAGGTAGATTACATGTAGTCCGAAGCTGAAAATCACAATCATAACGTTTCCTCCCCACCTTGTAATTCCGACGGACGGAATTTTTGGAGGCATCAAGAAATCCAAGATGGCGTCTATCCGGACCTCTAAGGAAGCATTTTGTGGACGAATTATACACCCTACCAATTCCCACCCCCTCCACTCCTCTCTGGATTCGTATCTTATTAAGGAGTGATCTCTACAATTCTACTGCCCTATATATCACGCATACTGCCAGCTATTGTTCTCGTAAAACTGCTAAAATCCCCCAATTTGGTGAGATATTTCCCTTACATTATACCGTTATCCCTTTAGGTAAAGTTGCCGAAAAATCGCTAAGATTTCACTATTGGGATATTTCCCTCATACTTTTTTGTCCCTAGTATATCACGTTATAAAATGACCTACGAAATCCAAGAACTAGATACATTTCCCTCTGTAACTCTAATGTCTCCTATGTATGTCTCGAAACTGACGTTATCATGACAGCTAATTAATGATTCTCGAAAAGACACCAGGCTACTGAGAGAATACGGTAGACGCTACGAAGCTAAACAAAAAAACAAAAAAACAAAAAAAAAAAAGAAAGAAAAACAAAAAAGTGTCTCAAGTGCACACTACAAGCGATTTCATTGCGATTTCTCAGCAATTAAAAAGCGATATTTCCTGCAAGTTCCCAAGTTTTAAACATGTTCGAAACCTCTACGAAATCGCACAGAAATCGCTCTGAAATCGCATTTACTCTACACTTACGATGTTTATCGTGAGCTCGGGTGAGGCAGAAACTATACCAAAAGTTTGGCCTCAAAGAGGTATTGCATAATACATCACCACTGTTTATGTGACAATATTCCGAAAAAGCTTTTTTTAATTTTCTTTTTTTTATATATTGGTACATGTGCCATTTAACTATCTTTACCTACACTATACAAGAGTATCAACGACCGCTTTTGGAATACAAATATAACGGGGGAAAAAGCTAATCAATAAGTTTAAATTCAAAGGGCGAATAGCCTTTCACGTTTGTACCGATTATCTTTTGTTTTCTAAACTAAATTCATGCAAAATAATATTCCATTTTTTAACCTTTGCAAATTTACCTTTTAAATCCAGAACACTCATTCCAAACGTGGAAGGTTAGCTGTACTTAGTCTTAATCGAAAACGCAGATTTATTTATCAATACAACTAACATTCGCTGGCACACAGCGATGTCTCGAAAATGGAGGTTCTGATCACTTGATCTGGTACGTGATCAAAATTACACGCTAAGGCAAAACTGGACATGAACAATGATATTCAAGGAAAATTTCAGCCTGATCAACCTTTTTTCGGATGTTCTGGTTTTATTGTTCCACTTTATTCTCTAACGTATACAAGACACATCGAACGGAACAGTTTTAATCCCAAATTGCACTGTATTGTTCAAAATGTGGTATGGTCAGGAACTCCAGCCTGGACCATACTTAGAACATAGACAAATATGACATACTAACCCGGGTTAGGTGTGCAGGTGAGATTTCTTAACGCTTTCGTTCGAGGGTGCCTTGGCAAGTGAATGTTGATACTGGCTACGCTTTCCTTTTGTACTAAAAAAAAATCTGATCATTAATAACATGCCATTAATTAGTTGATTATACAAGTTATATTGCGCAAATATCAACCAAGGGTTTTCAAATGTGCATTACAATAATTAACTAAAAAAAACTATTAAAACTTATAGGGCATCAACATACAAAAAAATAATTGAAAATTACTAACGCCAAAAATGAAAACGTATAAAGTTATGCTATGATAAGTTGCATATTCTAAAAGTACGTATATCTATAATTAAATTAGGTGACAAGATAGTTCTAAAATCTAAAATCTATAATCTAGATTGTTATAAAATCTAATATATATATATAATATATACAATTATTACACTTATTACAATTATTTAACACATATTAACGGTTTTAAAACGGTGTGTTTTAATAACAGATTTAAAGTATTAATACAAGTACACTTAACATCCCATAAAGCCTCGTTATCAAAAGTACTCCGAACGAGTACGTATCTGCTCAGAACTCCTGGTGTTTATTGCTGCAAGCCACCCGAGATTTTCCGAAGACGTCATAGGACCAAACGATCTCTTTCGAAGATCACTCGAACATTTCTGACGATCATTCAAAGCCGATTCCAACTGATCCGAAGACTTCCGAATTTTATCCGAAACCTTCCAACTTCAAAAGTCGACCTCAAGATTTTCGAAGGCGTTTGACCCTATGGAACGACAATACCTCTATGATTTAAAGCCGTAAAGCTACTCGTAATTTCGTGGAATGTACTATTAAAAAATCATACAACCTGTTCGTACAACTTGTGATTGAAAGACACTCGTGACGTTCCTTTGCTGCTAATAATACAGCTAATCAATGGCATCAATTAATAATTATTATTTTTGTTCGCAAGTCTAAGGGACAGTGTCCTGGGCTATAGCTATTTAATTGCAATTTCTTAAGTATGGCCAAGAGCATGCTTTATTAAGCTTCCCTTGGTATCCTGAATTAGGACGAAAAAAATGACGAAAGCACAGAAATATAAGCTAGAAAGTCAATTAACAGTTAAAGCAACTCAAAGTCCCATAAAATAACAGTTTTCATTCCCGGACCTTCTGTCACGAAATCAAATTTGATGAACTGTGATCCAGTTTGTTTGTTTGTTTTTTTTTGCAATCCTGCAGTTTATCCCCACACTACTTGTTTGTTCTGCTCTGTAGGATTTTTTTAATCCATCTCATGATCAGTGTAAGTATGAAGGCATTTGGCAATAAACTGACATGAAAATTAGGCAACCGAAATTTCGATATTTTGGTCGGATAGTGTATGTTTATTCAGCATGTAAACACTATCAAATTAAGTATTAGAATAAACTCATCAAGGCTGGAACGAAAGCCTTAGACGTTTCCTGAAAATATATTTACAAGAACCTTAAAAATTTGTCAAAACCACTTAAACTAATGGTTGTCTAAAAATGTTAAACCAAGTAGAAATGTTTTGTAAAACAAATAAATAAACAAATCAGCTTTGTTTGACGAGAGTGACACCAAACAGTCTGGGACTGTCAAACCTGTGGCCCTTGGATTACAGATCGAATTGGTTTGAGGAGAGGGGAAAACCGGAGTACCCGGAGAAAAACCTCTCAGAGCAAGGACGAGAACCAACAACAAACTCAACCCACAAGTCTAAGTCTAAGTCTAAGTCTAAGTCTAAGTCTAAGTCTAAGTCTAAGTCTAAGTCTAAGTCTAAGTCTAAGTCTAAGTCTAAGTCTAAGTAGAAGTACAAGTATAAGTATAAGAAAAGGGAAGCTCCAAATCAGACCCGAACATCCCATTTAAGCTTGTGAATCTGCTATTTCGTAGACATCTTCTCCTGGTACTGGTCCTTGGATTTTATCTCTGTTAAAGCTCCGATTGTAATACGCAGGACCCGGTTTTTCTATCTTTTGTCGGGGAATACTGCGATTGTAATATCCAGGAGCCACGTCTTCTTCTTGTAAGGAATCTTTTTCTGGTTTTCCTATCTTTTTTCTGTTGATCTCGCGATTGTAATACCCGGCAGCAAGGTCTGCGTCTGGTAAGGTATCTTTTGCTGGCTTTGCCATCTTTTTCCTGCTGCTACTCCGATTGTAATACCCGGGAGGTGGGCCCTCGACTGCTAAGGAGTCTTTTTCTGGCTTTTCTATTTTTTCGCCATTGAAGCTCCGGTCGCAATACCCTGAATCCTGGTCCTCGTCCTGCAAGGCATCTTCTCTTGACTTTCCTATCTTTTTTCTGTTGAAGCTCGGATCGCAATACCCGGAATCCAAGTTTTCGTCTTTCAATGACTGGTACGCATGCAATAGCTCTTCCTGAGAGCTGCGATGGAGCTCCATGTATGAAGTCGGCTCTGATACTAGCTGCTCTACCGGAGCTTCGTAGGAATTTTCACATTGTTTTTCTTCCTTTTCTCTGTCCAAGGTCACATAGTCAAACACGAGATCAGTATTTATGTCTGGTATTGTCACGTCCACAAGAGACGTACGTGATTGCTCTTCCGGAGGACTGACGTGGAGCTCGATATTTGGACGAGGCTCTGACACGTATTCATCACGTGGTTTATCACATCCACCCTCTTCACCAGAAGTACTCATTTTTGGGTTTATTTGTTTCTCTGGAGATGATCGTCTTTTTCGCCTTGCCAGCAGGCCAATTGCAATAATCAACAGGACAATTGTTCCGGATAAACCAAAGACAGCATAACGATAGATGTTAAACAGTTTCTTTTGAACTGTGTAAAACAAAACAAAGAAGAAATACTTTAATGGGTAAATTTTGGTCGTTTCGGCTTACAAACATTTTTCATCGTTTCTTTAAGGGGTCAGTGGTCAGCTTTTAGAAATCACCTCAAGACATATCTGCGGCAGCAAGTGAATGGAGAGATCTAAATTTTTACAATAGAAAGAGTAAAACGGGCGTTTTGAATGGTCGAAGGGAGTTTATGATTAAGAACGGTGCCTCCTTTTGTTACTGCGCATACGTTCTGCGCATCTGCGCATCTCGTGATATTCGGGTTTCTTAAGGAATGTGCCCACTAATACAAGAATATTTTTGCGCAGTTTAAGACTACGTGGAATAAGCAGATCTTAGCAGAAGCTATCAGAATCCAAAAAGAAAATTGGGGGTAACCACGCATTTTTCATAGATAATTGAGCTTAAATTTGGAAAGAAATTTCCATACGTTCTTTGTATTTTAACACTTTTTTAGAGTTAAGGTTGATTAATTATCTCTGAAAAATGCGTGGCTACCCACATTTTTCTCTCTGGATTCCAATAACCCTTGCTAAGATCTACTTTTTCTCCCACAGTCATAACCTTTGCAAAAAATACATCTGTATTAGGATGCACCGTCCTTAAGGTATCAGCCACCCTTCAGGACCGTTTGCGCGCGGATCGCTCTTGTCTTTGTTGCTTTTCTGAAAAACCCTATAAACTATACATTTTTGTCAGCTTCATAATTTCAGAAAAAAGAGGCAAAAGTTTAACATGATCGGAAAATGGGAAGGTTTTTCACACGTACATGTCTTCATAGATTAGGTTCCACTCCCTCCACTGTTCCAGAGACAACGAAAACAAAACGATTAACACCGCGTTCCCTTCTTAACACCTTTGGCTAAAAAAACGTCTCAGATTTTTGCTAAGTGCGTTTGTCTTAGCAAATGCCCGGGGTATCCAATCGATGGAAACTGGATGATCGGTAGAGCAATCGATCAATCGACATTAATGGATAAAATTAGTTACTTGATATCGATTGGTATCGGCCAATCGATGATCAATCCATAGTCACATGAAACTCGATCATCGATTGCTATCGATTGGCAAAACAAGTAGCACCCAGTTTCTCAATGCAAAGAATCAGTACCCTGTTGCACGCGCACTCAAATTTACCACATGTCATGGCGGACGCGTAAAAAAAGTCTGAGTCGCAAGAAGTTCAACTCTCCATAAGGGACATCGTTAAAGCTTTAACATTGAACATTGGCGAGCTTGTTACTGCTTGCATAAAGACGGAAACGCGTTTAAAGTTATTAACGATCACGGGCAGCTCGGCTTTCTTCAATCCGAGCTTATGGATCAGGCTTCATTTAGTTGGGCGCTACTGCTTTATTTATTATTTTGCAATACGTATACTGCTGCTGTTGGCAAACTCATTATTTGTCAATGTAGAACTTCAGTTAAGTACGGTGACACCAGTTTTCGTCAGTTGAGAGAGAATAGGAGAAATAAGCGACAGATGAGAGAGAAAATATGTCTTATTCTGCGCGTTCCGCGGAATCAAATAAAATCTGTTCAAGCTCAATGCATGCAAATAGCGCCTACATATAAGAGCGCCTATTCCTGTCAACGTGTAGAATGTGTATGTGAAACGGGATAAAATTTGCGACCAATCAATACCGATCGACATCAATTAAGCTATCGATTGCTATTGGAAATCGATGGCAATCGATTAAAAGTCACATAGATCTGCTGCATCGATTGGTTATCGATTATAAATATCAATCGGTTAACTAATATCGATTGGTATTGATTGGTATTGATTGTCATCGATTATCGATTTCATCGATAATCAGCGGGAGATGAAGTCAGAGAAAACAAATGAATTAGCACTTCGCGTGGAAAAAAAGGCCTAGCTTTAAAACGAGAACAGGAATTAAAATTCGCAGCGACGATTTTGTAGAAAGACTATCTGACAACAATCTGGCCAAATTTCAGCCAAATGGGTGGAGAGGATATCGACGCGGAGTTTAAAGACGTACGTACAACTCACCAAAATTATACTTTGGAGAAAAAAAAAAAGAAAACATATTTTCTGCCGTGTCTTGCCAGTAATGAGATTGTCACACCTAAATGTCCAGTGAGTTCTATTTTGATCGATACCAGAGAGGGCTCAGTTCTCTCAAACAATAGAACTTTGACAGGTATTATGTAACAGGTGCAATCTTACGCGGCGAGTGGCAGAAAATAATTTATTTGCTTTTAATACACCGCTCTCGGATATGGGTAAAACATCGTCATTTTCGTTTCATTTACGAAATATTTACCTCATTTTAATCCGTATTTCATGTAGCAATTAAAATTTGTTATCCATATTTCCCGAAATGTTGACCAGCCTGATAAAGATGACTAAAATCACGGCAAAATCCAGGGGAAATTATCGACGCAACCACTTTTCCTGTCGAGATCACTTTCTGCCCATTTACTACCCACTCTTTGTCAAGAGCTTTCTCTTCCTTTATTCTTGGTTTAGAAGACAAAAACAGACTCAACCGGCTCTTTCTAGGATGCCTTAGGTGAAAGAAAACTCTCATCACCTTGTACGTATCTGCTTCGGAAGTTAAAATGTAAGTGCAACCAACACACCTTTCGATTTCACGTGACCAAGTTAATCAGGTGTGACAGAACATGTCAGCGAGCAATTACCATTTACTCCTTTTACTCAAGGAATTACTTTTTACTCCTAATAACTCTCTTCTCAGCCGGTATTTTCTTCTAAATTTTTTGTTTGAAGGAAAGCTCTCGAAGAGCTTTATTTAAGCATGCAAGAATTTCAACTATGAAAAAATGACACTTTTTTCGGTGGCTGATAACCTTAAAGTACAGACGCACGAATGACGTAATGAGCCGCAAAGTTCTGGGCGCGCAAATCATCAGTACGAAGAAACATTTCTAATTTTGTGCAGTATAACGGATATCCAAACAATGTATAAAACAAAATAATAGATTCCATTTGGCCGTACTTGTGTACTCTAATAACGCACCGAAGATGTCAAAATGTGGTGAGAATGAGAGTCACGCTACTCGCCTTCGGCTCATGGGGTAATTCTTTGTTCTTACCACGTTTTGACGTCATCTGTACGTATCAGATTTCACACGCATTGCCAAATGGAATCTGTACGTTAAATAATGATCTGAATAAGTAAACTGTATTTATATGTTACGAGCATTGAAGTACAAAGTAAATGATCGGTTTACCCCCACAGCGTGGGGCGGTGTGGGGGCGCGCTGGTGTAGTGGTTAGTGCGTTGGACTTCAGATCGGAAGGTTGGTGGCTCGACGCCCAGTCCCTGCTATCGTGTGGTTTCCTTAGACAAGAAACTTTACGCCACATTGTCTCTCTCCACCCAGGTGCATAAAATGGGTACCGGCAACCCTGGGGGTAACCCTGCGATAGACTAGCATCCCATCCAAGCGGGAGTAGCAATGCTCTCCGTTGCTTCATGCTACAGAAACCGGGATAAGCTCCGGCCTTGTGGGCCTCCTTGGCTCGTGTGTGTTTTTACCTTACCTACCTTTCCCCCCACGAAAGTCTTGCCAATGAATTCCAAAAAGTATATGAGCAGTATTGAGGATTTAAAAAAATGTATGTCGACAGCCTAGCAGTATGGAAAAGGTATGTTTAGAGCTTCTACAAAAAGCATTGTGGAAGACATATGTCGAGAGCTTATCTCTATGATTAGTGCATACAAGACGGAGAGCAGAGTTTCATGGGTTCGTTTTCCGTCGGTAGGGTCACACGGATTAAGCCGGCATAATTTTGAGCATAATACTATATCTGGAGCATCTGAGGAGTAATGCAGGCTAAATACTACATAATACTTGCAGCATAATTCTGTTATGTTGCAATTTTTTGTGAATTGCCATTATATGATAACGACTGTATGCTAATTTTTCCATGGTCAGCAACTAGAATTTCACAAGCATAACCCTTTTTTTCCTTATTGCCAATGATGGTTAAATAAGCCATAAGAGTCTTATAAGTGTTTGATGCCTCGAATGATCAGAATCATATCCGTCAGTCCCTACTCACTTCTACAAGCCGACATTAAAACCCTTACAAAACAAAACATAAAACCTTTAGAAGACTGAGTGTAAAGGTGTTTCCATTTTTTCTTTTGATTTTTTATTCGCGCAAATAATTTCTTAATCTCTTTGCACTAAGGGAATCTCTGGCAGTCATTTAGTGCTTAATGATTAAGAGCAAAGATATTAAAGAACTTACTTTTGTCTCCTTTCATCATTCCCACAACACTTGAAGTCTTTGTACCCTCTGAAAGGTTGATCGTATAAGCCGTTGAACCAAAGCTGTTTGTAGCATTACACACATAAACCCCATAATCCTTTGCATCACGAGGCCTGACAGCAAAAGTGTTGTTCATGACTTTGACGTCATCACTGTTTAGAGTCTCACCATCCTTTGCCCACGAGTAGATGACTGGATACTCACTGATTGCAAGACATGAAAGTACACAGAGGCTTTGCTTTTCACATATCACTGATGGCGGGGAAGCGTCCTCTACTATGCTGGGTGGTTCTAAAGAAAAGAAAAAAAGTTAATCGAGCAAACACGACCACCACTACCACCAACTTTGTTATAAATGATATTGATGATAATAACATGTGAACCGGCAAATGTGATATCGCACGTCCCAACAAGACTAAGTTTCAGTTGCATTGAACAAAAATCGCTTTATGGGTTCCCTTTAAAAATTGGTGTAGGATTCTTTTAGGTTTTTACATCAATTTAACGATATTTTTACGTAATGGGTTTATCCGGCCTGCGAGGTAGGTTCTCATATCGCGGATGTACGTTCGTATATGCGTGTCATGCCTGTCTTAATCACGCATAACTTGTGCATGAATAGGCCTACTCTGGGACCCAAAGTCGCCGTAACTTTGGGCGACTTAAGGCGTCTTTAGGCGATTTTAGCTTATTTTGTCCAAAATTACGGGCGATTTTGGGCGATTTAAGGCGATTTTGGGCGACTTTAGGCGACTTTGGGCGATTTTGAGCGACTTTAGGCAATTTTAGGTAAC
>Ga0126336_10002728_pt1 | contig 10199 bp, 10 predicted proteins | sample SidCmetagenome_FD_92530 | JGI IMG/M metagenome (GOLD analysis project Ga0126336, IMG submission 92530) | Coral microbial communities from El Islote,Puerto Morelos, Mexico - Siderastrea C C metagenome | ecosystem: Host-associated > Invertebrates > Cnidaria > Coral | place: El Islote,Puerto...
GAATGAACGAATGAACTTGTCACTGCGTGCGTTTAATAGTAACTGAGATTAATCTAAAATACGTCAGTGGTAAAAGCTTTAGCTGAGCGTATTAACTTATCTTAGAAGTAGCCAGATTATTAATAAGAATTAACATCTGATAATCATCGTTCCAGCTTCCCCTATAAAAACTATGGCCTCGAAAATCAATGTTCTATTCCTAATGGAGTTTTTTCCTTCTCTCATCCAGGATGAGCGAGATTCTTCCTCAGGTACCTTCCCCTGGTAATGCTTTGTACCATCGCATTCCCAAATGCGCGCGGTGCCGTAACCATGGCGCGCTGTCATGGCTCAAGGGACACAAACACTACTGCCGCTGGAGGGACTGCACATGTTCCAAATGCCTTCTCATCGCCGAGCGCCAACGTATTACGGCCGCTCGAGTGGCACTTCTCAGGCAACAAAGAAAGAATTCGGAAATAAATCACAAAATGGGACAGAAAGAGGGAGACAAGGACGAGATCAAAGGATTTGCAGAGGATGTGTATCAGAGACCCACTATGGTGCTGAACTCCTTATCTTCTTTACATGGAAGAAACAACAGCGACGATGAGTACGAAGGTATGAGATATTGTCAGGAGCGCACCCTGATATTGGCAACCTGGCAGACATTGTTAAACTTATAGCCAGATATAATTAAGAGAACTACTACATCGATAAGCTGGAATTTCCGCGATAAAATAAGATAATGGCAAAAAAATTCATTTAAGTGCCAGTATACTTAGCACGGAGCGCTGAGGGGGCGGGGGGAGGGGGGACACTATTTCCAGATCGACTTGAAATTTGGAATTTGTGTTATTGAAGGAGAGAGGGAAAATGGAGATCCCCGAGAGACACCCCCTTAGGGTGTCACTTCGCACTATAGTGCGAAGTGACAGCTGTCACCACTGCATCAACTCTGTTCCCTACTCCTCCGCGATTTTGATGTACTTCACACAAAAACTGCAATGAAATACGTAGCTTTTTCACTTGGAAGCCAGGAAATTTTATTTAAAACATTTTTTTAAATTTACAGACGAAGGCATTGATCAACAACTGTCCCCGACGGCATCTGCGGCATCTGAAGAAAACTCTGATTCTCAAAAAGAGCATCAGCCTTCCGAACCTGAACCGACAATCATCGATGGTGTCCGAATAAAAACCGAACCCGAGAAAACACCGGACGAGGAAGACGAAAGAAGCGCGATAGTCACAACAAGCGAAAGGGAAACTCAGTCACCGAAAAGAAAACTCAATGGCGAGGTGCATCATGAAGAGATCGATGTCTTACGACCTCTCACGAAGATGCCACGAACATCAGAAAGTCCTAGTGCGGGAAGAAAGCTCCACCCGGACCCACTCGGGTTGCTGATCCGAGCGTTTCCTAGTCAGTGCCGAAGTGTTCTCGAGTTGGTCCTTCAAGGATGCGGTGGGAATGTGGTTCAAGCCATTGAATGCTTGCTTCAGAATCAGGAAAAGAAACAGCTTCCTCTACCCATGCCGGTTCCTGTTATAGCAAGCGTTGCCGGACCCCCGCCTGTGATGCATCCAAGCTTACACTTCCAAGGCCCTCCCTTGTTTCGCAAACCAGAGCCATTTTCGCATGTATTTCACAGACCCCCTCTGAGCCCAAACTGTCCCTACCCCTCACCACCGCCATTATTGAAGCCAAAACCGCAGGTCAGCGGATACCCTTTCTCGATGGAAGCTGTCTTAGCTTCACCGCCGAACAACGTTAACGGAGGTTCAAGTTCACCCAAGGACGAAAGCAAGTCAGTGGTTATACACTTTTGCACAAAGTGCGGACATAAAGCGAGCTACGAGGACAATTTCTGTGCGTTTTGCGGGCAGAAGCTTCATAAATAACGTAACACTTTCTCATTTGTGCGACAGCGTCTCTTACAATGTTTCGAGAATTAGTTATTGCTTCACTTGCTTCAACACTCTAAACCCTCAGAGAAATCAGCATCTAACAGTTCTTTGTACTGTCGATATTCTCCTGACCATTTCTAAAGGATTTTGTTGGAAGTGAGTAAGGGGAATTTCACTGTTGATGACACTGGGGTTTAAAGTGTTTAGGCGACGCGAGTCATTACGTGCTTTACTATTAACGAAGGGGGCAAAAAAAATTTTTCTTACTTAACTGAAAACGAAAATGTCCTCTGATGAAAAAGAATATATATAGAACATAAAACATAGTTACAAATTCCGAGAGCCAGCCTTTTAGCTCATTTCTCGATCGTCCAAGACGATGAAAAGTTTCATATTTACGTAGAGGTCAAGGGGTTTGATTACGCCACTTTTGGAGATAACTGCATGTCGTTTTTACTTATTGATTTTAATTACGAGCAACGAGAGTTTTCCGTAAGAATTGACGTTCGGAAATCTTCGAGGAATTTTCGTTATTTTTCGGATTTTTTTCGATTATGCTCCTTAAAAGGCGGCACATAACCCTTATCCACCAAAAAGAAGAATTTTATCTTCTGCGTTTCAACGCCACACAAGCGGTATACAGCAAAAAGGTTTCTCCTAAATTTGAGCAATCATCGACGCGGGTAAAGGCCAAGCATTAACCCAAAGTATTTCGAAAGGAAGGTTCAAGGAATTCATCTTTTTGTTTTACTTAGTAATATTTATTAGGGTCGATCTTCAAATTCTCACTAACTTCACTTTCTCATTTTCTGTTGTCGATATCTCCTTTTGAGAATATGGTTTTTCATCCCATAGAACAAAAAAAAAGTAGTATGGTAGTCTCGGTGTCTACACAGTTTGAAAAACTATTTTATAAATAATCTTTCATAGTATATTAACTGTTTGTTTATCATTTGTGAAGTCATGCCTCAGTAGATCTTGACTGCAATATAAGTCGTGATTTAGAGTAGGCGCCAGTAAATTTCATGAAAAATGTCGGAAAGTTAAATGTTTTCAAGCTTGAGACTTCATATTTAACGCATTTAGACGATTCAGGTAGAAGGCCATTTTTTAGAATATAGTGTAAATTATAGCAATATTTCAAATTTATATTCGCGAAGCGTAGAAGCTTTTATTTCGATTACCATATCAAAATGGATCTAGAAGTCGTTAGATCTCTTTCATACATGATATTCTCGCTTTTAGTTATTTCCCAAGGAAAAAGCGAAAATCATTAATTTTGAACCCTTTTTCTCCTTTAGTCCACGCTTGATTTCTAATGTGGTCTAACTTTTGAGTCCGTGGATAAAACCCTGAAGTGTGGCCAAATCAAAGCCATTAAGCAATACCTTTTCTATGGTACTTTTGTGCTATGCAAGTTGGTTCTAACATTAAACTCTGACCATTATTAAAAGGAAAGCTACTGGGCAGTACTTTCCTGTGGTAACCTTTGTTTTTCCATCCTTTTTTGTTTTTATTATTTTTTTTGATTTTCTGAGTTAAAAAAAAAAAAGCTCAGAACTAAATTTTCGTCGTTGCTCTCATAGGAGGTAAAGGGTTCAAATGTACTCCGTAGTTGAGTTGCAAATGCATGCGTTATTATGTACTTTTCTGACAGTTGACATAAATATTAAATATTTTCTGTTACATGCTAAAGGAAGTACAATATTATATACTTACGTGTGTGAAAATATGAACGAATATATAGCCTCTTTTCAAAATCAACTATTATACATAAGTGATGTTTGTAAAAATTCAGTTTTACAAGACGCCAGAAATAAAAAATAAATAATGCTTCATGCAAAATCTGAAAAAATGTTTCTTTTTATTGATACCAAAGAGAGACGGACTATATCGTTGACTTTGTGATCAACGTTACCATGAATTTTCGGGAAATTGTGGAGCTAAATTGTTTCTTTCTTGAGGATATCTTTCGATTTAGTGCCCCCTTTCACTTGAGAACAAAACATTAAGATGGATAATCCCTGGGTAAAACAAGATCGCGGTTGTCTTGTGATCAGAGAGTCGGCTGTAGCTCGAGCCTGTCTCGTTCATCCTTTTGTGCCCTCATACAAGAGAAATTGCTTCACATTGTTTCTCTCCACCCAGGTGTATGAATGTGTACCGGTGAAACGTTTGGCAAACTTGACCAAATGAACCCTCAAGCTTACAGAAAATAGGCCGTACATGTTAATATGAATTCCAGGAGATAACCCTTCGATCCAGCCACAGGCCCCCACCAGGGGTAACACAGTCCGTATTTGTGCGTGAGTATGCCTGGCGTGAGAAACTGCTCGGTCTTTAAAACAAAAGGTGCGGGATATGGAAAGGAACTGGGAAAAGACGGGTGTTCTGGGCGTTTGTGCAGGTTAACGCGCAAGCCTCCGTACTCAGTCAGCGCTTATCGCCTAGCGACTTTCCACGCCCAACTCGTTTCATCAACTAAGAGAAAAAGGAGGGAATAGTAATATGCCAAAGTTCTTGTTGTAACACACGAGGCAAACTGTCCACTGTTTAAACCGATCGATAATATTAGAGGAAATGCGGTGCATTTGAGTTGCCAGATTACTACTTTTATTCCGCTTCCCAAAATTCTGTCTTCATAGAACTACAAGCTGAATCTCATGCGAAAGTGTGCCCGTCCCCTCCCGTCTCGTGCTTAGCGATTTGGTCTTTATCCGCTTAGACCCAGGATCCTTTGCGATCAAAATAGAACTTGTCGCGCCGGCCGGCGCGCTGTTGCAAAGTTTTCGCTAAGGTATTTTGCCTTTGAAAATTATTGCTTTTTACTCCAAAATTCGAGTGGAACTTGTATTGAAGTTGTTTGAAATGTGGTATGCAAGTCAATGTTCTTTTTGCAGGTTATCAGGAGTGTGTTGTCGTAACTTTGTGCAAACATGTGAAAGAGCCAACTCGACCTGGGATGAACGGGACAAGTGTTTTGAGGTAAGCTTCGTACATCATAAAGTAATAGTGTCCAGGTAAAAGAAAACTAATTCTTGAGTGAATTTTGATGGGTAAACATGGTGAAACAGAAAGGCGAGGGGAAAGCACTTCTCAAACTCCTCGTACCGTAGACACCAGCCAGTCGACAAACTCGTTCTCGACTGTTCCGTGAAAGAACATTTAAAATACAACAACGCTATTTCATTCCATTTACGTTTGGCCTGAAACATATAAAAATGGTACATTTTATACTAAGTTCAATAATAATGGCTACTTGGATGGGAGAAGTTTGAATTTCGCGGTTTTGTCTCCCCAGGCCCCAGGGGTGTACCCACCGGCCAAGGATGAACACTACGAAATACATGTACAGGGTTGCATGAAAAGCCATTTGTTGTGAACCTCCTCACAAAAATGATATGTGAAATGTTATTTGATATATATGGGCCTCTTACTAACAAAAGATACCTGGTAAATGTTGACTGTGTTGTGATTTAGTTACAATGTCAAAACTAATGTACCAGTCAAATCAATGCTTCGACATCCCCCCTCTCGGGCATTTGACTGTGCATCATGCCCTGGAAGGGGGGAATTTGAACCGGATTTATCTCTTGTTCTAGTGTAATATCCCCGTGAGATTTTTTTGGTTTTTGCTGGGTTTGACGGATTTACAAGATAGAATTTCACCTTTGTTAGCGAATAACTCTTTCAAAAGGGTGACATTACAGCATATCTCTCTCTGAGAAGTGTGAGCAATGTTTGATTGAAAACGAAATTTTTCTTTGAGGAGAGGTATTTCAGTACTAATTGGTGGGGCATTTGAACGGCTTTTTTGTCCCGAGGGGAGGGAATTTGAACAAGCCAATGTTCAAAAGTTGAAATACCCAGGGGTTGCCGGGGGGGGGGGATGTTGAAGGTTCGATTTGACTGGTACATAAGAAGGCTGAGTAAGTACATAAGTGTCCTGTGTGAGGACTGTAAAGTGTCGCGGCATAGTCAATCGAACCCAATGGAACCAGATTTCAATCAAACTCAACCCATGAGTTCAGCAATTGAATGAAATTGAACTTACACAAAAAAATTGGACAATCGAACTCAATAGAACATTTGATTTCCAAACTCTTGATTCTTGTAAAACTGGTGTTGAAAATCAATAACAAATTTTTGGAGGCTCGAGTTACTTCAGTATAACACGTGTTTTTGGTAACCGCAGAAATCCCGGAGAAATCGCTTCAGATGCGCTGTGACCTCAGAGTTGTGCTATTTTGTGTGAGAAGTGCTATCAGTAGTGTGTTTACAGCTGTATGCTAATTATTGTCATTGTACAAAGACTAAAAGGGAACGAGCATTCCAGCAGTGGCTCATACATTGTACGTGTAAATGATGCTGAAAATAGACAAAAGAGAAGTTTCTGAAAAAAATCAGCAGTCCACAAATGATATGACATATCTTTTCATGGATGAATTTAGAAGTTCCTGGAATTTTTAACTTTATTTCCATAACTTAAAATGATTCAATGCAGTTGAAATTTAGGGAAAAAGTACCGGACACCTTGAAGTTTAGATTGAAAGGTTAAGAAAAAAAATCCATCAACTACTTGCAATTAAACAAGAGAGTGCATCTAGAATAGAACAATACTTGTAGCAATCTCGAAGAAAATTAATCTCATTGCCAATAGATGAGCTTGGGGAAGGTCCTATGAGAGCGGGTGGTAGTTCCAAGGCGAGAAACAAGCCTCGAGCAAGGCACACAGGTATCCATGGCAACTCAGAGAGCGGCAACCACCCACCAGACACCGTCACACTGACCAAGTCAGTGAAGATACTTACCAACCCTAAACTTACCAGATCCACCAATGATGGAGGGAGGGAGAGGGAGAAAACAGCAGCACAAATGCACGTTTCGGAGCTCGAAACAAACAGCACAACCTCACACAGCTGGAATGCACAATACGTACAATTCAAGAAACCCCGTATGTCATGTCATGGTGCATGGTCCACTGTTTACTGCTGACCAACATTGGCTCGACTTTAACTTAGCCTAAATTACATTTAGCCACATTTAAAAAAATGATGGTGATAAGGTGAAATTCTCCTGGGAAGAAGCTTTATGCTACAACCTTCCTTTCCCCTAAACAGGGTGGACCTGGGAGGATGGGACCTCCTTCATACACTTGTTAGAACCCCTTCCCAAAATGATCTGATGTTGCCCAACTATATGTTTTTGTTACGTTTCTTTGTCAGCCAGGACGTGGCCACATGATTGGATCCAAAGAATGTTCTGGTAACTAAAATGGACAGATAGACAGGCAGACTGAAGGAGGATTCCTTAGACCTGAGGTTGGTGTCAACGTTTTATTTTTTGGGTTGCATGGTGTTCGTGTTCAGCGGTCTCCTAGAGTGGCTATGCATGCACCATTACATGACTGTGCTCTCAGCTGTACTGTGATTGGCGAGCATGGCTTTGTATTGCATGTAGTTTTTAGCATTCCCCCCATTCCCTCCCTGGGGAAGCAGTCCCCTATTTTCTTTTCCATTTGGGCAAAAGGCGTATTTAGAGTTTAGGTTTGTTTGTTTGTTTGTATTTCCACTGAGCTTTTTGCTTCAGTGTAATGGGTGCATGGGGCAGGTTTCTGGCGGGCGAGCTTGTGGCTGGGTTGTGGGTGGGGCAAGCCTTTGGGGTGTCCTGCCACCTTGGGTCTGGGCTGGTGGTTCCAGCCCCTGGATTCCTGGGCACCCATCCTCTACTTGCGGCACAGTCATTAATCTTGTTTATAAGCATTTTACTTTATAAGTTACACTTTGACAGTAGACAAGGTCAAAATGCAGGAACTGAAAAAGCTCAACAGAAGTTCACACTGATGAACTGGAAGACTAAATTTAAAGCTTGGCAAATTGTAACCCAGAAGTTCAAATGGCCGGGAGACTTTTTGGGGTGTGGAAGGGTGGTTGGGATGCTCTATTTCCCCTACCAATAAAGCAAGGACCTTTATCTTTATGAGACCTGTTTGTGAGGAATGTATATAAGGTGTAGCGTGTAATAGCAGAGCTCCTTTGCGGCTGCCAAGCGGAGCACCATGGGTAAGCAAAACTGGTATCCTATTGATGTTAGAAATTTTGGTTGTGATGATAGGGTACGCCAGTCCATACAGACTCGGGGGTAGGGGGAGGGGAATCTCAAGGGAACCCGACCTGGGAGAGGAGAATGCCATCTTTTTGTGGCAGGAAATTGTGTGGTGCTTTTGGGCAACCAGCGTTTTTCTTGGCGGGAAATTGCGTGACCATTGTCACTTTTGACAAGAGGTTTCTTTTAAAGCTTAAAGTTATTTAACAAAAGGACTGTTCGACAGTTTCAAACTTAAAAAAAATCTAATATCTATACTTTCAATGGAAAGAAAAAGTTCAAAAGAATAGGAAGGTGAAAAGTTCATTCACGTTAGGAACTGATTAGAAATTTGTCTCTTTGTTATATTCTGCTGTGACCTCGGTTGCATGTTGCTTGAGTTAGCAGCAGTTGGCAGTGGTCCTGGCACAGAGTTATTTCTTAGCATGAATTTCTGTTTTTTCCTAGCCAAGTGCCGTCACGCCACTTAGTGAGTGGTTCTCCAGATCGCGGGAAAATACCGGTTATCGTTTTTATAAACTTTGGAGGTCCCATTAAGATGACTGAGAACGATCAGATTGGACACTGTTGCTTTGCCTATTTGGTTCTTCCCGTCATGTCATGTCAATTTCTTGGAAGTCTTTCTCGATTTCTTTTTTTGTTTTGTCACTTTCCATGCGACGTGCGCAGCTTAGTGAAATCATCAAGACTGCCAGCGAACTCCCCGGCAAGCAATTTAGCAATTGAAAATGTATTGTGAGATCACGTACACTGTTATCAAAGGTAGAGATTGTGGGTCATTATGGAGAACAATTCTCAGTTTTATCCGATCAATGTTTGCATTGTTTGCATTGCATAATTAATACAAGAATGCAATGCAACCTGTGACTGTGACACGGCAAAATAAACAACAACAGTATGGCATAATAGGGGGGACACAGCCCTGTGGCAGGTTATTTGCAACTTCTGGTTGTGCGTACAAAGTAAAGCCTCACTTACGACGTCGACAAAACCCGGATCGGATCACGGACCAGATCACGGACCGGATCACAGATCGGATCACGGATGGGATCAAGAAGAATCAAGGAAAAAAAAAAAATAATGAATGGCTCTGCCCTATGGTGTTGAACAAAGTTTTGTTTAATTACGTTTTGATATCCTTACAAAGTGAAAACTTTCAAGCAAACGTTAATATTAAATGGAATCTACCATAAACAAGTCGAAAAAGAAAACAAGAAAAAGGTAAGTATGCATACACTAAAAACCGTATGATTTCAAACAATTTTTCGTGATTTATTTACTCTATTTAAGGGGAATGTTTGATGAGTTATATTAAAACAGTTTGTACTATAACAAAACTGAACTATAAACTCATTTGAATAAAACTGTCAGAAAACTGTTCCCTTCAATTTACTTTTGATTTAATTTAAAACTGATCTGCACATATGAGCGAATTCTTAGCTCAGTTCAAGGTGTTCCTGTAATTTAAGATCAGAAGAATAAAAGAGACAAGCAAGTAGACTAGTCTTTCGGCTTAGACTGATGCATTGCCAGGGTACCGATAATCAAAATCGCTCCCATGCATACACTTACAAAATGGTCAAAATAACATTTGGCTCAGTCCTCACCTTTTTTTCTCTTCTTGGTTTCTTGCCCGTACTAAAAAAGTAACAAAGGAAGTGGCGTGTGAGATGATATCAAACAAGCAATAAAAAGATGAAAATAAAATGATGCGTACCTCATGTATCTCGTCTTTGTCCATAGCGACACTCTTACACTCAGCTCAACGGTAGTAAAAGTACTTCGCATTGCTGTAATAGGCCACGTGAGTTTTGGCGGGAAATCATGGGGGGGGTTTGTCTCGCACTTTTACCTTTTAACTTTTTCAGTTTGCTCTTTTGTTTGTTTTTGTGTTTTGCTGTAACTTATTTTTATTTTTAAAACTTTTTTTTGATCCGTGATCCAATCCGTGATCCGATCCTTGATCCGATCTGTGATCCACTCCTCGATCCAATCCGATCCGATCCAGGTTTTGTCGACGCCGCCTCACTTACCCCCCCCCACACCGTGGGGGTTAGGACTAGAGTATTGGCAGAGCCTTTCTTATCTCCCCAGCACCGCACAGCTAAGTAGGCACAACTTGGCCAGCTACTAGCAATGAATAGAGCCAACAAAATAAGAACCAATATGGACAAGGCTAAGATACATTTCTAGACAGTACGAGA
>Ga0126336_10002729_pt1 | contig 10198 bp, 6 predicted proteins | sample SidCmetagenome_FD_92530 | JGI IMG/M metagenome (GOLD analysis project Ga0126336, IMG submission 92530) | Coral microbial communities from El Islote,Puerto Morelos, Mexico - Siderastrea C C metagenome | ecosystem: Host-associated > Invertebrates > Cnidaria > Coral | place: El Islote,Puerto...
GTACTCATCATGCCCTATCTGCACTGGTTATAATAAACTCATCCTTGCTGAATTTGACTACAGTGGCAATCCTTTGGAAACCTTTCCTTTTGATCAATCAAAGGTCAGTATATGAGCTCTAACAAAATAGATGAAATCACACTGCACATAATAATTTTACACTTTGTGTATTGTTATTTTAATTTTCCCCTCTTTCCCAGTTGTTCTGACTCTTTCTGTCTCTGTAAATGCCATAAATTACTTGACTGTGTGCCTACATCCCTTCATGTGTACAGCACCAAAGTTATGGAATTTGTTAACTCATTGCAAATCAGAAGTGCGCGGCACCTCTCAATTTTAAAGCTCAGTGCGGAAGTCGACTTTTTCTGAAATTCTTCTTCCTGTTTTTGTTTTTGTTTTTGTTTTAAAAGTCATTTTAGACTTATTTTAACGAGATAGTTATTTTGTATTTAATTTTATGCACCTCTCAATTTCGAGAAATAATTTTTGAATATTTGAGATAAGAAAATGGCCAAAAGCTATACTCTATTTCTGACCAAGCTGTGAATAATCCACACCATTTGAGACAACACATACTTACATTCATGTGGCGTATAGTACAATGCCTCCCACCTAGCTATCTCATCTCTCGTACTTTACTTTGTCTTGTTTCATTTCCTCATTTAAAGTGTTCTAGGGCAAACACCCATAGCACACTCTGTACAACACTGCACATGTGAAAAGAAAGCAGAACTTACATACATGGACAATCATCTTTAAGGGAAGTGGTCATAGCAAGTGTACTCGATGAGGACCCACCTTGTGTAGGGGTAGGGGGCTATGCAAGATACCACCCGTTTCATTAGCCAAATGGATAAAATTTATTGGCCTTAAGATTTGAGTTGAGACTTTCATATTAGGTGTGCATGAAGCTTGCATTGCTGGAGAAATGGCAGAGGGAGGTTTGAATCTTTTTCTTAGTTTCTATTCCTGATAGAGTGGGGGCTATACAAACAAGACACCATCTTTTAAGGTGGGGGAAGGGGGGTACATGAAGAGACCACCGGTCTTTTGCAGAATGGTGGGTCCTGTCTGAGTACAATAGTTTTGACCATTTCCCTTACGTCTAAACTTCACTGTGCGGTCATTTTACATGGCCAGGTCACTTTTTGTGTGTGCCATCATATGATTTGATCCCGTAACTAAACTCTTTAGGCCCTAGTGGTGATCAGCATTTTAGACATAAAGGTCATGACAATTAAGGAAATGGTCAGCAAAGATGAACTTTCTTGATTTTTAAATAAGTTCTCTCAACTAGAATTCAACAAAATGTATGGAAGGCAGTAAGGAGAATTTGTGCAATGATGTTAGGGCTTAAAGGGTTAAACAAGATCGAATTGTGATACAGCACACACGGAAGTGGTGTGACTATGTATGGTGCACTGTATGTTGTGTTGTTGCAACCAAGAGAGAGGCAACAGAAGGACTTGTAAGGAGGTGAGCAAATGATTCTTTACAAACTTTATCAAATCCCTTCAGTCACTGAGGTGGGCACCCTGTGAACAAGTTAAGACCCTTTACAAACTTTATCAAATCCCCTGTGAACAAGTTAAGACCCTTTACAATCTTTATCAAATCCCTTCAGTCGTTGATGTGGGTACCCTGTGAACAGGTTAAGACCCTTTATATGAACTAGGAAACATCAATGTTCTCCTAACTGAGTTACAATCTAAAGAATAAGGGATATTTCTTTGTTTATAATTATGCTGTTTTGTTTTCAGGAGCGTTATACGATGTATTATGTAAAGAAATATATCCTTCCTGAAGTCTATTGGTATGGATTAGTCAGGTGCGTTCATTTTCAAGAAGATACGAAAATTGTTCAAGTTCTAATTTACATGTAGCCAATACCAAAACCAATTGAACAAAATCGACACCACTATAAGGACTCATGGGTGGAGGGAGGGGGGTTACTTGGTAAATTTTTGGATGGGGGTGTGCCACTGGGACTCTGAGACCCTTACCCCATAGTGGAATATGTGCAGCTACATTTTGCAGCCCTATTCTAGACAGGTTCATTTGAACAGGTCTTTCAGCATTGCTGAAATGCATTAAAATGTTGAAGTTCTCTTTAATCAAAAATTGAATCAATTAATTATTTTGTTTCAACACGCTTTCAACATTTTCAACATAGTTGATTCAACAGATCTTTAGGGAATGTTAAAGCAAATGTTGAAACTGGCCTTGTAATTTTCACCCCCGGGGGGGGGGACGTACTGGTGGACAAGGTGTGGTTTTCAGGGACTTCCGTCTTGAGCATGTTATATAATGTTGTTATATAATGTTGTTATTCATGGTGTATCGTTTAAGAGTTTTGTTAAACAGGCACTGTACTTTATTCCATGTAAATAAACTTCACCCGTCTCGAACGTTGTCCTATGACATCATGTAAATATGCTCACAATATATGGCACTCGGTCTTAAAATTGGTGGGTCGGGGGAGGGGATCAAAGGTTTTTTTTCTTGAACAATGTCAGGGTTTGCGGACCCAGGATTTATCCCTCGGGATGGGTTTCTAATTTTTCCGATAATGGCGATGTTGCCCTCGATCGGCGAAAAGAGTTCCCGCAATCAGAGTCGCAAAATTTGTCCCCTCGAAGTGAGGAAAATCGCTAATTCGCAAAGAAAAAACTGCCTACAAAACTTTATCGTAATTTGCTGATGAATGTTCACTGTATTTCAGGGGCCTTTGTCCAGGTGCAAACCTAGTGAGAAGGATCCTTCATCTGGGCCTTAAGAAGTAATCCTTACCAAACAACCCCATATATTGGAACTTTTTTCCTTGTAAGACCATGTTTGAATACAGTCGAGAAAAAGATTCTAGCTTCATGATATACAGAGCATTTGGATTCATATCCGAAGTTTGCACCAGATTGTATCCGTGAATTCATACGTATTCGGTAAAAAGTTTCCAAACTTTTAATATTTCTTAGAAGTTTTTATCGACGGTGCATTGGCCATCGTCTTACCTGTGTAAATGGCAAAACGAGTCAGCTACAGGGCAGACTCATACCCAGTCGCTATTTATGAGTCTGAGGGAAAGGGAGAGAAGATTGGATCATAAATAGCGACTGGGTACGAGTCTGGCTACATGGGTAGTCTACGGAGGAGCGTTACTGGTGACGACCCTAAGAACGGCTGCGTAGGAGTTTACTACATGGGGTGCACGTTATTAGAACATCAACCAGATATTTTGAAATCAGAATTATCCTCGAAATCTTGCACAAAGTGTTGAAAGATTTCCATACTTTTTCTTTCGCCTTTTGAATGTTCTCAGTGTGTTCTTCTCAGTGGTGGCAACAACGTTTTTCAGAGTTTTCGTTTTACCTGAATACTCCTTATATCTTCTAACAAAACGCGCCCAAATTGAAACACTTCATCAAGAAGGCAGAAACTTTTTCTCATCATTAGACGTAGTCGAAGAAACCAAGAAGGGTCACCTTGTCTTGCCTTCAACACTAGAACAACTTACGTATTGGGGTATTGAGGTATCGTTAAATTAAAAGGGAATGTGTTTTTAGGGGCATTCCTTAGGCTTCAAGAAACGAAAGGCGTAACGTTTTTAAGTGTGGAGTTATTAAGTCTGTTAGCCGAAACATAAATAATTTGTTGAGGGGGGAAACTCTAGCTGTAGGACAGACTTTTCGGATAGTGGTATTTCGGTGAGCCGAAAAGCACTATATTACTGTGGCGAAAACCTAACAAAAAACAACTGTTTGCAAATTGAGCTGCTATATTTTGCAATTAATTTCTCTGTAATAATAGTTAAATGTGTAATTCCTCGTGAACTGTGACTTTCCTTGCCGCCGAACGTAGACAACAGAAAACTGAAATTCTCGTAAAATTCTCGTTTTGTTTCTTGCGTATGAAACTAGTGGTCCATCTTTATCACCCACTACTTATTTAATTCTACGAAACAACGGTCCTTGTGAAATGGGAAAAAAGTAAGTTATTAAAAGATAAATATTTTAAGAAGAATCATTATGAAAAAAAGTCGACTTTTAAGTGTCAATTAAAGAAAGAGTTTTTAATTGTGTAATTTTATTATCTTACTACCGGATTAGTTTCTAAAAATATGTTTTGGAGAGAACGACAGAAAAGATGTATTTTGGAAATAAAAGAAATATCTTTATAAGTTTATAGAATTTTAAGAAAAGGCTGAATGACTTTTTATAGCGTAGTTTAGTTTTATGAAGTAAGGTTTTAATATCTAAAAGATAGAAAATTCGTAGAGTATTAGTTATATATCCAGTATGTATATATGAGCAGGTAAATGGTAATATGTACAAAGGTAAGAGATAATATAAAAATTATAAGTAAAGCATGTATTTTAGTTATAGTAGTGAAGTAATGTTCGCAAGAAAAACACTCACAGAGTGCTAATAGCATAACTATAAAATATAATATAATAGTAATCTACCTGGATTTTTGAAAAGGTGGCTCCTGAAGATTTGCCCATTTTCGCCGGAACGACGCCGAAACTGGGTTTTTTGGACTCCCATGAGCCTAAAAACCACACGGGGGAGAAAAGAGAAGGGAGGGGAGAGAGGGGAGAAGAAAAAAAGGACTGCTGGCGCTCATAATTTTTATATTGCCTACTTTGGAGATAGTTTCTGAACCACAAAAAAGTGCTCGCGACACACCGCTCGGACACCTCAACCGAGCGGTACCGTTTTCAAAAATCCGGGTAGAAATATATTAAAAAATAGAATAGTTGTAGAAAAAAGTTACAGTTATAAAGTATACCTATAACGGCTGCTTTTTAGTGGACAATTTTAGTACTGACGTAGATGACATGTAGAGGAAGAAAACACGAGTCTTTGAAATAAACCTGAGAAACAAATGCCATGATCTGCTTATTACTTGTTTACGCCATTCAGTTGTAGGGAAGGGATCGTTGCAATGTAGCCGGACATTTTCAAGGTTTCAGCGAGTGTATACACTCGACTGAAAACACGTCGTATGGTAAGAATAAACCATAAAATGTGAGACCCAAGGGCTTTCTGGGAAGTGTTCATTCAATGACGACATTTGCATAAATAGCGAGTGATTGTTTTCGTACATTTCTGGAAAACTGCGGGTTTCCTTCTTTCCGAATTGTTTTCCAGCAAAAATTGTTTTAGTTCGTGAACGGATGCAAACTTTTGCAAATTTCGCCCTGTATAGCGCTCAAATTGGCCAGTTCATTGGTTGATTTGGCCACTTTCAGTAAGGCTTGCACCGCTTCCATTACCACGTACGACTCGCTGCAATCAACAACAGTCGCAGGACAACGGTCTTGTATTTTGAATATGCAAATGTTACTATACATCTGCCCACAAATCCATTAGGTCTCATCGTTAAGGGTTTATACTTCTCCAATCGAGTGTATAAGCTTTTTCCAATCGAGTGTATAAGCTGAAATGAAGATGTAACCATCGAGTAGCTCAGTTTGTACTGAGTACCATACCAGTAAGTAAGCCGGGTAATGACTCGAAAGCCTTGGGTTTTTTTCAGGATTTATTCGTAGTTGTATTGAGTTGGTTGCCAGTAGCCTGTTCCAGGCTTTCAGATGGTGGAATGCCAATGAAAAATATTGAGTGCGGAAAAATATATAGAGGATATTACATGACGGCGCGAAGATATGAATTTTATTTTCGAGTGGTAAAATACTGTTTTTTACCACGAGAAAATAAAATTCATATCTTAATTGCCGCCGTGTAATTATTATATAGACAAGAGTGTTTTTGCACAAACAACAGCGTAAAAGCGGGAAATGAAGTCATCGATATCCTCACTAGTGAGGATATGGAAAATACGCCACTTGAGTCCCGGATGTAGTTTCGTATGAACTTTACGAGTGGTCTATTTTCCACTAAAACACTCTTGTCTATATAATAAAAAACTCTTTCTCCCAAATCTCTTGTAGTTTTTTTTCTCCGCTCTTAAAGGAACTATGTCACGGCGTTTTTATTCACTTTTCTGATCTAACAAAATTATTTTTTCATTGAAGGAAACGAGCTCGGCGGGAAAAATTCGCCTAGGACTATCGCGTTCGGTTCCGAAGTCTCCCTCAGTCTCTCGATAGCGCATCAAGGCCTGGGGACGAGGCTGCGATTTTTGCGGGGAAGTCTGTATCTGAGTAGAATTGTAACTGTTTTTATGAATTCAAACTACTAGCAACTGGCTCGCTAAGATATTAAACGCAGGACTGTTTTCGCGAAATCAAACTACAGGCAACTGGCTCGCTGAGATAACGCAGGCGAGGCTCTGACACTTTTCACAGACAAGACTCGCTGCCAACACAGCAATAGGCAAAGGCCCGGGATTTTCTCTGCCAAGGTTCGGACCACATAAGAACACTCGGCAACAAGCAAAGGCTCGGGATTTTCACTTTCAACTGTGTTCCTCCCACTGTGACGTTTTTTCGGAATTATCAGTGTAAATTAACAGACCAACAGCAGCTGATTCACTATATTTCAATATATTTTATTTTTGAACTCTGTTTAGTTCTCTGGCGGTCACCCATCCAATTACTAACCCGCCAAACCGGGCTTAACTTTGGTGATCAGATGAATGTTTTCATTGTGGTAAATGTTCTGCTTCCTTGTCTTCCACACAGATGCAAGTGCAATATACACCAATAAAAATCAGGAAAAGACAAAAACAACGAGAAAAAGATAAGTGTTTCAACTAATTCTGTCGCATATTCCAGTTCATGCTCGAGGGAGTCAAACGGCTATCATAAGGTTAAGCCCAGTGGCCCCGACCGCCCAATCAGCAAAGTTAAGCCCGCTTTGCATTCTACACTATCGTGTTACGCAGAAATTATACATGTAACAAATTCATTCCACCATTTCCATCACACTTTATATTCCTGATCATTCCCTACATTTACAAACATTTTCGTCACTCTTACCACAAAAACCACATTTAGTTTACCTTAAACGTCTTTGCTCTATTGATCAGTTTTGGACCAGCAGACACGTGGACCCATTCGGGACCCTATTTTTTGAAATTTGCATTATTATAGAAGTTATGACGTCATAAGTACGTATATTTATTCATTTTGTAATGTAGTTTTCTATTCTTTGTAATAACGGTAATTGCTTACGTCAGATTATAAAGAAGGTTGGATTATTTCCGATTCACGAAACAAAACGGAACTCTACCTCGTTTCCTCCGAGTTCTAGGGATTTTTCTTTTCAATGCGCGGTTGGGGACTGGTAGTAGCTACGCACGCACAATGGCGATTTTTAAATTTCAGATGTTTGTCTATCCTCATACATTTCACCAATCTACCAGCACAAAAACGCTGCAAAACAGCGTATAACAAAACACCTTCCAAAAAATTCCCTTAGCAAAAACGCCAGATCTGTAGTTAATTGTCTCCTCCCTTAATTGTGACGAGCGGCAAGCGCTACAACCCCATTCTAAACCGTATTTAATATTTTAATAGGAAGTAGAAGATCATCAACCCTGAAATGAAACAGAATAGACATAATGACTACAATAATATGATTGAATGTTTTTTTTTTAACTTAACTAATATTAACGTCTTTCTTCTCTTTGGCTTGCCGCAAAAGTCTTTCGGTTTATTTTCATTTTATTATATAGATGCCTCCCCATTTCTTAATATAAATCGTTTACTAAGGCAACGTGGATTTTATCATGCCTTAATTCAACTGCCTTGCATGATCGTGCAGGTGAAAATAGTCTTAGTTATAATATTTTTGCAGTTCTAGATACCTGGTCTGTCCCAGATTGGATCCTAAACCGTCTACTCATTATATTCATTTGAATTACGTGCCTACTTTTAAACTACACGAACAGAAGAGCGCCCTCCTTGCAAATTTTAATTTGTTAATGTAATAATATTTGTCTCAGTTACATGCAACTTCATTCCTTTCTTCCAGAGGGATACCAGGAACAACCGCTTCAACAACTTTTGGGTTTGCTTTCGAACATTTCGAAAACAGAGGGCTAAGAGCCTCTTTAAATCCACGTCGAAAGTTATCGCAAAATAGTGCGCATATGCAGCAGTTGATGGCACTGTTTGTATGGCCAAGTAAGAAACTGGTGGTTTGAAGCCATGAAGGAATGCCACAAGGCTTGAATACATTGCTGAAATCTCTTAAGAGGAGGCTTAGGTGAATCAAAAACCATCCTAAAGCAAAAGCAAAAACCAAGGCCATTGACATCTTCAGGACGTTTTTTTAAGACATGTTTAAAACTCGACGATTCGCCTGGGTGATGTTGCCTGGTGTGCGTCGTCTCCAGACTTTAGCAACGATTACCACGTACAGCACTGAAATCACTAGCAGGGCCAAGGCGTAGAGAAAAACAAAGCTCACAATCGTGAAGATCCTTGGAGCTCTCTCCGCGTCAAAAGCAGGACCCCAATCTTCAACACACAACGGAACACCATCAGAGAGGCTCACCACCGTGCCAGCGTAGAGAAAGGGCCACGAAATTGCAATCACCGCCAGCCAGATGACGAGGATAATTAGCAATGTTCGTCGCATACTAACTACTTTCCACATTTGGAACACGATGCCAAAGAAACGCCCAAATGCTAAGGCAGTGAGAGGGAATATTGAGCAGGCCACTGATGATCCTTGTGCGAACTGAAGTAACTTGCAGGATATCCTTCCAGTGGGGCTGGTGCTAAACCATGGGTCAGTGCCACTAAGCATGTTGATGGCGGTGGGTGTCATGCAGAAAATGCCAATGAAAAAATCTCCAACCTAGAATTGGAAATTAGGAAACAATTTTGTCCTTTCTTTGCCAGGAAAAAGCTAATATCAGGCTCACGTAAAGTGGTTTGGAAAGGCAGGCTACGAAAAGAAGGGCTTAGCATGTGCGGATGAAGATGATTTCCTAAAAGGCAAAACTATTTATGAAGACAATACCCGTTCAATTTCGGTCTATAGTGTTACCTTTTCAAGATTTATTTCCAACTTATTCAACATATAATATTTTGTATCTTCTGTATTATCATTTTTAACTGTTGTCCAAACTGCATCTCAAATGTTAAGGCATGGCTCAGAGCCAAGTTTGCATAATATCTGAAAACAGTCATAACCTTTAAGAGATTTACCGAAACAGACTCCAACTTGGCAACACCATAAAACTTAAAGATGTGTTTATTGTTCATCGTGGTTGTAAAATAGAAAAGATGAACGTTTTTTCGTTTGTCTCACGAAGGTTTGTTTGTTTGTCTTATGATGGATTTCGCAGTAAGACCAACTAACATTCCAGCCACTGATCTGCCAAAGTTGAATCGGCCATAAGAACACTTGACTCAAAACAATTAAAGCAGACACCATAAGGAGAACTGCTAACAACATCCTTCAACAGGCTGAACCGCCCAAGCCTTACATCACGAAGGAAATGCCAGAAGCCCTTAAGAACTTGAAACAAGACGACGCTATTATGATGCTACCAGGGGACAAAGGTCGCGCCAGTGTAGTCTTGAACACCGACACATGCCATGATAAAATGAAAACACTCATTGAAACAGGTCCATATCAACTCCTTAATAAAGGCCCAACGGACCGACTTAGCCGAAAACTAGAAAAGTTTCTTAGCTTAAAACGAAGTGGACATCTTTCAGAAACTGTCTACAACAAAACCAAGCCTAGGCACAAACAGCCACCTAGGGTATATGGTCTACCTCTGTCAGATAGACAAGCCCGAGATACCATTAAGAAATATAAACACCTTCGCTTACGATTTGTCGGCTCACTTAGCTGACATCCTGTCCCTGTTGACAAGCAAATCAGACTACAAAGTTACCAACTCTACTCATTTTGTGTCTACCATCAGCCATGAGCGAACAAGAAAACGAAGTCATGGTAGTCTTTTGACGTAGAATCGTTATTTACCAACGTGCCGATCGAAGGTGCCGTAAAGGCCGCATTATGCAAACTAGAGAACGATCCCGCTCTTGCCGACCGCTCAAACCTTACACCTACACAAATTGCCGACCTTCCAAACTTTGTCTTAAGATCCACGTATTTCCAATTCAACGGGTCGTTTTACGAACAAAAAGACGGAGCAGCTATGGGGAGCCCTGTCTCCGCGGTTATTGCTAACCTTTACATGGAAGAGTTTGAGGAACGGGCGATAGCAACAGCGACCTATAAACCTAAGATCTGGAAGCGATATGTAGATGACA
>Ga0126336_10002730_pt1 | contig 10198 bp, 7 predicted proteins | sample SidCmetagenome_FD_92530 | JGI IMG/M metagenome (GOLD analysis project Ga0126336, IMG submission 92530) | Coral microbial communities from El Islote,Puerto Morelos, Mexico - Siderastrea C C metagenome | ecosystem: Host-associated > Invertebrates > Cnidaria > Coral | place: El Islote,Puerto...
AAGATACACGCCAAGAGTTAACAAAAATCAATATGTTTAATATTATGGCCCAATGCATATTTGAAACAGTACTGCATAAGTACTGAACATTATGTTACAAGTCCCATAATTTACCCCTGGGACATTATTCTCCCTCGCAATAATAAAATAAGTATCCCTTGAAAAGCTTTATTTCGCCAGTTTTTGTCTTTCTTCGCACCTTCAGCAATTTAACCCTTTCACTCCCAGAGTCAGTCAGAAGGACATAAACTAAAGGCTATTCTCTGGATGAAATCCTATGATGTGACCATTCAAATGAATCCTCTTAAGCAGTGCTTTCACATGGTACTATTTATGTTTTAGTATTTTACAACATGAAATTTGGGATTTGTCTTGAATTTTGATTCTACGCACTCTTGGGACTGAAAGGGTTACATGTAATGATGTAAGCCATCCTCCCAAGGCTAACCTCGTTCACAAACGTGCGGGAATGAGGCTATTTCAATACGTCACCAAGCTGCTGCAGAAAAGTCTGGATTCCGTAGATTTAAACAATATTGTTTCTGAGCGACTTAAAAACTGTTTTCAAGGCAATTGTCAAATTCTTCCAGCACCGCCCGGAGTCAATACAAACACAAACAATACAACTCAATAAATAAATAAAGGCATATTTGCAATACCACTGATACTAACGAGAAGAGAATGTCCCTCCTCTGTGTCCACCTTGATTTACAGCAGTTCAAACAAACACCACCTCGAAGCAAGATTAGTCTAGTCTTGAATTACGGTCAACACCCTCCGAACGGAGAGGTAGTGTCAGTGCGTACAACACATCACCCCATGCTTTTCCCATGGTTGAAGGTTTTCACTTGCAACATACGCAAAGGCACAAAGCACTTCATTCCCTGAAATAAGCTTGTCACAAAGATGGGCACAACACTTAATTAAGCTGCTTATGTTGCACTTTCGTCAAGAAAGGACGTGCATAACATCACAGGGCACCCAGGCTCACAACAGGACTCCTCACAGTCAAAATATTAGGAATTGTATGGGATTTTATCCTGAGTTTCGTATCAAAATTGTACAGAAACAACCACTGAACTGAAATGTACGTACCTTTTTAAATGATGTCTACGCGTTGTTTCTTGACTATTTTATGCCCCCCTAAACTACATTTTATCGACTTAGACAAACCAGAGGACTAAAGATCTCTAGTGTTGCTTGGAGGGCATAGGTTGGTAGGTAGCTGTAAACACTCAAGAAACAACGCATGGACTTCATGTTTCAAGCTTAAAATTTAAATTCAGAATTCAACTTTTCATTAAATCTTCAACTCAAACTTGGGTTGCGTTCCTTTTAGCCAATCCAGTTCACTCAGTCTGTTAATATTTTCAAACTAGCTGAAAGAAACATCAGAAAAAAAGATGAATCCACATTTACACCTTACTATGTGAGAGAAGATCTTGTTGACAGGCGTCGCCTTCACATAATTTATGCCAGCGACATACTGCGCATGCGTACTTGTTTTAAGAAAAACATGGCCGAAGTTTCCGTCGTGTAAAAAAAGAGTTGGTTGGGCATATTTCGTGACTTCGTTATTTGCAGCCCTTGACGGCCAATCTGAGTTTGATAAACGGAACACAATCCGAAACCGGATTCAGACACGAATCCACACGATCCAAGTTCCGTACGTGGATCGTTCGGATTGCAATCTAATATTAGATTGCTCCTAAATTGAACAGTCAATAGGGTCTTTGCTCGAAAAAACCGAAGATATATCGGCTAAGAGAAACGCGACCATAAAATTAGCGCTGCCTGAATCCCCGCTTTGTACCTCGGCTTCGCTTAAAACTTGCCAAGAACAATACTAGAGAGTCAAATCCCAGGAAAGAAATCCAGGGAAAGCTCCTAAACACAAGGAAAGCAATTCACTGTCATCCTAAGAGTCATTTTTTTTACTTAACCCGTGAAATAGAAACTAAACAATTAGACACTATTACACATTAATTTCATTGGTTTCTTTCGTTCACTTTTGACTGTAAAACACTAATTGTTAGATACTGTCTCACGGGTTAAGTAAAAACCACTCTAATGCAAAGGCTGCAATATAAATAAGTTTATGTATTCAATGCGTGGATCCTGGAAGTTCTTTGCAACTCCAGATTCCTCAAAACACTTGCAAAGTCTCTGCTTTCAACAATCGCCGCAAACTTTTGGTTTTCGCTTTGAGCGCACAAGTTCCCCAAAAATGTTATTGATTTCCACGAGTTCATGGAAAGCTCTGAAGCCTCGGAAAAGCGTAAAAAAAGCATCGCTGTCATCCTCAATGCGAAAGCTTCGATATAATTTAAGTGTCACTGTATATATCCTGAGAAATTCCCCGAAGACATAGATTTCCCATGAAACCTGTAACAATTTAACCCGTAGAAGGCGTAGAAATATTCTTCACGATTCCAGAGTTTTTGAATATCTGAGTCTCCCTTTCCAGTGAGCCAGTAAATGAAAGATGTTCCTCCAGAAGGCACGTCCTCTCATTGAATTGCAAAAGTTTGGGCGCATTTTCCACAGGACACCCAGATGTAATCCTGCATTTTCCACAGGATACCCAGATGCAATCCTGGCTCAGAAAAGCTTGACCGGAAGTGAAGCGATCTACAATGTGTTCATGTGACGCTTCCATCTCTTGCACATGTGATCAAAACTGTGAGTGAGCCACTGTTCTTGAAGTCTAGCAAAACGTTCTCGGCTCAAGAACAGAGGTTTCCCTCGTCTGTAAACAACAACAAAAAATACTTTATTCAGAAGACAAGCTTGTTATTGATCGTGGTTTGAGATGATTGTTTTCGTTATCATTTGTCACATGACATAGTCACGTTAATGCGGTTCGCAATGGTTAGACCGTTGGTCTCCATCGGTCGATGAAGCCGACTAGTCTCGTATCAGTATACATAGACTGAAGAAGACCAACGGCAACTGCTTTCGAACGCAATTCACATCAAAGCGATCTGCCTGAAAAACGATTAGGAAATCTGTTACGCTAGGACACATGAAGTAACAAATTGCGCCACAATAATTTTACCTGTCACTCACACGACTACACTGGAGGTATTTACCTACACACTCAAACGTTAGCACCGTATCCTTTGAACAGCATGAAAGGAAAGTACTCTATATCGTTCAAGGTTTGTTTGAATGTAAGAAAGAAAAAAAAACTAGAAGAAAACACACAAATTTAAAAATTACGGGACGCGTCAACCAACCTTAGATCCCGGTCTTCTTCGCCAAAGCTATCGAGGTAGACTGACCCCCAAATACAGACACGTTCCGCTCGGATGATGATGATGACCGAGGAAAGCACGATTAAGAAGATCCCAGTCCCTCTCCCACAGTCGAGCGCATGCTGGCAAACAAAACATGCTCAGTTAGTTCCCTAATGACCATTAGTGCCGAACTTAGTTGGTCAGAGAGCTTTGTCTAGTAAACCAGGAGCTAGTCCGCTAAATTAAGAACAAGAAACCAAAAGAAAACCACAACCACAACAACAAAAGACAAAGAGAAATAATATCGAGGAAAGAACAACACCAAATTAAAATGCTTCTCACAATCCTTCAGAACAGTCACGACATCAAGTTGTACCTCATAGAACCACACTACACTACTATGTTCTGCATACTGCTACTAGATTAATGCGTGACACATGTTCTGCATACTGCTACTAGTTTCATGCGTGACACATGTTCTGCATACTGCTACTAGTTTCATGCGTGACACATCTGCATACTGCTACTAGTTTCATGCGTGACATATGTTCTGTACGCTGCTACTAGTTTCATGCGTGACACACGTTCTGCATACTGCTACTAGTTTCATGCGTGACACATGTTCTGCACGCTGCTACTAGTTTCATGCGTGACACGTTCTGCACGCTGCTACTAGTTTCATGCGTGACACATGTTCTGCATACTGCTAGGGTATAATGGGCCCCGGCCAGAGGCATTCAACATCTCCTTTTAACTCCGTTCAACATTGTTGAATTCGGCAAGCTACATCCCTTCCCGGACTCGTAGATTGACGTGAAATGATGTTAACTGCCGTTGAACAAAGTATGACTGCCATCAAACATCAGTACGCACTAAATAGCCCTTTTCACAGCTACATTTTCTAATTTGCATTACAATGTATTTGAACGTGGATGTGAGGCAATTTCAGGCATTCTGCAGTTTTTGCCCAACATTGCCTCACATCCACGTTCAAGTACGTAGTCATGCAAATGACAAAAGTTAACTGTGAAAACAGGGCCATTTTATTCAACAATGTTGGCTGGTGTTAGAGTCTTGAAGTCCCATTATGTAGTCCCACGCTTGTGTCAAATTAACTGAGACCGTCTATTTTTCATTTGTATGTCCGACCTCCAAAGTTACCATCTTTCTCTTTAACACGATCCTAGCGTTGTTTCAAGGAGCATACAGTTGGGCTAGATAACCAAATTAATGCGCCTTTTCAAAATTGTGCCAAATATGATCATGTGACATACCTGTATGCACTCGTAATTTTGCGTGTCGCCGGTGACGTCCACACAACAATTTCCCTGAAGACAAGTGAATTTACCGCAGACCAAACACACCGCAGGGTCATCCGGAGTAGAGCCACACTTGGTACATTTCCGCTTCCGGTAATGTTGAATTAAACTATTAAGAAAAGAGACAAAGGTCATCCAATTTACGGATCAAATACAAAACTTTGATTTACCACCTTGGTAGGTTGGCCATCGTCAATCTCTTTACGGTGGCCAATTTAAATTATCAACTAAGTTGATAAATTCAAAGTTTTGTGTTTCACTTCCCTGCCGACGCAGCACCACAGTTTCTCTACAAACTAGACCCCTTGTTTGTTAAAGGGTCAAATGTTACACACATTCAAAAAATCCATCTGGTTATCGCCCGTTGCCTCCTTAGAACGACATGGAACGGCGTTAACAAATTTTCTTCAAATTCCAGACATAAAAAGAGGAAGGAAAAAACCCTAAACTGGATAGTACCGGAGGAAACAACTCAAAAACAATTCAAAAGTTAGAACCACCTCGTGCAACATGATTAACAGCACCAAAGCAAAGTGTTGCTTAATAGCTTTAAATTGGTCACACTTTAGAACGTGATTCACAGACTCGAATGTTAAAACCAAACTGTTCGGCACAATAAACATCACCAGAGCAAAGTATTGCTCAATCATTCACCTGAACAGTAAGACAAGAATTTCCTTCCCAGTTAAAGGCACAACACAACTCAGCGCTCGACCCTGAAGGGGAAGGTTTCAAATTGGGACTAAGATTGTTCACCTACCTGTCATATCGTTCAGGTAGCTGAAGTAGTCTGGGTGATGGCCACTGACGAAGGTTTGGAAGGAGTTCCTGAAAGATAAACAGTCCCCATACACTTTAATGTAATTTCAAGGTAGACACTGGTAGTGAAGGGTCTTCCCTCCAATACAACACAACATGGTGACATTTGTTTCATTATGATCTTTTCCAGACCTGGACTGCAGTTGGTAATTGTACAAGAGATGTTATGGAATTCCATCGAAAGAAAGAAATTTAAGGTGGTAAGCCACACAACAACAGCAGCAGCAACAACAACAGCAGCAGCAACAACAACAAAAAGAACAGAACAACAACAATGACGAAGACAATGATATTTATAATACTTACCCTGGTTAGCGTGATCTTCCGTTGCATAACAGAAAGCAGAAGAGCCTCGCACCACTGTCTGATGATAACCAGCGGCTTGGTCCGAGGCCACTGCAGACAGTTTACGCACGAGAAGGACTCGGTACTAGTAGATTGCTCATGTGGTGTGCACAAACCCAGGGTTGAGGCCAACACACGAAACTCGGCATCACTCTCCTACGGTAAAAAATAATCTTTTTAACAACCTAGATAGGGCATCAATATATTTACTTGCTCTCAACATCACGTAAGGTGGAGGGTTTAAGTTGTACCTTCTTTTGGTATTCACTAGCATCAGGTATTTATTTGAAGAACGTTAAGTGTAAAGACTAGAAACGAAAAAATATTCATGTGAACTGAAAGGAAGCTCAACCAATGCGACCACCACTTCATAATAATCAATAATAAATTGCGTGAGCTAAATGCACAAATTATGGGGCATGTCTGCTTTCTGTGGACCGGCCATAATTCTCTCTAGAAGGCAGACGTGCCACGAACTGTGCTTGTTTCTCAGCGTATAGCACGACCTCTAAATTCTTGTTAAAAAAATACGTGTACCTAATGAAAGCGCTTACCTGGACTTGTGGGATTTCCACATCATAGCACAGAAAAGCCATGGTACTAGCCGACCGAAGGAATGCCAAGCAAGAGTCTTGTAATGACCGTTCTACAGTGTGTGGAGACCATACTGTCTGCGAGATCTGCACATGAAACAAAAACAAAATGAACAACGACAGTTCGCGCATGATCCCCTTTATGTTTTTAAAAATCCAGTTTGTGTCTTGATTGTCACTGAGTGCAATGTGCAACCAGTGAATGACTTTCAGAAGAGACCACGGAGGGATTATTTAAACAAGGTCTACCAAATTGCCCTTTCAGTCTGTTTTCACTTTCAAGTCATTCGTAGTACACTGATCATAACATTGCGCCCAATTTACGACAACGGCTAAATATCTGAGATAAAATTGTTTTCAATCGAGTTCAATACTCCGTGTTTCACAACCGTGATTTGCTGGTTCTTACTCGACCAAAATCGCAAAACGCTTAAGTAAATTTGCCGATTCACTGCGTCTATTGTTCTTTTACTTCGAAAAATTAGTATTCGCTCGTGAATTGAATTCATTTCATGGAGAAGTTTCCTTCACGGTTTTGTGGCCACGGGCGAACAAAAGCTGGTGAATCATACTTCAAAAATCCTTCACAGTGCAGTGAAGTCGGCAGATTTTGCTTTGGGTCGCAAACTCCAAAAATTACCTGTACTAAAAGCTGCTACCTGAGAAAAATTTCCCGGACGCCCAAATTTCTCAGCCAAAAAAGCCTAGGCTGAAAATGTTAGATGCTCCAGCCAAACGTTGGTATCCCTGTGCTCCTGAGAAAGCGTAGTAAGGGTTAATAGCCTTTTCACAGGCAACTCTAGTTATTTGCATGATAACGTAAATGAACGTGGATTTGAGGTAGCCTACGTAGCAGCCACTTGAGTAATTTTTACGCCCATGAGTAATTTGAATGATATAGGAAACCTGCGAGAAGTTCGTCACGCGTTGATAACTGCTCGCTCGGGCGCGTCCTGTGTTTTAAGGTTACTCCGGACCTTCGCCGGCGACTTATGTTTTTTTCGAAATCTGCATTTATTAAGCTTTCCAACGGTATATAGTTTGCCGTGTTTTCCTTTAAAACGGCGCGCATACGAATTTTTTCCCCGAGGACACCCGCGAAGGTCCGGAGTAACCTTAAATTACTCAAGCGCCTGCTAGGCAGGCTAGATGTGAGGCAATTTCAGGTAGAAACTACAAAATTGCCAGACGTTGCCTCGCGTTCATATTCGATTACCACTGATAGGCTGTGTGTTGACTCACCCCTGCAGTGTGATGATCCTCCTTGAACAAAGTGCTGTTACTGAGCATGCGGCAAACATAACCCAGCAACATATCAGCTGGTAATGAACTCTGGGACTTGTCCTAGCAAAATCAGTGTAAAAATAGAAATTAACGGAGTGATGAAGGCAAGTTACACTACGTAAGCTTTTTGTGTGGATTGAGAGAAGCTGAGAACACTTTGTCGACACATGCGTTGTCTTTAACTTATTTTTTACACCTTGCTACACGATGTAACTGGTCAGCCAAAGAGGGAAGAAATGTAAACGTCACAGAAGACATGACGTGTGGCTTCAAAGAAAGACCACAATGGCGGCACATGGCTTCTCTTTTGAACTTGTAACTGACAAATATATAAACAAAATTACCGTCTGAGAACGTAAAATTCTGACAGATTGCGTTAAACGATGGAGTCATATACTTTTAACGGACATCATTCGGGATCGTGATTTGGTGTCCGTAACACGAGGAATTATTTTCAACGATTCTGCCTTAGAAACTTTCGTTCCAACTCTTGTCCTTACATGGAAACCAGGTGCCCACAAGACAAAGGATAACTGTAAGTGAGAAATGGCCAAATATGTGAGAGACATGCAGCAAACAACTGCGAACCCACTATTTTACAGTTGAACATTCCACGAGTTCGCATTATATGAGACGCCAACGCTAGGTTATTTTCACCTCTTATCCAACAAGCATGAGTGGAATAATTGTTTCATAAAATTCTCAACTTCCATAATAAACAATAGGACATATACTCACTTGTGAGGCCGCTTTTCTTCCCAAGTCTTGCCATGACAGTTTCTCATCACCGACAAATTTGCAGCAAGTGTCAACTAAAGCCTATAGTGAAAACAAACAGTGCAAATTCTTAGAAAGAGAGGTCAATAATAAATGAACACTTGCCAATAAGAAATTGGAATTACTCAAGGAAAGAAATGTCTCTGCCCTTGGTAGATTCATACATGCGAGTTCCAGCGCGGATAGACGGTTGATCTACAAAAGAACTTACCTGGGTGAATACTAAGTTGAAAACAAGCTGGACAAGACACTTGAAGTCACCTAAAAGAGAAAAAGGCACAAAATGTCAGGCAATGTGTCAATGATTTTCAACAGCAAGGATGACAAACAATCCAAGAAAGTGCATACAGCCCCATAGTTGAGGGAAAAGTTAAGGCTGGCCGAAACTTTCAGCCGCCTGAGCTAAAGCCGACTGATTTCTTGCGCCCTATTCCTCACTAAGAAACCTCTTCACAGGCTAACTGTGCCTACCTAACTGAACCCTTCTTGTTGTTCAGCGGTTATGCTGCAAAAAGAGGTGAGTAAACTACTACCACTAACAACTTACCACAGTGGATCAACGGCCACACTGACAAATGGGCAGTAACTTCGAAACATGTTTTTTAATCATCAGCTAAACAAAATAAGGTGACCTTTGTTTTCATCGACGTTCTTTGATGCCCCAAAAGCGTAAAATCTTCCAAAATGAATTTGAGCCAGCAAACTTCCAGATAAGATAAATTGAATGCATAAGAAGAATTTGGTGAATATGAAATGACATATTTTCGTTATCAAATTTACAGACGCTTGTTGTGATGTCCAACGATAAAAAAGAAATAAACACTAAAACTTATGAATGCACTCGTTCATAGAAAGGCTGGGAGGCTGCATGGCCGAGTGGTTTAGGGCGTTGGATTTCAACTCGGTCGCCTCGGGTACAAATCCCGCTCTGGCCCCTAGCTGGAGTTGTTTCTCGGTAGTCCGAATTCAACTCCTCGGCCATGCTTGTACATAACCAACTGGTCTGCCTCTGGCCAGTTGGGATTCTTACTTGTTATTTTCAGTTTGATATTTCTTTTTAGATATTTATTGCGTATATTTGTTACACAGAGATATTAGCCTTTCTGGCTACTCTAAAATTCGTGTCAAAATAAAGTTCATGTGTTCATGTTTTAGACCGTTTGCTAAGTTTCGTATGCTCTTTCAAGCTTTATGTTTCACTGTCTGGTAAAATTCTAAATGCGTGACGTAAACGGGATGACGTCAGCACAGATCGCCCGATAAGTGAACTTACGCAGTGAAAGAGGAGCCGGCCATGACATCATCATCTGAATCAACAGAGATGGCGCGTCTCTTAGCAGAAGAGGACAGTCTTGAAAGGAGCTTGAACTGGTGCAACTAACAAATAGATAAAAAAGGTTCATTACAGTTCTCAGAGTCTATGTAAGAAAACAAGGATACACTCCAAACACCACGAAAAAAAAAACCCTTATATGCGGCGCATTCCTTCATCCACTCATTCCGTCAACGTTTTACCTATGATCCCGGTATATTTAACAGGCTCCCGAAATTACATTAAAAATACAATATTTCTAACCGTTTGCTACCATGAAAAAGAAACCAAGATTGTCGAGACGTCTCTGATGAAGGTCATTATATCTTCACACCATACCTTGGTGAAGACTCCCTAAGATCATCTGTGCCAGTCAGATCAGACCACACGGACAGTAAAGGACCCACCAGCGTCTGAGAGTGAAACTGGAAGGCGCGCATCAGTGGACCTGTAACAATGCACAAAACAGGAGTTATTTCTTGTTACATAGAGGCAGGATCATTGATAGCG
>Ga0126336_10002731_pt1 | contig 10196 bp, 8 predicted proteins | sample SidCmetagenome_FD_92530 | JGI IMG/M metagenome (GOLD analysis project Ga0126336, IMG submission 92530) | Coral microbial communities from El Islote,Puerto Morelos, Mexico - Siderastrea C C metagenome | ecosystem: Host-associated > Invertebrates > Cnidaria > Coral | place: El Islote,Puerto...
TCAAATGAAAGCTACTGAGCAGTACTTTCCTGTGGTGCTGTTTATTATGCTGTACAAGGTGGTTCTACCTTTTGAGTCTGTGGATGAAATCCTAAAGTGTGACCATTCAAATGAAAGCTACTGGGCAGTACTTTCCTGTGGTGCTGTTTATTATGCTGTACAAGGTGGTTCTACCTTTTGAGTCTGTGGATGAAATCCTAAAGTGTGACCATTCAAATGAAAGCTACTGGGCAGTACCTTCCTATGGTGCTGTTTACTTTGCGGTACAAGGTGGTTCTTGAACGTTTGTCAGTATATTGTGAATGAAATCCTAAATTGTGACCATTCCAATGAAAGTTACCGAGCAGCTTTTTCTTGTGCAAGGTAGTTCTACTGACTTTTGAGTCTTGAATGAAATCCTGAAGTGTGACCATTCAAGCAATTTTGACTTTCCCGTGGAGCTGTTTGGTTCTCACTATTTATATTCAGTATATAAGAAAGATTAGATTTGGAGTTTTTCCTCAGTGCTAGCCGGATCTTCATATTCCACAATCTGTACAAGAAAGAGTTTTTTGACTTTTCTCTTGCAACTAGTCTTTGTGAGATATTCGACGATCTTTCGATCGAACTCTTTCCGGGGCAGACATAGATGAATAACAGCTAAAGTATAAAGTAAAAGTAGAGTAGATCTGAAACGATGTCCGGCAAACGGACTTCTTGAAAGCTGACGTTATGATTGCATAAAAACCAGTTGGTAGAATGCAAAATGAGTTTAGATTTGTCGGTACACTCCTAATAATAGAAAACACAAATCAATCATTAGATAGCCCAGTTAGCTCTGCACAATGGCCTGACAAAAGTAAAAGGAAGAGAAAAAGTTTCTACAGTGAAAATCAAACTTCACAAATAACATACCTCAGGTGTTCCCAGTCCAAAGTAAATCAGTGGCTGAGATGTTGAAGCTTTTAAACTGCTGATAATCTGAAAAAGGAACTAAACGTCTTCTTGATACCATGCCAACACAAGGGGTGGTTTAAAGAGCACTTTAGGCGGTCTGTTTTGATGTTTTTGATGTCTGTGTTACCCAATTTGCGGTTTTTACTACTTATGATTGGAATTTTTTCCTTCTTCCTCATAGGGTGGAGTCACGAGATACGTTTATGGGAACGTTTTTATGAGTTCCCCTCGTAGCATTGGCAGCGGTCGTTTTGTACTATACTGATTGACCTTTAAGTGAAGCTTTCGCTTGTTAGTTAAGTAAATTTGCCCAATCCTCAACAAACCAGGGGAAAGTACTTCGCACTGGCTTTCGGTGGGAATGTGGGCCCTAGTCACACTACAGAATTTCATCCTCATATTCAAGAGTCAGAGCCAAGGGTAGAACCATCCTGTACAGGATAATAACGCTGGGAATGTGGCTTTCATGCTGTGATACACATGCAACAGAGTTGTAGAATATGCACGAAGATCCCAGAATTAAAACAAACTTTTCAAATAAAATCCCGAATGGCCACACCTTAGGATTACAATGACAATTCTCAAAAGTTAGAACCCCTTGGACAGCATAGAAAACATTACCACAAGAAGATACTGTTCAGTAGCTTGTGGTAAGACATCAGGATTTCATTCACAGACTCAAAAGTTGCAACCACCTTGTGCAGCGTAATAAACAATACAACAGGAATGTACTGCCCGGTAGCTTTTATTTGAATGGTAACACATTAAGATTTCATCCACAGACTCAAAAGTTACAATCACCTTAACAGCACACGTAGTAGACAGCACACGTACTAAAGGAAAGTACTGCTCAGTTGCTCACATTTGAATGATAAGTAATCAACGCTTTAATCCATAGACTGAATAGTCAGAACTACATTTAACATTATTTGACACTAAGCCTAGACTCCAGGAGAGAAACGATTAATTTCACAGGCTCAGTGAACCTAGAGCCGAAGCCGGTCAAGCTGTTGAACTTTCACTGAAAACACTTGTTTTTCGAGCATTGTTTCTTCAGTGGTCATTGTTTCGTGGAAATGGAAGGGAACTTAACAAACAGATTGACTTGGGTCTGTTTCTTTTTTGTTTTGTTTTCTTATGATCCATAGCTCGATCCTACTTTGAACTGGATTTTACAAACTAAATTGAGCGAGTTAGCATATTCAACTTGATTATTTTCAAAGTCAAAGTTCGATAGCATTTGCTCTTTAAATTTTTTAATTGCTTTTGATTGCTTAAGGGGAGGCTTTCATTGCCAGACGTCATTCTTTGTTCATTAAGTGGTTTGTTTTTTTTCCTTGTTTTATCTTTGCTCTTGTGAATGTTTTGTCCCTTTTCCGAACAAAGAGATAAGTATCCTTTTTCCCCTTAATCAGTGCAAGTCTTTTAAGTTGTTTTCCATGTTTGTGTCGGTTATAAGTAATTATCACTCATTTGCTTTGAGATTCTGTACAAACGATTACACATATCTGAAAATTTATAATCAATTGTCGCTCATGGCAGAAAAGCAATTTTCATGACTATAGTAATATTTTTTCTAACAACCAAAGCTCGACATGAGAAACTGTAAATTTTCTTGTTGTTATCCGTATTAGAAAATTCTGTGATGAAAAATTTATTTTACTACCCCCTCACGGTCCTTGAATCAGCACTTGCATTGATCTGTGATCCTTAACCGACTAAACCAGCATGTTGGTCATATATAACAGCTTCCTTAGCTACGTGACGAGTCGTAAGTGTTTATTAGACGGCCGTAAATAACCTTAAGAGTTTCAGTGTTTTGATTTCAATGGAAAATTTATTTACAGACATTTTACGATTGCGGCATGCTCTTTAGTGACAATTCTTTGTTTGTAAACTCGACACATTAATTAGCTGTTTATGCTAGGTGCCTAACAGGTCCCGAGTATAAATAAACGGCTGCTTTTGATAGCTAATAGTACAGGATTTTGACTCTAGCCTGTACTTTTTCAGAAATATTTCATTTGTATTTTGAAGTAAGACTTTGAAAAGTTAATTTCTAGTCAGTCGCCCTTCTGTCTTCGATTCGGTGCCTTGAGCAAGTAAATGTTTCCGCTTTTAACTAAATGAAAGTTTACTGACTTTTGCTTCTTTTTATTTTGTTATTTGCTATCAGTTTGTACGCGGCATTTACGTTATCATACTTTAACAAAAACTGGTTATAAATACATTGACCACTTCTAAGTTTCTTCGGTAGAAGATGCCAGTTGATTTCACTGCAGTGGGCTATAGCTCCAATATATCGCTGGAATTTAGGCGAGATTTGATTAACGTGCATAAGTCTTGTGTTAAGTTCACTTAAACCAAATGCACATCGTTTTCCCCTTGCTTTGTCTTCTTCCTCATTACTGTGAGCTGTTTTCAACTTAGACAGTAAGTTTCATTGTGACTGAGTTAGTTGTTTAAAACTGTTTTTCCTTGTTTGAGTCGGTTTCTTTGAAACGCAATGCGTGGAGACGATTAGATCTATCTCTTCTATTACCAATGGCTTTCACTCATGTCAAAAGAACAAATATCTTCTTATCAGGCATGGCCATGCGAATATTTTGTCATCGACGAAAGGTCCACTTGAGCCGAAACTGTGAATATTTTTGTTTTGATTTCATTGGAATTCTTGCGTGAAAAATTTGCTTTACTACTCTCTCACAGTCGTGGGTAAGTGGGCCACTAATAGCATATTGGTTTAACATGAAATGGTTGAATTTCAAGTTGTTGTGAACTCAGCTCTCGAGTAAAGTCAGCTCTCGAGTATCTAAAATCCTGAGTGTCCCTGTGAGATGTTCATTAATTTGTTTAATGCATATTATTTAGACTGAAATAAATGAGTTGTTCCCTCATCTGATACGGGAAGGTAAGACGAAACTCGCGAGTTTCAGTTTTTTACGCTCTCCATAATCACATGTACTTGACTGCCAGTGCAAAGTACCTCATGCAATGTTATTTCTGAACTTCAAAGTGTACAAAGTATATTGATCATGCAAATTTAAGAGGCAACTCAGCCCGCGCTGAACGCAAATTGTTTTTGAATTCCTCAAACCTTCAATTTGAACGTTCATAACTTTCTTTGTTGTCACGTCTATCTGTTAAATGTTTCCTTAATCTTCCAACTTCTATACTCTACACTGTTACCGACCTGTTTGCAATTTAACATTGGCTAATTTTTATTTTCTTTCGACTGCAACATTCATTAGGAGTTCTATTAGGCAGTCCAGTCCGGAACTGAGAGTGTTTGCAAGCGGAATTAAACAACCCAGTCAAACAGTATCATTGCTTTGATTTCAAAGGAAAGACATTTGGCAGACGTTTTCGGATTGTGATGTCAGTTTGTTAGAAGTTTTGTCAAAATTTTGAGTCTAACCTGAATTTTTCGTTCAGCAAAAATAAGTCGGTAAGATTTCTGTTGCGGTATTTCAATTAAACTACACTGCACGCTCTTTGCACTCTGAACAAGCAGTTGTTTCCGCTTCAAACCATCTGAAACTGTTTACACTGAAATTATTATCATCTGTTACTGTAGCTATCACGGTAGGAAGCGTCAGTTTGCGTTATATCAGTCTTGAATAGGAACTAGATGTGGACATGAACTATAGACAACGTAATTCGTATCAACGGGACTGGGTTAACCTTCAGAAAACGCTCCGTTGTTCAAAGCAGGATTAGTATCACTTTTGCATTCCGTGGTTTGTAGCTCAACTGCTGTGGGTTTGAGTTTTCCAATTCATTTTGACTGTGATCGCTTTCTAACTGCATAATTTTGGGTATGCGATATCCATACTTCTAACAATCGGACCTGGGATTTATTATTACCCTAAATTATTAGAGAAATTAATTAACTTGCCAACATTAAAACATTAAAACCAATTAATTCAACATTAAAACCTTTGATGATTTTTGGAAGAAAGGACAGAAGCGAAAACAACGAAACGTTTAATTATAAAACTCTGACCGTTTACTCAGTGAGTAAAAACCTCGTTTTCTCAGCGTTCAAATATTGCAATTTCGAGTTATGATGGACTGAATGGTATGAATGCGTTCTAGTATTTCAGCCGTAAGCAGGAATCGATGACTGCTTGCGTTCACGTCATAAGTTAACCACAGGAAATTGTTGGGAAGCAGCTTTTCAGATTAATGAAGCTGAACTATGACTTCCTCGAATTCACAAGCAGGTATCATTGGGAAAGATTATGTGAGATAGCAAGAATTTGCTAGTCATGGCCATGTTTTGATCCACTGCCGTATGTAAAGTTAGAACTACATTTAACATTATTTGACTTCAAGCTTAGACTCCAGGAGAGAAGAGATTAATTTCACAAGGAGAGTGAACGAATGGAGAAGCCAGTCAAGTTGATGAACTTGCACTGAATTCACGCAACTTTGCTTTACGAGTATTCTTTTTTTTTTTCAGCGGACATGAATTCGTTTCCCAGCTAAATTGAACGGTTCAGTATATTCGATTATTTTCAAATTTCGATGCCCATTGCCCTTTAAATTATTAATTACCGTACGTCAGTCTTTGTTCACTGCGTACTTTGTTTTTTTTTCCTTGTTAGTCTTTGTCCTTATAGTTGAGAGTTTTGTTTTGCTTCTTTTCGAACAAGGAGATAAGCATTATTTCCGTTTTATCGTAAGTCCCTTTAAGTTGCTTTCTTTGCTTGGGTTCTTTCTAAGTAATTATATCTCATTTGCTTTGAGACGCCACATAAACGATTACGTACGTCTCGAAATTTATAATCAGTTGTCGCTGATGGCAAAAGAGTAATTATCATGACTCTGCAAATATTTTTTTCCAACCACCAAAAGTCCGCATGATCAAACTGTGAAGTTTCTCGTCTTGATCGTATTTGACAATTAGACGAAAAATTTGCCTTCCTACCCTCTCAGGGTCCTTGGATTGATCCGTGATGATAAGCCAGCATATTGGTCAGATATAACAGGTCTAACAGCTTCTCTAGCTAGGTTAACCCCGAATCTATTAGTAAACAGTAATTAGCGAATTCTGCCAGATTAATTAAACAAGTATCACTAGCTGAAATGCGTCTTTTTATTTTTCATAAAACTTTCAAGCAATGCTTTCAAGTGAAATATCGTGAGTGATTTCAGTTGACTTGGTTTTCAATCAACTCACTCGATTCGGGAGAAGAAGACCGTAAAAGAAAAGAATGCTGCAAAACATTTATAAACACTAGGCGAATGCCTTCCGCTTTCGGACAAAGAAATGTGATTTTTTACTCGATGCACTGCTTACACTTTTTTTTTGAAAAAGTTTCGGTACTTTCTCCTCTTTCATGTTTAAACTTTTAAAGTCAGCAATCGTGTTCATGTTAATTTCCTGTAAGTTGTTCATAAGAGTGCATATCAAATTAGACTGAAACACCTGATTTGTTCCTGCAGGCATGGCGAGTGGAAGGAAGTCGAAACTAGCACTCTCGTGGTTTTATGCCCTCCAAATCCTCAGTTCTTTGACTGGAAATGTTATCCCAAGACTGCACCGTGCTATTAATTATATTGATGGCACCATTTTCTGTGAAATTCAGCTTCCTTCTTTTAAATCCAACTACAATTTGTGCGGGTTGCAACTCATCGCACACTGAATAAATACCTCAACAAATTTTCCTTTAATCTCTTATACTCATACGTCGGTCATCAGTTTGTATTTTGAATGCTCGAATCATTCTTTCCAATTCACTTCAATTTGTAAAATGTTTTTTCCTCGTGTAATTTCTTTACTCGCCATTTAATAGCTGTGGTATCTGCAATTAAAAACTTATATTTGTTATCCTTGGATCGAACATTCATTACACTCATTCCAATATTACCGGAACTGAAAGCGTAACTTGCAGCACAAACTGGAATGTTACCGGTGTTTATTAAATGGCAGTAAATATCCTTTCGAGTTTCAGCGTTTTGATTTCACAGACATTTTACGATTGTGGTGTGTTTTTTAGTTACAACAAGCAGTTGCGGTTGTTAGTTAATCGCGGTAGGATTTTGACCCTGCATGGCTCGTACTTTTCCCTTTAGGAAACCATGCCGATTAGAAATGAATGCAGTTGTATTTGATAGTGAAAATTTGGAATGTTAATTTCTACTGATTCGCTGGCGCCTTCTTTGTGCCTAGTGAACAAGTGTAATTGTTCTCGCTTTTTACCGCCATGATCAGTGGCTATCAGAAGTTTGTTCGCAGCATTTACGTTTGCTTATCATTATTTAACAAATACTGAAATGTATCGATGGACAGGAATGAAAACAACGACCCTTTTAATTATATATCAGATTGCTGATCGTTTCCTCACTAAAACCCCGTTTTCTTAGTAATCAAATATTGTAGTTTCAAGAAGTTATTCAGCCTTAAGCAGGCCATGATATTAATCGGTGACCGCTCGCATTCACGTCATAAATTAAACACAAGAAATTGTACCGGGAAGCAATTAGATTAATGAAGCTGAACTATGACTTCCTCGAGTTCACAAGTAGGTATCTCTGGGCAAAACTATGTGCGATAGCAAGAATTTGAAAAAGATCTGCCTTTGTGAGCAGGAATTTGACGTTAATGTACTTTACTTGGACTTATAATGTTTCCTTTCCTCTTACAGTCCTGACCATGATCAGATGCATCTATGATCGTAAACCAGCAAGTTGGTTTCACTAAAAGCCACATAACAGACATTTACACGCAAAGACATTCAAACCATTTACAGCAAAACATTCTGTTTGAAAGGTTCTTTAAATGAATACGCCATAGCGCCGAAATTAGTCAGTAGAAAAGACAACCGGTGAATTCTATTTTATTAATTAAGACGTTTTAAGACTCTTATATATCTTAAGTTTTACTATTCAGTGCTTTCAAGGGATCTACCGCGAGTGCTTTTAGCTCACTCTATTTTTCAGTGTTCACAAGAGTCGTTAGACCGGGAAGGAAACTGTATTTCCTTGTATTAACATGAGAGATATCTCAGTTGTCTCTCTAAAGGACTGGACGTTATCGAGTGTCATTGTTCCATGCATTTGGTCGGGGGATGCTTTAATTTATGACATCGTTGAATTTTGTTATGAATAAGTTTTGGGGAAAGTTTGAGACTTTTCTCTTTAATGTTTAAAGTTTTAAATTCAGCTATCGAGTTCTCGTTGATATTCTGTGAGCCGGTTCATCGATTTATCCGGTAGCTCCCCATAAGCACGGATACTCTCAAGACTGCCATTGCAGTTCCTTGGCGTTACACTAGATCGTTTTGTTTTGTCAGGTGTATAAAATGACTAATCAGTTAATTATATTAACCTTGCAAACTTAATAATAAAATTCGTTTATATCAATTCAAGTTGAAACAGCAGCTCGCACTGAGTGTAAATTGTTCTTAAATATCTTAAACCGTGCCTTTAATTTGTCTCGTACGTGGTACCTTCATGAGTTGGAACGTTCACATGTTCTTTCCCACTCAGTTCTGAAAGTGTTTCCTTCAGTGAAGTAACTTCTTTACTCTCCGTTGTCATCAGTTTCGGCAAATAGTGATGCCACAGTGTTCCTCAGTGACAACAAGCACTCGGAGTTGTTGTTAATCGTGAAGGATATTGCCTCTAAACGGTACTTTCCCGTTTACTAATAGATCACGGTAACACATATATACTGTATATGATAGTGGAACTTTAAAAAGTTAATTCCTCTTCAGTCGCGCCTTCCTCGATTCGTTTCTGAACAAGCAATTGTTTCAGCTTTGAGCCAAACAGAAGTATACGACTTTTGCTTCTTTGGTGTAGAAGTCCTCGTACGCGGTATATCTGTCTTCTCACTTTAACAAAAAACGGAAAATGTAACTATCTAGTGAACTCTCTAAGTTCCTTCAGTAGAAGGTGTTTTATTAACAGCTGATTCACTGCACGTTAGCTACGATGTATGGCTGGAGGGCGAGTTTTGATTACCGTACGTTAGTCTCGAAGTCACTGAATTAAACTGAATACTTTGTTTCGTTTCCCTTGCTTCATCTGCCCTGTAACATTGTAATCTGTTTTTTTTCTTTTTTCAACAAAAGATCTATTAGTTGTTTTAAAGCTTCAAATGACCTGTCATTTGCTTTGAAACGCCATGGAAACGAATATAGATCATAGTGTCAAAATAAATCGCTTTCGGACCCCTTTCATTGACGGCAAAATTGCAGTTATCCTTTTTACCAGGCATCTCTCTGCAAATGTTTTGCCACCAACAAAAGATCCACTCGAATCGAAACTAGTCTGTCAATACTCTTCCTTTGGTTTCATTTGAATTCTGTGATGCAATGCACCACATATGGAAAAAGATGGCAGCTGTACATTTTACCACAATACCTTGCGAACCCAACACAGCCAATAGGCACATAAAAAGCGATATGTTTTGTATAAATTTCTCCCTGTGCTAGCAACATTGTGTATGCTAATTTTGAAGTTTTTTAAACTTTTCTCTGCGTTTGTGTGAGCGTTTTTAGGGTTTTTGTGCAATAAGAATTATGGGTAACTTTTTCGGTACGGTGGATTTACCACTCCGCTCTTCCAGTCGTGCTTTGTCTTCCGAAGTATAGTGTTTTGATACACACAGCAGTTTCACTAAATGACATTTACCGTAAAATATTCCTTTTAAATGGTTCTCTATAAGTCCATCATAGCCATCTTATGGATAGAAAATGAAACGATTTCTTCTCGATTGATCAATTAAGAAGTTATTAGACTCTGAGGACCGGTTATTTGAACACAGTCTAAAGGGTTTTAACGAAACCACGGTCTAAACATGGCTAACCCGATTATGTAAGCGCTTTTCATCGTACTTAATGTCGAGGAGGCATATAGCACAGACAACAATAATATTTAGCTCCTTTAAATAACCAACGTGTAAACAGATATAGATGTTCATTAGCTGCGTTATAAACCACGGCTCTAAGTTTTTAACATTAAATTTCCGATGTAATGCCTTCAAGTGAAAATCGTGAGAGGTTTTCGCTGACTCAATTTTATATGAATTTCCAGTGTACACAAGAGCCGAAGAAATCTATCTTGACGTTGTTTTCCGTGTACGAACGAAAGTTTATTTCGTTCTTGAAAAGGAAAAGAAACAGTTGGTGTTGTTTTTAAATGCTAGCATATCGTGTAAAATTTTGACTTTATCCTGAATTTTCCGGATTCGTCGTTTAGCAAAGGTATGTACATGTCGGTTAGACTCCGACGCTGTATTTTCATGA
>Ga0126336_10002732_pt1 | contig 10195 bp, 7 predicted proteins | sample SidCmetagenome_FD_92530 | JGI IMG/M metagenome (GOLD analysis project Ga0126336, IMG submission 92530) | Coral microbial communities from El Islote,Puerto Morelos, Mexico - Siderastrea C C metagenome | ecosystem: Host-associated > Invertebrates > Cnidaria > Coral | place: El Islote,Puerto...
ATGGACAAAAATAATTGGCATAACTTCACAAATTTGCATAACTTCAAAACAACGTGCATGTGTAATTTGAAACCTGTCACGTCTGCTACTAATGCATGATGCCATCCAAAATCAAGAATTTTCGAGGGAAATTTGTTAACTCACAGCCTATTCACACATCGCTTTTAAAATTTCATTCACTATAAAACTTGATTCTATCAATTTAAAATATAAATGCCGAAGAAAGTTGACAAGCACTTTGTGTCCTTTGTTGACAAAGCACGAAGTGTGCGCTTCGGATCGAAATATCAGCAAGTTTTTGTCTCAATTTCGACAGATCACTATCAAATTTAAAAACACACGAGAGCCACGAAATATTAGCAGTTAACTAATCCAGCAGATTTTGGTGACAAAATACGTTTGTGGAATAACCTGTCGAAGTGAAATTAGAAGCCTTGCATGTGCAGCAGTTAAATTTGTTCGATGAAGAATGTGGTTCGATCAATCATTCGGTAAATTTATAGATTTGCTTTCCATTCGTTTAATGTAACCATGGATGTGGCTTTTTAATGTTAAGGCGTATAAAGAATTGTCGTTAGAATTGCTGTTGGCAATAATCTGATGTAAAGTTGCATGTACATGTGAAATTCACGCACCTGGAATTCGCAAAGCGGTTCTTAGTTTTTGCTCGGAACGACGCGAATGGCGCCGGGTTCTCCGATCGTTCAATGATCATTATCAATCGGCGTTCCCTTTACAATAGGCAATCAAAATTACGAGAGAATTTTTAGCTACAATACTTACAGTTTTTAGGGCTTTGCGCGCAACAAAAGTTGCGTCGCACGCTACGAGAATCGCGTCTTGCGCTACGAGAATCGCGTAGCACGCGACGCGATTCGCGTCTTGCGAGAGGGTGGTAACTTTCCTTTGAGCGGTACTGTATTGTCCTGTAACTGCGGCCTTTGCGCTTAATGTGAGAATTTTTCTCTGTAATTAATTCTTCACAGAGTGCTGGTTTCTTCATACAGTGCATTTGTTTATCAATCAAGTCTTTACGTCTTTTACGGTAAGCACAATGTTTTTCCATACAGCCTTTTCTTTCTTCTGACGTCATCGCAGCCATATTGGAAAACTTTATTGCTCAGTAATTTCGTCGTTTTGGCTTGATGTCACAATTTCTCTTTTTGGTCTTCTTCACAGACTCTTCACAGACTCCCTGTTCATCCATAGACTGCATTGGTTTGTTGACGATCTCTTGACAACGAGTTTTAACGGTAAGCACAATGTGTTTCCAGACAAACTCTGTTCTTGGTTGTGACGTCATGGCCGCCATTTTGAAAACGTTTTTTGTCCAGTACGTCTGCGTATGAAGACGTTATGGTTGTACTTTTTGATCAGCTGCAATCGTTTACTACTTCGCTTTATGGTGACACCGTGACAGACGTGATAAATATTTCTGTTTCACTTTAAGGTGGCTGTCTTTCTATGTCTCCAGTCAATGTCTACAAATATGCTAATGAGGACGCCATCTTGAAATGCTTTTGTGGTCTTGCTTTTACGTATGTGAAGACATTTTGGAAGAACTTTTAGATGACATGTAAGCATAGTAGAATGTACTTTGACATGCTGTCCCTCGCTCACCAGGAAGTGATTTCGCTGGCAATTAAGAGGGCTGTGTTTGTATGTGTGAACTCAATCTCTATAAATATGATAAAGATTTTGGCAGCTTCGAATGCTTCTGTGGGCTTTGTCTTGTGTATTTCATGACGTTATTACAGACGATTTCTATCATATAGAATGATGCTTTGATCTGCTGGCATGGGATCACTTAGAAATCCTTTTGCTATAACGATTTAAGGCAGCTCAATCTGTATGTTTTCAGCCAGCATCTTTAAATCGTCTTCAATGAAGCTATGTACTCATGATAGTTGCTTTTCTTGACCGGTCCATCAATATTGTGCAGTGATATTTCACCAGCATCATTTGTACAAGGCAACCTGCACTCGTGTTCTAAGCTTGGCGAGTTTATCTTTGTCCATGTTCGAATCCAGATCGAGTCTGACCGCTACTAGTTAATCCACTATGGAACAGGCCAGCAAGACTCTGTTGTTACGTAGTGATAGCCATAAAGGCGTCCCAAAGCCACTAGTTAATCCATTATGGATCAGGTGATAAGGACGCATTTCTTAGGTTGTGTTGGAGACAATGTAGTCTGAAAACCACTAGTTAATCCATTATGGAATAGGCTAGTAAGACTGTTTTGTAAGACTCGAAGATGACATTCTGTAAAGACTATTTCTTGCTACAAGTGCTTGTGAGATAACCGCTTACCTCACAGCACAAATTGCTGTAATCTATGCTGTTGTCATTCTGTTAAGATAAAGGTGGTAGCACAGCCATTGCAGATTGACATCTGTTTTTGGCATGTATAATCGCTGTAGCTTCTTCTTCTACGTTTGCTGCTGTAGAGCGCAGGTCTGGGCTTTTAATATTGAATTGTCCCTTCTTAGTACTATGACAACAGCGGGGTGGACGTGTGCTGCGGCCGGTTGCAACCGTTTCCTCCATTCCTGATCTTCAAATGCGTGGCATGTTATTGCTGAGCCATCAGGTCGCTCCAAAGATGGAGGAAAATTCCCATACATTTCTTCTATTGAAAAAAGGTTTTGCAAAAATGCGTCCAATTGGAAAACCGACAGCACACTCCAGGTAGGTAGACGCGAATAGTACACATGCCAAGTTTGGAGGTCAGAAGTCCAAATGCCTAGAGCTATGACTCCGTGAAAAGGGCATTTTGCGGGAAGATTGACTTTTTGGATACTTCCAGGTGGCAACAATCAGGCAGATAATGCCAGAGCTTAACGATCCGCTTTCCCTGCATAGTTCATCCGCTGCATTTGTATATGTGCGATTTTCGACGGATTTCACGTCATTCGTATCCAATGACACTTGCTCAAAGTCGTTACAAAACGAAAAAAACCTTGCAAAATGACCGTTTTTGGTACAAAAAAACGCATTTCGCTAACTTCAAGCTGGTGCTGCCGTCAAAGGAAGTATTTGTTGGCCACTTGCTAGTGGCATCCAAAGGCCCCAAAGTTGAATTACATACACTAGGATTTGCGAGCTTCAGGAGCATTTCATGTGGATATGCAAGTAACCAAACATGGTACAAATTGAGCAAAATCACTGTTTTGCATTTTTGATCGACTGTCTCTCAAAGAGCAGGCACTGCTGGAGACTGTCCTCAGGTTTCCGTATAGTGGGGACGATCCTCTATCAGCCTACCGATTTGCAAGCCTGGTAGTCTTATTCTGGCAAAGTTATAAGCGTTCAAAGTTGGTCGAAAACTCGCAAACTAGCTCGAAATTTGAAGTGAAAATTGGTCAGAGGCCAGACGGAGTGTTCAAACGGAGAAATACAGGGGGATTTCGAATTTGGATGCATTTTGACGGAGTTTTAGCCATCGAGGGGCTTTTCCGTGGATCAAAATGGCATTTAGACTCTCTAGAAATGAAGTTTGGACAATCTATAACAAGTATTCAGCTCTAAAGTGCATTTCTCGTAGTTTTTCTTCTTGTGTGAACACCTTACAGACCTATGCCTGTCCATTAATCATTGATCAACAGGGAGACTAAGTGCTCCATCGTCATGAAGTCCCTGGTAGAAGGTGGAGAAGACTGCTTTAGTAGAGAGTAGCGTGCTGACTCAGTCCGTAGTTTATGACATTTTTTGGCGTCTCTTGTGTATCGTGAAGCAATCAAAGCATTGGAATACTTAGGTAAATTGCCTGTGCCTCTACGGCGATGTTTTTCTGTGCCAAACACATTTCCGTTTCCGTTTAATTAGTGCTTGAATATCTGTTGCACAACATTTGAATTTCTTACTGCGTCATAGACTTAACAGTGTTATATCTCCGTTCCTTCTGGAAGATCTGCTAATTTTTCGGCTTGACATTGTCCACAGGGTTAGTCTTTGAGGATCTACACCGTTAGATTGACATCAACAGCTGTTACTGTCTTTTAACGGTAAGAGAATTGTTTTCCCAGTCAATCTCTATAATGTCCGAGTGACGTCACGGGCGCCATCTTGGAAAGTTTGGTTCTTGATTTCTCGCTTGCTTTGCAATGATTTGCCAATCTTCCTGTTTGACATCCTTCGTAGAGTTGTTCTCTTCCCATTTACTACGCTGGATTCACCACCCGGTGTTTCTCCAGAGTGCACAGGTAAGAGAAGTGCATTTCCCAGTCAAACTCTGTATTCTGTGAGTGATGTCACGGCAGCCATCTTGAAAATCTTTCCTAGCTTATATTTACCTGTATTTTGCGTTTGTCACCTATCTCTTGCATGCTCTGGCGTTAGTAGGTGGGTGACTGTCAGATGACACAAGCGTGCTCTTGACTACTATTTTCCTTGACACTTAAGGTGGCTGTGTTCTTTTGCCTCAGTCATTGTCTGTAAATATGCAAATCAGGTCGCCATCTTGGAATGTCTTCCTCGGTTTATAACTTCTAGTTTTACGAAACTATGCATCATCTTGTTAGCGATGTAGCATGGTCCACTTAAGAACTATTAGACAGAGCTGCTCAATTATCTCGAGAAGCGTTTGCTGCTTTGTAGACCGGCCTTGTAGTTTCTCCGCAGTCATTCTCTGTAAATATGCTAATGAGGCATCCATCTTGGATTGCCTTTCTCAGTTCATAGCTTCTAGTTTTACAAAGTTGGTGCAGATCTTTTTAGTGTTCAAAGATCCCCTACATAACTACTATATGACAGACTTCACCAATTATCTGCCATTTGATATGTTGCTCTCCCAGGGTGCCTTTCAGTCCCTTGCCAGTCTTTCTCTGTAAATATGCGAATGAGGGCGCCATATTGCACTAAGTGTTGCAGTAACCGTGCACACTAAGCGTACACTGTTATAAGACCTTCCGTGTTTCCGTTCCAGGTCGATTCGTTGGCTGCTGATTGAATAGCTCGTTATCCTCTTTGGTTGAAATTGGTGAGTACCTTCAACTATAGTCTACTGTGGGGCCGAAAGTTAATAGGTAGTCGACTAGCATACAGACGAATACGCCCCTTGTGTAGGACACGTTTGACACGATCTATGTTAATGGTGGAAAGTCTACAGGCAGTCCACTAGGGAAATGACGAGTGCACCTCGTCGCAGGGATAGTGGCCAGACTGTGGTTGATCCGTCTATTACCACGCGCTGAACCACATATCAGTTAGTTGTGTTTCCCGAACACCAATGCACGGAGTGTAGACGCTGTTCTTGCTGATAACGCAATTTTGACGGGTTGATAATAGGCGGGTCGGGTCATGTTTGACAGTGGCTAGATCAATGGTGGAACAGGTAGTCCACAGTCCACAGGTAGTCCAGTAAGGAAATGACGAGTACACCTCTTCTCGTTGGAGTAGCCATACTGTAGTGGCAACGTCTATGATCACCCCTTGCAAGACTTCCTAGGGACGTCTCCGTATCCCAACGACCTATGCAACTTCACAAGAGGCGGGTCTTCTCCGCACTAGTAGTTTGCAAGGCTACGACAATAGACGTCACTGACTGCGGCTATTTCAAAACAGCAGCAATATATCTGTAACCAGTGAGACTTATCACAGTTCATGACATTCTCTTTACTTGACGGTTGTCTACTTCACCTCAAGTGCATGTGTTGCCTGTTCGTCATCCTAAGTCTCGTATCTTGCGCATCCTATTCTAGCGACATGCCAGGCATTGCCTGGTCGACAGAGAGGTCCGGTGAATTCTGGAGTAGGCATCCGACCACTCTCATCGCGAGGCTGCCTCGAGTGCACCAGCGAAATGCAGAACGCACACAGCGTGCAGCTCAACGTGACGCCACACAACGCCAGAGACGGCAAGACTTCGTGCAAAGATACCGAGGACGACATCCCCCCAGCACTCCAACGCCTGACCAACGAGCAGATCCGAGCCTTATGAGCCTTCCACATACACACGGCGAGTATCGACGCATGCAGCATGGCTACCTGGCACAGACCTCCTCCTTTCAAGTAACCTGGTCGGCCATCTCGGTCGAGGGGAAGATCGATAATTTACATCCTCCAAGCTCTCGGCAGAGTGCTCAGTGCGCCTATGAACTGCTTATGAGGTCCTCGCAGTCCCGCTCTCGTGACTTTGTGCAGATGCGCAATAGCAACGTATGCGACCCTTTTCCGTACGAGATTTTCAGCAACCCCATGTTCACGGCCATAGGATCCCATTTGTACTATAATACGACCCTGTGCGAATCTACCCTAGAAGGCTCGGAGGCCCGCCACAGCGCTAAAGTTGCGTTCCAAAAAAGATCTTTAGCCCACTCATTGATTATGCCATCTCTTACGAACTGCTGCACTTCCAGTACGACAGATGGCTCTTCAAAACGATCACGGGAACCATCAATACGGCGAGAAGGGAACACTGTTCACCAGCCACAAGTCTGCAACACAACACCTTCTCACCCGAGTACTAGAAGTGGCAGCGCCGGTTGCTGATGGACACAGTCCACCAATATGGCTATCCGAGCTTCTTCTTGACAATCATGTCCCCTAGAATGGACATTCCCATGGCCGCACTGGCTACAGCATATCCGCAACATCACGGGAAAGGACCCCACCGAATTATCTTGCCTGGAAACAGCCCACATCGCACATGTTCTAGAACAATTGGTCGGAGGACATCTCTGCGGCACCAGCACCAACCGCTGGCGCCACCACATCTTTAGGTACAGCCGCAACCAAGCCAGACGCAATGTACAAACGTTCTTTTACCGTTACGAATTTCAGGGACGAGGAACGCTGATCTGCACATGCTTGTCTGGGTGTAAGACATACGAGAAGTCCGCCTCGACGTCATCCGGGCTACCATACCGTGGGCTATTCCAGAGGACGCCTATCTGGTGCAAGACCTCCAGTCCTCTGACAGACACGGCCGAACACACTTCAGGGAAACTGAAACTGGCACTGGCCTTCCACTTCAGTACACAGCAGATGACCACGCCAGAAACATAAGAGCGTACGTCACAACCCTGCTAGGCACTCTACGCTGCAGGATCAACATTCAGTCTTCCGATGGGCGCAGCATGGTGCTACGCTACGTATCTTCTTATGATGTCCCAACCAACAAGGCGCTGTACTCCGGCCATCTGACGGGCTATCAGGCTGCAGCGTCGTTTCTCCGCACTGTACAGCCACTGGAGCCAGAAATGTTTCTGCAGCTGACTTTGATCAAGCAAGCATGGAGTTCCGCGTGCACCAAGTGGTTCGTAGTGCCTATGCCAGAAGAAGAAGACGGCCACACTGTGTACAGGAAATACCTCAGACGACCAGCTCCGGATACAGGACTCAGCTTCCTTCAGTGGCTACGGGTTTATGACGAAAACGCAGCAACGCCCAAATGGTACAAGACAGGCACGAGTTTGGTGGCCTTGAACTGGCCACACACAGACAGCGCCGACCTCCACCACCCGCGACAAGCGGCTCTTCCCAAAGCCATTCGATACTTTGTGCAGGCCCAGCAGCTCCTCACCCACATATGGGGCAGTGACGAGGGTGTGCGAAACCACCTCCAACCAGAAGGGCACAAACAGCACTTCATCAAGACAGTCGTCTACTATTTGAGAGCACTGCACAACGTACACAGGTTATGGAGCCTTCGTGTGATTCCCTCGGATATCTCTGAAGCCCTTCTGGATTGTACTGAAGACTTGTACCCTTTATCTGCACAACAGACAGGGATACTGCACCAAATGCTGGATTGCTACGACAATCGTGACCAACACTTGGCCGGTGCATTAACAGATGGACACCGTCCCATTGCTGCAAACACCCGCGGACGATCGACAGATCCAAGACAAAGCAAGTGGGCCAAATTCCAAGTAATCGTCGGCAATCCAGGCACCGGCAAGTCACAAGTGTTAAAGCGCCTCATTCACGCCTGTCCAACAGACAAAAAGAAGATGGCAGTTGCCACGCCTCTCGCTATCCTGGCTATCGGTTACTGCCAAATCTTCCCCGACAGCACCTGTGACACTCTCCACTCGTTCTTCCGCATACCGGTTACAGCGGATGACGAGCACACCAACTTCGGGATGGCACAATTCGACCTCATCACAATAGATGAAGCTTCTATGATAGACGCCACGATGTTTGAACCAATTGCGGGGACCCTCAACAAGCTCGTGAAACGGCCGGTCATTGTCATTGCTGGGGACAAGAGACAGCAGCAACCCCTCAGAACTGCAGGCCGCACCACATCATAACTGCCGTCTATTCTCACCGACGGCATGCTCCACGGCGTTAGCCGGAAATATACACTACACCGCCAGTTCTGCTGCGTGGATCCAGAGTACGCCCAATTCCTGGACTACGTCTGCTACTCTCGTCCCAGCAATTTGTCTTGGACAATTTCCAAAGACGCAAGGTGCTATGCCGCACAGCCAACCCAAACAACCAACAGATCTGGGACATCAGGCATGACCGGCCAAACCACACTGTTCTCACCGTGTCTTGCGCAGCTTCCGGCTGGATGAACAACCTCGTCCTCCAGCACATCTTCCGAGATCCCCTCCACAATCACGGGTCTTCTGTGACTGCACCACGCACGACTTCCAGGTATATCGGGAGATGCAGGTTATGATCACACAAAACCGCGACAAGCGGGCCGGTTTTCTCAATCGCCAGTGAGCAACCGTTATAAATTGCCAGAACAACACAGTCATCCTGCGCCTGGCCAATGGTTGCCTGGTCTTCACGCACCCTGTTACCACCATCGGTGAAGACGGACAATGCCGAACCCGATTTCCCTTCAGCCCATCCTATGCGATGACGATCTGTAAATCCCAAGGTGCCATGATCCAAAAGGCCCTTCTCTGGATCGACTGTCCCTACATCCCCCCTGGAACTGGATATGTCACCCTCTCCTGCGTCCGACGCGCCACAGACTTCGACTTGATCACCAGATTGACCAGCAATCAACTGCAACCCGTGGACCATCCCAGCACCCACTAGCAGTCCCTAAGGCGCACCTCGCCACATTCACGAACAGACAATCCATGCTAACTTGCACCTTCTGCACTAATCAAACGTACTGCCTAGCTAACATAGCTGCCTCTGCTATTGCAGATATGTCTGAGAAGAAACGCAAGTCGGGCGGCAAGACTTCTAATCAGTGGGACCCCGACGCTCCGGAGGGAGTAAACTACTTCAAGCAATTTGCTAAGGCGTTTATGCCACCCTACGGAAAGGCCATGGGCATCTTACCAGATCACGAAATCCTAAACAAACTCTATGCCTACACCTGTGAATGGCTCACTAGGCCCCCCTACGGCATCAGCAAGATGGCAGACACCATATACGCAAACCTGTCGACCATTCTCAAATATGAAGATAAGGTGTTCACCAGGGGCACTTGCCACTACCTGGCCACCAATCTCGAGCCTCTGAAACCACAGCTCCGACGATTCAACAACAAGGACCGGGAGATCGTTGACCCGCCAGATCTCAACGATTTGGCGACATTTATCAAAGCTATGGAGGCTGATGATTCTTTTGAGAGGCTGGTCAAAGAATATTTCGCCGCCTCAGGCTCAATGTTTCTCGTCATGGCACACATAGAGGTCCTCCAAGTACTCCTGTGGCACCCCGTGGACTTTGCACGCAAGGCACATTAAACCCGCGCGGTCCAAAAATTAAAAAGCCACCCTACCAGAGCCAACCTAAGAGACTACCTGGTCTCAGAAATTCTGTCACATGCGACTGCTCCTTCCCACAAGAGAAGGGGCACCGACGTGCCGTCCGTCTGGGACGAGGGCTACCAAGAAGAGGATGACGACACAGATGACGACTCCAGTGAAGAAGAGGACCAGCCCAACATCAGTCATCCTGATGCAGCCCCGGGACCCAGTGGGGAGTCCCATATGGCCACCCCACCCGTCACTCCACGAAAAAAGACGTCATCGACACCAACTGCGAAAAAGACCAGCGCTAAAAAAGCCAGCAAAGCCCACAGCTACAACCCCTTCCCCTGCCTCAGAAGTAGACCACGGTCCATTTGGCGACCCATTTAACGCCATCTGGACCCATCTACGCAACGTAGACTATACTGAACAGGAGTCACCACAGGAACAAGAAATCTTTGTGACATAAAAAGATCCTCCTCCTCCCACCCAGGAGCCCTTCATTGAAACAACACTCACAGCTG
>Ga0126336_10002733_pt1 | contig 10195 bp, 8 predicted proteins | sample SidCmetagenome_FD_92530 | JGI IMG/M metagenome (GOLD analysis project Ga0126336, IMG submission 92530) | Coral microbial communities from El Islote,Puerto Morelos, Mexico - Siderastrea C C metagenome | ecosystem: Host-associated > Invertebrates > Cnidaria > Coral | place: El Islote,Puerto...
GAAAGGGCCTGATAAAATAACAAGAAAAGCCGCAATTAATAGTTTCGACAATGGCGGGTTAAACCTTACTGATCTGGAGACTTCAATTAAGTCTCTAAGATTAGCGTGGATTTCGAAAATTCTTAATTCTGAATCACTTCCATGGAAAAGCTATCTTAGATATCTGCTCACACCCCTTCGGTGGATTTTTCTTTTTTCATTGCAACTGTAACATTAATGATTATAATATCAAGTCGATTTTTTATTCAGAAATGCTGCAGTGGCGGTCTGAATTCCGCTCAAAATTTGCAACGGAAACTACATCTTTTGACTCGATAATTTGGAATAACTGCAACATAAGGATAGACGACAAACCGATCTATTTTCAGAATTATGTGAATGCTAGTGTGATTCTTGTCAGTAATTTGATGTTTGCTCTGAATAATATTGATTCCTTTAACTCAGCAAAAGGATTAAAAAGATACAAATTACCTTACCTGGACTGCAATTCGATCTTCTGCACCAAAGTATTTAAAGGTTCTAAATGTCGATAGAAACGTTTTAAGAACACTGGAAGCTTTGATCGTACCTCGAGCAAGAGGTACTTTTACGCCCTTCTCATTCAAGACAAAGCCAAACATTCTAGAGGTTTCTGCAAACTAATGTCAAACTTTATCCTTAGTGAGGAAGAGACTTGCAAAGCATTTATATTAACAAAATCAGTTGCTGTAGAAACGTTTACACAGTGTTTTCAGTTCAAGATTTTAAATGACATTTTGTTTTTAAATACCAGATTAGCAAACATCGGGAAGATTCCTAGTGACCTATGTACGTTCTGTCAATCCTCTCAAGAAACATGAGAACATTTCTTTTTCCAAAACAACTGTGGAAAAGTTTGTCCTTTTCCTCTCGCCTTCAAGTACATCAGAGCCTAATGACCACAACTCTTGCTGTTCACAGCTTGGAGAGACCTCTTGTTCGTCACCACGTAGTTCCACTGTTTCACAGTTCATTCGTTTAATGGTTTAGTTTTTGTTACAGACATTGTCTTTTGTCCTGGTTTGTCATGTGAGTCTGTGTTGACAATTTAACAGGAACAATACATGGGCAGGTGTCTTGGGTAAACGGTCACAGGCCACCACTCCGTAGAAGTAGTTTCAACATGGGATCTTCCTTAGCCAAATAATCCAATTGCACATTGTTCAGGACCACTTGTTTTACATCAAATTGCGTTCGTACATGTCATAGAGCACAGCACAATCGTAATCGATCTCCAGTAAGTTCCCAAACTTTGTATTGTGTTCGTAAGCCGTCCCAAATTCTAGGACCAGTTGCAAGTGTCCTGTTTGTCTCGGGTTCAACGCGCGGCTGTCGGGATATCCTTTGGCAACATTGTCAAATATAAACAGGGTGCTATTCTTGTGTTGCCCCCAGTCGTCTCTTCTCATCATGTTTGCTTTACGTCCGCTTTACTGGCTTGCAGAAAGAAAAAGTACCCTGCGAGATCTCTACGACTATCATCATGATTGAGTTGGAGCGTTTCATGAAGGGCTTCTCCTATAACAATCTGTTTGGTGGAGGTCCATCCGAAGTTTTGGAAGCAGAATGGATCGAAAGCCACGTTCCCGTTAAAGCCTCCCTTACGTACCATCCCCAGAATGATTCTATCTAGGATCCTACCTTGATACAAACAGGCTGTCACCTTCAAAGCTGGGTGAAAAGGGTAAGCCGCCATTTGTCGTCTTTCCTCACTCAAATTCTTGTACAACGTTTTGTTAAGACGCATGTGACAGAGATGAAATCGGATCTTGATGTCATCTTGGGTAACCTTCTGTGCAAAGCCAGTCCACTGAGAAAGAGATCTGGCGAATTGAAGTGGTTTCATTCTGATTCGTACTTGAGGAGCCAACACTATGCCCGTGTGAAAGGCTTCCAGGTGGTGTTTAAGATCAAAAATTGTTTTTCCAACCGTACCACTGACTGTTTTGCTTTTGCTGGCAGCGAAGGCCTACTTGAAAATTCAAGTTTTTGCAGGTTGCCCTGAGCAGCTTTTATTGTGATTTTGATGTCTGTAGTAGATTCTGCATGTTTTAGTTTCTGCATGGTTCAGTACATTCTGGATGTCTTAGGCTTGGATCTATCAACATAAACTCCTCCTCCGTGGCCGCTAGAGATATACGAGGTGACACTCTCTCGTGTCTAAACAATTCGACTTCGCGTTAATAAATACCGGAGAAAATAATTTCGTGTCCCACCCAGCCGTACAGCTGCTCAGCGAAGGTCCAGCTACCAATCTCTTCCATCGTTGATGAATTCAAGGCTGGCAAGGTGCGTTTCAACATGAGGCTCCTGGAAACGCTAACTAAATGATCCGTGAAATTCGGCCGGAAATGGACTACTGAACGGGTGGAAACTGAAGCAGAAGGTAGTCTCCGAAGAAAGGACATCGTCCTTGCGGTGTAAAGTGACAGAGAATGCCTGGACAATAAAAAATATCGCCGGTTTTCCGCACAGGAACCAAGAGGCCACCGTGAGATGGTCATCGAGGAGGTTCGCGCTATCGATGAAGAAAGAAGGTCAGCTACAGCTGCTGGATTTGCTAAACAGTTTGCTTGGTCGTGCTGGGAAGACGCAGAACAGAGAAAACGCAGCTGGCCAATCCTTGCTTACATGGAGCCATTGCAAATCAGTTTCCTCCTCAGATCGATCTATGACTTCCTCCCTACACCAAAAAAACCTCAAACATTGGGGCATCATCAACGACAACACCTGCTTGTAATAAAACACGTGCCACCTTAAAGCATGTGCTAGCGGCTTGTGATAACTCACTGAAGACGTATACCTGAGCACCCAACAAAGTAACAAAGATTCTCGACATTAGACAGACCCAATGCGCTGGCATAAAAAAAAACACCAGATAAGGAAGAAAGTACTGTGAACAGCCTCGACCAGTTGCTGTAAAGAGAACGAAACAGTCCAGACTGCTGCAAGGAGCCCAAGACTGGCGAATGTTGGCTGACCTCTCTGAAGGCCTGGACTTCCCTGCTCACATTGCAATCACAAATGAGCGCCGGGACATCGTAATTTGGTCAGATTCCTGCAGACGTGTGCACCGCGTTGAGCTAACCATACCATGGGATGAGAACTTTATGTTCGCCAAACCGATATGAGCCCCTTCGCGCTAACTGTGAAGACCGAGGCTGTTGCCGTTAAGTCGGTTGTCGTGGCTTCATCGCTACATCGACCATGTCCTTCCTGTATAAGATCGAACTCTCCTAGAAAGCTTAGTGGTTAGTCGTTAAGTCTCTCCAAGAGAAAGACGAGGTTGCATCTAGCTCGATCTGGCAATCAACACGCAGTGCTTTACGCAACTCAGCTTGCATTGAACAGGGATGCTGTTTCTGTACTATTCTGCCAAAACTGCACCTGGCAGAGACCTTTGAGATCTGCTGCAAGGTACAGATGTTTTTGGTGCGCTGCTTGGGACGCTTTTTGTATTCCCTACGCTTGCTGCAACGACAGTGGCACGCAGTGGCATTTCTACCGTTGGCGCTGAACAAAGAAAACTAAGCTGGCCAACCCTTGCTCGCATGAGTTTCCTCCTCAGATCGACCTATGACCTCCTCACTACACCAAAAACCCCAAACGATGGGGCATCATCGACGACGCCAGCACCTTGCTGGATCTGAAAATCATCACGCAGTGCTTCACGCAACTAAGCTTGGATTGACCAAGGACGGTGTTTCTCTGCTATCACGCCAAAACTGCACCTGGCAGAGGCCTTTGAGATCTCCTGTATTCCATTCTTTGTATTCCATACGCTTGCTGCTACGACGCCATTCAGGCTTTATCCAGTGGCATCTGCCACTGGCGGTGCCAGGAACTGTAGTCCCGTTGATAGCCGTCGAAACGACAATAGTTCCTGGTCAACAGCGAATGAGGGTGATGCCTTGCGATATAGTTTATCCCTCTGTATGATATACTCTCTTTGTACATTCTGTACGACGCAACACGCATTTTGTCCATGACGGGTCACTGGAAAACTTGATTTTCCAATTGTTGCTGGGAACAGCTGAAATAACTTGTTTTTTTCGATGTCTGTATTACATTCTGCAAGTTTTAGTCCTGTGCGATTTTCGATTTTCCAAACGTTGCCGAGAACAGCTGACATCATCTGTTTAATGATAACATCGATGTCTGTATTACATTCTGTAAGTCCTAGCCCTGTACGACGCAACACACATTTTGTCCATCATGAGTCACTGTAAAACTCGATTTTTGCTGTGACCAGCTCAAATCATCTGTTGTATGATGATTTCGACGTGCGTAGTACACTGTGCAAAAGTTTTAGACCACACGCTTGCTGCTACGACGCCTTTCAGGATTTCCCCAGTGACATCTGCCACTGGCAGTGCCACGAACTGTAAACCCGTTGATAGCCGCAGAAAGGACAATAGTTCGTGGTCAACAGCTAATGAGGGTGATGCCTCGCAACTGGCAGTTTAAGCCTCTGTGTGATATACTCTCTTTTTACATTCTGCAAGTTTTAGTACTGTACGACGCAACACGCATTTTTTCCATGGCGAGTCACGAAAAAACTCGATTTTTTTAAAAGTTACTGTGAACAGCTTAATTCATCCGTTCTACGAAGATTTCGATCTCCATAGTGCATCCTCCACGTTTTAGCGGCATACAAAGGAAAATGCATTTTGTCCATCATGTGTCTCTGGGAAACTTCATTTTCTGAAAGTTGAAAAAAAAACTGCTCAAGTCACCTGTTTTATGGTGATCTCCATCCGCGTAGTACATTCTGCAAGTTTTGTCCGGTAAGACGCATAATGCATTTTGTCTATTATGGGTGACTGGAAAACTCGATTTTTGAAAAGTTGCCGGAAACACCTGTAATCACCTGTGTTATAATGACTTTGGTTTCTGTAGTACATTCTGTAAGATTTAGCGATGCGTCGACAGAAAACGCACTAACTAGATTATGTGTCACTAGAAAACTCGATTTTCCAAAAGTTACTGTAAACAGCTCAATTCACTCGTTTTACAATGATTTCGATCTAGTACTGCATCCTCCAGGTTTTTGCGGCGTAGAAACGAATGCACATTTTCTCCATCATGGGTCACCGGGAAACTTGATTTTGTAAAAGTGGACGTAAACTGCTCAAGAAACCGGTTTTATGGTGATTTCCATCCGTGTAGTACATTCTGCAAGTTTGGTTCGGTGTGGATTTGTCGATTACGCATTTTTTCAATTATTAAATTCAAGTTTCCAAAAGTTGCCGGCAACACCTGGAATCACCTATTTTATGATGATTTTGATATCTGCAGCACATTCTGTAAGTTTTAGTGCTAAATCGACAAAAAAAGCACTTTGTAGATTGAGTCACTCGAAAACTTGATTTTCCAAAAGTTTCTGTGAACAGTTAAATTTATCCACTTTACGAAGATTTCGATCTCCGTAGTGCATCCTTAACATTTTAGCGGTATAGAAAGGAAAATCAATTTTCCCCAGCGTGAGTCACTGGGAAAATTGATTTTTTGAAAGTTTCCGTAGACTGCTTGTGACCAGTTTTGTGGTGACTTCCATCCGTGTAGTGCATTCTACAAGTCTTGTGCAGAATGACGCAAAACGCATTTTGTCTATCATGGGCCACTGGTAAACTCGATTTTTCAAAAGTTGCCAGGAACAGCTGAAATCACCTGTTTTCCTGAAAGTTGCCGTAAAAAGCTTAAGTCTTCTGTTTTATGATAATTTCGACGTCTGTAGTTCATTCTGCAAGTTGAGGGCTTTACCGACATAAAACCCATTTTCTAAAATATGAGTCACTGGAAAAGTCCATTTTCCGCACGTTGCTGTGAACACCTATAGTACATTCTATAAGTTTTAGTCCCATATCACGGAAAATGCGTTTTGTCTATTATGGCGCACAAAAAAAAACACGATTTTCAGAAAGTTGGCGTGAACAGCTTTTATCACCTGCCCTTATGAAAATTGCGATGGCTTGAAGTTTTAGCCATGTACGATGCAAAGCATTTTGTTTGAGATGAGTCAATGGATGTTTTCCAGTGACTCAAAATGTAGAAAATGAGTTTTGAGGTCTGTATTGTGGTATGATAGGATACACTGAGTCACTGGAAACTTGATTTCCTGAAAGTTGCCGTTAACAGCCGAAACCTTCTGTCTTATGATGATTTCGACGTCTGTAGTAAATTCTGCAAGTTTGAAGAGTGTATCGACATAAAACGTGTTTTTTACAATATGAGTCACCAGAAAACTCGATTTTCGAAAGTTGCCGGGAACAGCCGAAATCACCTGTTTTATGATGATTTTGATGTCTGCAGAACGTTTCCGAAGTTTTGGCCGCATAAGACGCAAAACGCATTTTGTCCACTATAGGTCACAGGAAAGCTCAATTTTTTTAAACTTGCCGTAAACTACTCAACTCACTCTTTGACGATAATTTCGATGTGTGTATTACATTGGTCAGGTCCATGATGAGTCACTAGAAAACTCGATTTTCCAAAAGTTACTGTGAAGAGCGCAATTCTCCTGTTTGGGAAAACGCATTTTCTCCATGATGATGCACTGGAAAACTCGATTTTAGGAAAGGTGCCGTGAATAGCTTTAATCATCTCTTGTATGATGATTTCGACGTCCGTAGTACATTCTTCAATTTGTAGCGCTGTAACGAAAATATAAAAATCACGTATTTTTCGATGATTTTCATGTCCGTACTACATCCTCCAAGTTTTCGTCGTACACAAAGCAAAACGCATTTTCTCCATTATGGTTCACTGCAAAACTTGATTTCCTGAAAGTTGCTGTAAAACGCTCTTCTGTTTTATGATGTTTTCCAAGAACATAGTACATCCTGCAAGTTTAAGGGCTGTACCGATATAAAACGCATTTTCTACGATATGAGTTACTGGAAAAGTTGATTTTTCAGCATGTTGCCGTAAGCAGCTCTAATCACTTGTGTTACTATGATTCCCATGTGTGTAGTACATTCTGCATGTTTTAGTCTTATATCACGGTAAACGCGTTTCGTCCATTAAGGCGCACTGGAAAACTTGATTTTCAGGAAGTTGGCGTGAATACCTTCAATCACCTGTCCTTATAATGTTTCCGATATCTTGAAGTTCTAGCGGTATACGACTGAAAGCATTTTGAAAGCTCATTTTGATGAGCCAATTGAAGCTTTCCAGTGACTCATAATGTACAAAATGAGGTATAAAATGGGGTATTTGGGCTGCTTACGGCAACGTTCTGAAGTTCACGTTTTGCCGTGACCTTATAAAGGACTTGGAGAATGTACTATGGCTTTAAAATCATCATTTATAATAAGCAGGTTATTTGAGCTGTTCACCGCAAAGTTTGGAAAATCAAGTTTTCACTGACTGATAACGTAGCCGAAAATGTGATTTTCGTTTTATACAGCTCAAACTTGTAAAATGCACGAACCACATCGAAATCATAAAACAGGTGATTTCAACTGTTCAAGGGAACTTTCGGAAAATCGAGTTTTTCTCTGACTCTTCATTAGAAAATACGTTTTACGTCATACAGCGCCAAAACTTGCAGAATATACTACAGTTTTTAGCGCTGTATGATGTCAATCCTATTTTTAATATTACAACTCCCAAAATGGTTGATTTCCCAAAATGATTTTGATGTCCGTAGTACGTTCCTCAAGTTGTAGCCGTATAAGATGGAAAACGCATTTCTGTATTACGGGTCACTGGAAAACTCGCTATTTCCTAAACTTTCCGTGAACAGCTCAATTCACTGTTTGACAATGGTATTACATTTTCAAAGTTTAAGTCCTGTACGTTGCAAGACGCATTTTGTCTATGATAAGTCACTGCAAAACTCGATTTTCTGAACGTTACCATGAACAACTCAAATCACCTGTTTCATGATTAATTTCAGGTCCGTAAAACATTTTGCAAGTTTTCAGCGTAGTATGATACTGAATCACTGATGATTTCCTGGAGGTTGCCGCAAACAGCTCAAATCTTCTGTTTTATGATTATTTCGACGTGTGTAGTACATTCTACAAGTTTGAAGGCTCTATCGACGTAAAACGCAATTTCTACGATATGAGTCATTGGAAAGTCGATTTTCCGCACTTTGACGTAAAAAGCTCCAATCACTTGCTTCATGATAATTTCGATGTGTGTAGAACGTTCCTTAAGTTCTAGCGATATAAGTCGCATAACACATTTTGTCTATTGTGAATCACTTGAAAAGTGGGTTTCCTAAACTTGCCATGAACAGCTCAACTCACTGTTTGACGATGATTTCAATGTCTGTATTACATTATCAAAGTTTCAGTCATGTAACAAGCAACACGTATTTTGTCCATGACGAGTGACTGGAAATCTCAGTTTTCCGAACGTTTCCGGGAAGCGCTGAAATAACCTGTTTTATGACGATTTCGATGTCTGTATTACATTCTGCAAGTCTTACTACTTTAGTACCCAACATACATTTTGTCCATGATGAGTACGTGGAAAACTCGATTTTTGGAAAGTTGCTGTGGACAGTTTAAATAATCTCTTTGTATGATGATTCCGACATCCGTAGTACACTGGCCAAGTTTTAGCACTGTGCCAAGTTTAATCGCACTATCTAGATTATGACACTGCAAAACTCAATTTTCCAAGTTACTATGAACAACTCAATTCACCCGTTTTACGATGATTTCGATTTCCGTAGTGCATCCTCCAAGTTTTAGCCGCAGAGGAAGGAAAGCGCATTTTATCCATTATGGGTCACTGGGAAACTTGATTTTCTGAAAGTTGCCGGGAACAGCTGAAATCACCTATTTTATGATGATTTTGATGTCTCTATTACATTCTGCAAGTCTTAGCCTTGTACGACGCAACACGCATTTTGTCCATAGCTGGACAACTCGATTTATGGAAAGGTGCTCTGAACAGTTTTTATTACACCCATTTTGAAATCACGAGTGATCCTTGCAATCTGATTGGCTCTCAATGGTGTGAGTTATTCACGTATAGCACTATTGTTTTTGCTCTAAACTGCATCCTTTTTTAGGCAATCAAAATGAAAATGAAATAACACAAGCCAATCAAATTTCATTGCTTACCTGCATTAGCCAATCAGTTTGCAGAAAATATAGGGCAAAACAAGTCATTTGGGGGGGGGGGTGAATTTTGCAGTATGTTTTGCCCAAATTTTCCCTTTTCCAGATTAAAAAAACTGATGAATTCAATTACCTCTACTTACAGTTTTAAAACGACCTCAATGATCTCCTTGCGGCTGAAGAATTACTGGCGGATGATTTTCCACATTTTGATGTCAGTTTTAATCAAATGGTCTTGGACTTTTCTCTAAATATTGCTGCAGCTCCGAACGGTCTCAAGCCCACCGGAAACAAAACCAAAACGATGACAAAAACAACCTGACAACTGGAACCAGCAGACGTTTCAAGATTTCCTGTAGTTTCAAACAAAGATACCGAAAAGCTCACGTCTGTTGTAGTAAACAAAAATACTTCCCACTCTACTAAACAGTGGATGAATGTTTTTAATTCGTGGTGCTCCTCCCGCCATCTTGACATCACAACGAAAATGGCGCCCCAAGAACTTGACAAGGTCCTGAGCAAGTCTTAGACAGAAGTTAAGAAAAAAGACGCAGTTGATTACGAGCTAGAATCCCTGACAAACATGCAGAGTTCCACTAAGATATATTTAAGGGAAAACGTTTATCAAGTAAGCGTCGTACGGTCGAAGGAGTTTCACAGTTCTCAAGAAATACTCAACGTGAACGCAATTTCCCTACGCCAACAAGGGAGAGGTAAACGAGTAAACAAATCCACATGGGCCAAAATACAATCGTCATCATAAAACAGGTGATTTCAGCTGTTCCCGGCAACTTTTGGAAAATCGTGTTCCAGTGACCCATAATAGACAAAGTGCGTTTTGCGTCTTACCAGACCAAACTTGCAAAATGTACTACACGGATGGAAATCACCATAAAACTGGTTACTTGAGCAGTTTAGGGCAACTTTCAGAAAATCAAGCTTCTCAGTGACCCATAATGGGGAAAATGCATTTTCCTTTCCATGCCGCTAAAACGTAAAGGACTCACTTCGGAGATCGAAATCTCTGTAAAGCGGATGAATAAAGCTGTTCACAGTAACTTTTAGAAAATTGAGTTTTCCAACGACTTAATCTAGAA
>Ga0126336_10002734_pt1 | contig 10194 bp, 6 predicted proteins | sample SidCmetagenome_FD_92530 | JGI IMG/M metagenome (GOLD analysis project Ga0126336, IMG submission 92530) | Coral microbial communities from El Islote,Puerto Morelos, Mexico - Siderastrea C C metagenome | ecosystem: Host-associated > Invertebrates > Cnidaria > Coral | place: El Islote,Puerto...
CTAAACTGATTTTACCTGCAAATTAAACAAAGCACTTTAATTTTCTCAACCCTTTCTACTAGCCCTTTTAGGTTTAGGTGTATTTTAGTGAGCCGTTCAAATAATAAAACGATGGATTTGCCCAACCTTTTGCACATGTTTAACTATGTACAGGAGTGCCAAAAAGACACCCACAACCTCCCATCCCCCTTGCACCGCCCCATCCCCCCCTGTAGCCAAATGTAGGTAGTACTTCCCACCCCACAGGAAGTAAATGCCCATGCACAAATTTGTCAGCTTCATACATACCCAACTCAGACCTCATAGTTGTCTGTGCCAACTGAGTTACAGCAAACTCTGGGTCTTCCACTCCATATGAAGCCTACAAAAGGTTACAATCACTCACTGTTTTTGAATATTAAAAGACCTGAGCTATCAAAATCTTTTCATAACATATTTTGCATAGTCAAACCTCTAATTACACAAATTAACTCTGTAAGTTACAATATCGTTATACAAATTACCTTTTCTGGTTTCTATACATTTTTGAGAACTTGTTAGGAGAACTTTGTGAAACATCAAGACCATTCATCTTTTTTACTCAGTTCCTTAACGCATCAGAAATCAGTGCAATATTATTGCAATCAAATTTAAGCAAAAAGCAGAGCTGATCCCACTGATAGTTCAAATTATTTTTTTAAAGTCAGTTAGAATTTCAACTACTGAAAAGGAAGTCATGTCTTAATCCAAGTTTAGCAAGAGAATTCAAGTTATAAATGAATACAGTTTAGAAAGAGGTGACAAACCTTGAAAGGATCAACCACTCGCAAGAACAAAACTCCATCAAGGTGAAGAGTAACGTTATCTGAAGAACAATGAAATTTATCCGCAAAAACTTAATTTAAACAGGGGTTTAAAAACAATACATTAAGTCAAATGAAAATTAAGGCCCCCCTAGTTTCCCTTCAGCTTTACAAGTCAAAAACTTGGTATTATTAAGAAAAATGAAAATAAAATGTAACAAAAATGACAACTTAATAAAAATTAATTAAAATTCAACTTAATTACTATTAGACAAATTGGCACTCTTTCAATACTGTGGGGTCTTATAAAATATTGTGGACTAAGGTTTTGAGATGTTGTAAGGCTCATAATTTAGAGGCTACAACTTTTGCACAGTGTACAACATGTTATGTCTATGACACAAGTTTGCCGCCAGTTATTGTCCTCTTCACAGACTGTTGATTTCACTCTGTGGTTTGAGAAAAATCCCAACATGATCAGAAGTTTGTTGATTGCAAGATTTGTTATGGTGGCATTATGATGAATGAATTTCAAATCACGTACGTACATTAAGTACTGTCACAAAATAATACCTCAAATAAAACTGTCCCTGAAATGAAAGGAAAAGTGTTATCTGAGAACATAAAGGGGCACTGTGACAGTAAAATTTTATTTGTAGAAGTTTGGTCATTTTGCAATCAGCAACCTTCTGATCATGTGATTTCTTTCAAATCACAGAGTGAAAATAACAGTTCATGGAGTGAGATATGAGATTGATAGTGCGTGCATGCCTCAGGGTGTACACATACATGTACATGTAGGTATTGTCACTTTGTGACAATATTGTACCATCTGAAATGGCCACCACAGCCCAGTTGTTTAAAGCAGGATAAAGCTAACCCAGGATAAGCATCAATATTTAACTCACTTTTAATCCATAAGGACAAAGATTCCGGTGATAAAATTATTTTCACTTAACAACTTGACTTCCAAATGTTGCTTTCAAATTAATTGTCATCCAAGAGCAGCTGTGCTAACATTTTTGAACAAAAGAATCAGAAACCTTGGACAACATTTAACCCAAGGTTAGTACTAATCAGCTTTCAAACAACCAGGCCCAGTAGAAGAATATTATTGTCTTACCAAGAGTGATGGCAGATTGTGAAGGGATTTCGATGGCGACTTCCTTTAAACTTTGCACATACTTGATTTCATCAATGATCGGAAGAAGAATGGCTAGACCCTGGCAATGAAGATAATAACAATAGTTATTAACAAAAATCTTAGTAGAATGTTAGTACATGTACATCTAACAAAATCTTGTGTCAATATTAAATGTGCCATTACAAACCAGATTTCTTACATCAATAAGGAGATGAAGAGAACTTCAAATAAGTGCATAATTATGCAACAGTCTGCCATCAGAGTGGAGGGAGGCAGGGGGGGGGGGGGAGGCCTGGGAGAAATGGGATGGGAGATGTATGGGAGGATGGAGAGAGAGGGGGTGGGAAGCTGGAGAAAGACAGAAAATTATGCAACATTGTGCAATACTTTGGCATCAAAAAATTACAAAGAGGCGGGAGCCAAAAAGAGGGAAGGAATAGCGATTAAAGGGAAAGGAAATGGGAAGTTTAAAGCCCCCTGTCCCCCCCCCCCGTCAGACAATGGCCAAGCAAATTTTGCCATGTCCAACGAAATCCCAACTACATGTATGGTCACACAAAATGTTTACAGATGTTTACAATCCCAGTGACTATCATTTTGCAGATAAATAGAAATCTAAGTACGAACACGAACTTCTTTGCTTTGGTGACATGTGGGACATAAAATTAATGTACTTCTTTTCAAGGAAGAAATTATTATTTGCAGCGCTTCTGGAGGTTAGTGGGTTAACATGTGAGTGTCACTTACCGGATCTAATATTCTGTTAAATTTACCAAACCTTTCAATAACCCAAGCCTCTTGCTGAGGAACAAATTTGATCACCTGTAATGAAGATTCCATAAAGCATGCATGTTAAAACATAATTCAGAGAACAAACAAGCACTAGGTTTATGGGTACAGTTCCAAGGTTGTTTGAAATGGTGTACACATGCAGCTTAACACAGGGGGGCAGGGTGGGGAGTACTGTGGGGTGTACTGTGGGGTGGGGGTGTACTGTGGGGTGTACTGCTGGCATTGACAGAATCATGCTTTAAGTTCTAAAACGCAACACTTGAGATTAGGATATCCCAGTAATCGGCATCCATGAACACAGCTGAATTTAAGCATTTCAATCAAAATTAAAACAATCTTTGTACTTAATTTTACATGTAAGCATATACCAGACTTCAACCTGTTACCTGAATCACAGGTCAAGGGTTTGAGTACTGGTCTTTATCACTGCATTGTGTCCTAAGAAAAGCACAGACCCCCACTTTGCAGTCTTTCTTCACCCAGGTATACTGTACTGTCATATAAAGTGTTTTGCATTCACACCATGTACAATACAATTATGACATATTACAGTCAAAATACTCAGCGCATTCCGCTTAATACTTAGCAATGATTTCATTAATCGGGAACAATTGCATTATTGGAATGAAAATTCCATTTTTAAATTGAAGATTGAAATCTTCCAATGGTAGACTCATGCGAAGTAACGAATGTTGATTGGATTGTTACTTACGTAAGCTAAAAGTTCACAAGCGAAATACGAAACCGTTAGCAGCTGTTGGTTTATGTCGATTTAACATTACAGGGAGTTTTTCTTAATTTTCAGGAACATTTCTTGTGCCTTTACAGCACACTTGTTTTTAACAAATTATTCTTCACAGTTTCATAACAGCAGACAGCTTCTTCACGTGTAAAAGTACTTGGGATTAATATTTTGTTGAGCGAACACAAATCATGTCAGATACATGTACATCTGGCCGCCAACAGTCTGCTACTTGCACGTGAACATTCACCCGATGTCAATAACAAACTAGTCAGCATTCCTTATTTGGAACAAGGCTACCATTGGAACAATACAACATTCAATTTGGAAGTGGAGTTTTGATTCCAGTAATACAATCCGTTCCCGATTAATGAAAATCGTTCCCAAATAATAAGCTGAACGCACCGAGTATTTCGACTATAACTTTGTTGACATTAAGACATATTAATTTGGGTATATAAAAAATGGATTGATCTGTTTTCAGAATTTTGTGCCTGCTAGAGAGAAAATCAAAACAATTCCCCAGGTTGGAAAATTTAAACTGACAATGGCTCCTGCTAAAATGAATAGTCAAAAGACTTACTGTATTCACAGGAAGCTGTTTTCTTCTACTCCTACTAGAAGCATATGCCATTGACCTCACAGCAAATCTTGATGGCTGAAAAACCTGCAGATTACAGTTACATACGTAGATTAGATTTTTGTGGCTAGAAGGCACAATTCTTTCGCACTTGCAATCCGCTTAGCGTTATGGAAAATATTTCCAGTTTTAAAACATCAGCAGAAGAAGAAAAGGACAAAGAAAAGAGCAGTACATGTCATTAAGGATGTTTCAAAACCAATCACCCTTTTTCAGGTAACATACAGTCAGCATAATGCCAAACCCAAAGACCTACATGTATTAAACCTTGGCACCAGCCAAATTTTTCACAAGTCCATACACGTATAATGGCTGTATTTGAAATGATTGGGAAAATATTGTTACTTATGTACATGTATTTTAAAGGGTTACCAAACTACACTTTAAAGTCAAATAGGGCTTACCTAGCATTAAAAACAATTAAGAAGGGCTTGAAAAATTTTGGCAGAAATTATAATGCAAAAATAAAAGTAAATAGGAAAGCTTCAAGTTTCAATCAGCAAAGAAAATACAAGTTAGAGCATTTACAACATGTGGGTAAACTACTGTTTTTCGTATATCTTCGAGGTAAAGGAAGCTATATAGACAGCCTGCGAATGCAGACTGACGTATTTCCGGCTGTCGTTTCTCTTTCGCGGGGAGAAACGACAGCCAGAAATACGTCTGCATTCCCAGGCTAAGCTATAGAGTGTAAATATTTGTTTATGGAAGAGCCACCACTTTGAGAAAATAAGTAGTACATCCACAGCAAGGTAAGGACTTAACACTGTAAACCTGAGAGTGGAGTGCCACTGTACCTCTCTTAAAAAGTACTCCCTTTCCACTCCTGGGCTACAGTACAGGTACAAAGTGTGATTCATTTGCAACAACAAATAAAACAACAACAATATTTACAATCATATAAATGAGTAGTAATCAACTACTCCAAATGCATCTTTGCATCACAAGTGAGACACACCCATTGCCACAATCTCATATAAACAATTTATGGCTTAAGTGCAGTCAGCAAACTAGAGTTTCACCTGTAGCCGACTTCAATGCAGTGTGCACACCCAGGTTTTCTGACACAATTGACATCTACGGTATGATTGTCCATCATGATTCACCCATCATCAGGCAATGATAAAGGAAATTTGTCCATAAAATGAGTCCACAGAGTAGATACTAAATTGCTGGATTATTAATATCTGTTTAAAAAAGACCTGAGTAAAACACGATGGGTGAAACATGATCATGATGAGGGAATCACGATGGGCATCTGATGACGAGAAGATAATTCAGGGGTTTCAATAAAATTTGAAGTAGGCAGCTGGTTTGAGTAGAGTAACCGACTGTATCAACAGGGGCTTTGAAAGAATCTTCCTGTAATTATTTCAATTTAGGGGAAAAGTAGCTGATTTCTCTGAACGAAATAGCCGACGCTTTTCATCGGCCGTCGGTGATTATTGAAAGCACTGTAATTTATGAATCGTGACATGGGATTCATAACCAGCAAGTGATGTTTGAAAAAGGTAGGGCGTCTACACTGTGGTGAAATCAGCTGTAAAACCAGGGTCCCAAATTGGAGGACTTTGGAGCCCTGGAGCCTCTCTACTTGGAGCCCAGACAGAATGCTGATTGGTTTTGGCTAAGTGGAGCCCTAAGGTGAAGCAATGGAGCCCTACAGTCCCATTTATTCCTTCTTCGAGACATGGAGCCCCGCACGTTTTAGCCCGCAACGGTGGAGCCCTCGACTCCTTTAGAACTCTAAAAAACAGAGAAATTATAAAATGGCATAACCTTTGGCCCAGCTTTTATAGGATACAGAATTATTCTCTCGGTCTGATCATTCTTTTTACCTGGCATGGAGAGCTAATGACTCTTCCAAAGACTCTTGAACCAAGCATCATTCAATCCGGCAAAGATTACTATTCTGCTGCTTGAATTCGCTGTTTTTGTGCAGTTGTAAAACTTGTAATCACCTCTAATTTTTTCACCAGCCGGAAATGGACAATGAGCACGTGTTACTGTCAGTTGATGCCCTTAATCAATTTATGCGCAGCGCATTTAGCCTGCTGACTAGTATATTGCAGGCGGCGCTTTTTCGCCCAGGATTCCTCGGACAAATCCAATATGGCGGGCGTCGCACGTGTGTAAAGTGTTCTCTCGTTTGTTTTGTTCACAGTAACTGTTTTCTCAAAACGACAAGATGCCTTCAGAAAACATCCTCTCCCATTTTTGGGACCTTGCATCGACTGATGAAGTGAAACGTTTGAAAGCAGCTTCAGAGCTGCTTTGTGCGTTGGATCGAGCTCAAAAACAACACGACGAGAAAACGAAGGCAAGCGTTTCAAATCAGTGCAAACTTTTCGCTGATTTTCTCCGTCTGTCTTCTTATTACTAAGAGCACTTATTGCTAGTTGGTACTTATCTGGGCCTTTTCTGGACTTAAGGCCTCATTCAATAGTTAGCTAGGAAAACTGATGTGCCCATCCAAAGTCAACAAGAATGTTCACAGTTTTTATTTTTTCATTTATAATTTTTTATTTATTTATTCACTTTATTTTGCCTGTAAGAGCTGTTAAAACTCCGACATAAATTTTACACTTCACAGGTTGTAGATGAAGACAAGGATGAGGATAAAGAGGAGGAAGATATTTCTTGCTGTGATGAGTTGAAATATAGTGTGACACGACTTGTAAAAGGTTTAGCGTCTTCAAGAAAAGGAGCAAGACAAGGATTTGCAACAGTGCTAACTGAAGTTCTCTCTGAATTTGACTGTCTCCCTCCTGAAAGAGTTCTTAAATTAATTGCCAAAAATCTAGAGGTCACTGGCAGTGCAAAAGCTTGGGTAAGATACATGTTAATGGCAAAGTGTGTTATTGCTTTCCTTCTGATGTGGTCACTTGAGCTGTAAATAGCAACCTCTGGACTGCTAACTGTTTGTCTTCATTAACCTATGAGTTCGACTGGTTACTTGTTACAAATTGATCACCATATGTAGCATGACTAGCTACGACTGTAAACAGCCAACCATCATTATGCACGTACAAAAATTATGGTAACACAAAACCAGTTGACCCTGTCATCAGATGAAGAAGAAACATTCCACTTTACAATTCTCAAACCTTGCTAGCTGGCCTACAGCTACATTGTCCTTAAACAATGCATTTGCATGTTTACATTTTAGAGCCAGTAAACATTTGGCTGATATTTTAATTTCAGAATTCCTCTGTAGACTTTCCATCAATTGTTAATATTTTTGTTATACAGTGCACATGTATGTGTATACATAGCACTGCTGTAAAACATAAATATTAAACAATTATTAAAAACTTTTTTGCAGGAAGAACGAGATAGTTACATTGGACAAGTATTTGGCTTGACATCTGTATTGAGATCACAATTTCACCAGGACAAAATATGTGTAGGTTTGTTTAAGTGTCATAAAACTCAAAATTGCTCCTTTTTTAAAATTTCAGTCAGTGCTGCTACATGTACTTGTAAAGTGTAACAATTTATTTCTTTTTGGAAGACTGAACCTCAGTCATAGTAGTCCTCAGTACCTCAGTACCTGAGATTGTTCCGTGTAAAATGCACAGTTTGCATGTGGCAGGTTTCCTTTACCAGTTCCACAGGTCACCAGTACAGTTCACTGTGTTACCAATAAATAAACAAACAGTCATGCTAAACAGTGTCCCCTAGCACTAAATCAGTCTAAAACATCACCTAGTACATCAGGGGACACTGCCCAACGTGTTTACAACTGTAGATGTCAGCAACACAGTGAACCAGTACTTGTTCCCCACATTTCATTTCTTCTAACATCTGAGCCATTTGCAGAACACAGGTCCAAGCCCATGACTTTCCACTTGCATGGTCTTATAGAACTCCTTGGTTTTGGTTTTCCTCCACATTTTGGGCAGTATTGGTTTTACCATGCATGCTTTTGGGGGTACATGTAGGTCTGGTTCAGATTTACTTGAAGAACCTAGGGTGCCTGTTGTTGGGAGATAAAACTCCCAACAGCCCAAAATTGTGGTGTAGCTCACCATGCAAAGCATGGTCTTCACACTCTCCTAGAATGCCTTTGTTTAGAGTCCTGGAAATGTTCTAAATCCTTAACCTGGAAAACTACTGAAAACTCTACAAATGCATATTTGCTGTGAAGAGTACAAACCCTGTTATTTAGCAATTGTCCTGCAAAATTGCGTGGAATATCACCTGATACTTAGCTGATGAGGCTGTAGGCCGAGTTGGCTAAATCAGGGGGTATTCTGCAAGATTGAGCAGGATATTAAATTGTTTTTGTGTCCTTAGATAGTTGTTAGATAGTCTATAGAGCCCCATTTAAACCAGCATATGTGCATGCTGAACTGGGCATCTTTTTTTAAATATTCTGAATAAATAAATAAACAAATTCTCATCAGCTACCATTTTCAGAAGGAGAAAAACTATGCTTCTATGATAAAAATGCTAAAAGCTGGCAACACATAATAAACACCATTGAAGCAAAACTTCAAGAAATCGAAGTTTAAGTTATGGTTCACTTAAAAAGACTCATGTTTGGAAATGACGAGACAAAGTGAAAAAAAAATTGCTACCTTACCGAGAATAAGTGCTCTTTCTTTGAATTAAAATCTTTTTAACTTTACAACGTTGCATAGGCGAGTGAGTTTGAAGTTTCTGCTTCACTCACAGTAGCATTTTCTCGGTTGAGTTCCCACTATGAAATTAACCTCTGGATATCCTTGTAAGCTGAAGAAAATACTTGTTGACTTTTTGAGAGCATTTAGTTAGCAGGGTGGTAAAATTTCCGGGGAACACTGCTAAAACTGTCTTTCTTTTCAAAATGGCCGCCTGAACAAGCTCTGCAGTGCACTTCCAAATATGGTTGGCTACGTGTATCGCTGGATATCTGTCATGTGCGAATGATAGATATTGAGGGCTTCCTGACCATGTACATTGTATGGGCATATTGACAATTTGTTGAATAATGATCTTGAATATTTGTTTTATAGTCAGCTGATACAGAATGGCTCAGTTTGTTGATAATGAGAGTTAGAGAGCTGAGCAAGAAAAAGAGTTATCTACAAGAGCTTTGTGCAAAGGTCATTGTCGACATATTTGCTGTGGTAAGTTACAGGGTCATTGTAGTTGCATGAATTGGTTATCACCATTTATTGCAGAGAAAGGTTAGCCCCTTTTACGTGTAGGCTTTTCAATGTATTGATACAATGTTATGATGTATTTACAGTAATTCTAATAGTGGCCCTATGGTAGATGTATGTGTATGTACAATTTATATCAACTGTTTACGTCTAGTAAAGTGAACATTGTAACTTTGTTGTATCTAGAATGTTCACAATTAGATATGTTTTTCAGAGCGTTAAATTATAACTGCGAGGATCTTCTTTACATTTATTTCTTCATTCCGCAGTTCAAATATGTGAACTTCATATATTCATAATTTCAGAGCATAGTCTGTTACATGTAAGCCATCAGAGTTAAGCAGTGTGGAGGGCAATAGCTTCTCCATAATTGCTTTACTTTCAGTTTTGGCACATTCCTTGGAAGCTGCTTACTGTTAATGTTTATGCTTTATTTTGTCAATACTAATACAGTTTACACATATTATAGTGACGTTTTGACATTTTTGTACCTACATGTATTTCCCAACTCCCTGCCATCTTACCAACACCTTCTTTACTGAGTTCCCTGCCCAATTGTCACCTCCTTTTCTCCCAGAATCCATTCCCCCCGAACCCCTTTGTAGTACTTTGATGTTTTTGGTTCAAAAAGTGAATTTGACTGTGTTTCAGGTATCCACAGATGTGTTTATAAACTGTGTGTACCCATCTGTGAAGGAGATCACAGAGAGTGGATGGACGCAAGCCACCCCTGAGACACTTCTCATTTCTCTTGCTCTTCAGAGATGTTGGGGGGTCTGTATAAACTGTTTTGCAAGTTATGTAACCATAACAATAATCATGAATGACAATCATACATGTACCCCGGTAGTTGTGTAATGATAAACCTCATAAGGCCAGTTTTGGTGAAATATCGTGGGCCCATTCAGGCTCAGGGAACAGTGCCTGGGGGGGGGGGGGGGCCC
>Ga0126336_10002735_pt1 | contig 10193 bp, 2 predicted proteins | sample SidCmetagenome_FD_92530 | JGI IMG/M metagenome (GOLD analysis project Ga0126336, IMG submission 92530) | Coral microbial communities from El Islote,Puerto Morelos, Mexico - Siderastrea C C metagenome | ecosystem: Host-associated > Invertebrates > Cnidaria > Coral | place: El Islote,Puerto...
ATGGTCATTTATGTATATCGCAGGATATCTGTCATGTAGGATGACAGATATTGAGGGCTTCCTTACCATATATGGGCATAGTGACAATTTGTTGAATAATAATATGTTTTATGAGGTGGTTCTACGTTTTCAGTTTGTGGATGAAATCCCAAAGTGTGATAACTGAAATGAAAACTTATTGGGCAGTACTTTTAAGTTTGTGGATGAAATCCTGAAGTGCGACCATTCAAGTGAAAGCTACTGAGCAGTAATCTCCTATGGTGCTGTTTATTATGCTGTACAAAGTGTTTCCAACTTTTGAGTCTGCAGATGAAATTCTCCAGTGTGCACTTTCAAGTGAAAGTATTTGAGCAATACTTGCCTGTGGAGCTGTTTATTATGATGTACAAGATGGCTTTTGAGTTTGTAACTGAAATCCTCAGGTGAAAACGTTCAATGAAAGCCACCAGGCAGTACCCAATTCAGTATGAAGTTGTGTTGTTCGCTAACGCTATTCGAAAATCTGTCAAGCATCAATCTTTCTCGCCTTTGCATAAGCCGGAGTGAAATAGGCGAAAGTGGCGATTTCCTTAAATTTCCACCCCAGGAAATTGGATCTTCGTCTTATAAAACTGTTTTATCAGTAGTCAGCTGCTTAACACTTTTGAAATTGAGACGTTCGTCTTATTATGGCAAGACACTAGTTTGAATATGAGAATTTATAATTAAATATCGTCCGGTGGAGGACGAGATTCTTGTCCCAACTTTATCCGCTGTCAGACGAGAGACTCTTCATGGTAGAGAAAAGAACTCAGGCAGTTACACAGGACCGCGGACTTTGGTTCACAACTAATTTGTCAAGTCTGATATTAAGACAGTGTTACCGGCCTTCAAACAGATAAGCGAATAAGCGAATTCACTAAATCACAATCGAAAACCAACTTCAATTTTGTCGTCAGAAAATTATAGAAAGCCTCGCGTACCCGAAAATCATTTAGTACTTACCGTATTACTCTGTTAGAAAGCCGGGATCAACTACCACAGCGGTCGTCTTAAGGATAAACCGAGGCAGTCCTTTCGGCTGAGGAAACCACTTCAGTCAATTCCGTTTTTCAGGGCGAAATTGTTACTGTGGTAACATTAAGAAGTGTGTGGCATTTTTTGTATTTGTGAATTGCAAATGAAGTACTACCACAAACGAAAAAAAAAATAATGACATTGAATACTAAATGTAAAAAGATTTCTTTCACTGAATTCACCATGGATCTTAGTCTAGTTTAAACGTAGAACTTTTTTTTGCCGGACCTAAAGCAAACTTGCAAAAATAATAGCTCTTTGTATTATTAGATTGGGTACCTGAAAAGTTCGACGTTTGAATTAGGCTTCCAAACTTGTCAGAGTAATGCCCTTTTGTATTGTTAATAATTGTCAATACAAAGAAAATTTAGCTCCTAGTTAGTTATGTACGTATCTGCAGTCCGTGAAGGGTCCTATTTTTTATCCACTTTGGTCTAGACCCATTTGATTCTTCCTCCAACACTGATAAGATCTTGCCTGTTAGGGTTGTCCTATTAATGAGTTTTTTTAACGACATTACGTTTGTTTTTGCTCGAGACGAAAAAGTTTTTTCGCCTTAAATAGCCGGATTGTGTTCGACCTACTGGCCTGAAAGAGAGCATTAGCGTTTTTTTAGTGGGTTTCGGCAAAGGGAAAGGCAAAGGGCTCAGAGGCGCTTTTACCTTAGTCTCTTTTGGATCATTTATGTAGCTAACGTTTACGAATTAGCCATAATTCAGGGGGGGATGGTGGTTTCAAGAGGTGGGCACCAAAAGAAATGGCTTTTGGGGGGCATCCCTATTAAATGTCACTTTGAGGGGGGGGGGGCACACAAAAATATTCATTGACCCATCATTTGTAGTAAACTGGAAGTTGAAGTAATTTTCAGAACGTCATCTTTGAATAAATGTTTACCTTTTAATGTATTGCTAGGTTGTTACTTATCCTTCTAATCAGATTGTCTCTGTTCTTATTCAATCTCTCCATCCCACACACGCACACACACACACACACAAACACACAACAAGTCGTAATGCTTAAGAAACGTCAACATACATACAAAATATTGAGCAAATACGTAATTTTAAGTCAAAAATAGTTCAATTGGTATCATCATCAAAAACATCATTTTCATCCTCATTCTCCTCGCTGTCAACGTCGGCATCCTCTTCTCCTTCCTCTTCAGCATCACCATCCCCCATTGCTTGTTTCAGAGTCGCAACAGCACTTGTCATTTTTTTATTCAGTCTTGCTCTGCATGAAGGGACTCATCTTCTGAGGAGTAGTGGTAAGAGCATACCATGTCTGCAACCTCGTCCTTTAAATTCGTTAGAAGAGTGCTGCCAGGGCAAGAGTAAACTCAGATCTCCTTAAGTTTCAGCTGGAAATTGGTGTTTGCAGAATTCAGGACTTTGAAACAACTGGGAGAGTAGGCCTCTCGACAAAGTTCAGAATCAAGTAAATGTTTGTGAACAGGACAGGACCTATCCGAAAGCAGGAGCAGGCTCACGGACGCGTGTAGAGAAATTTCAGTGCATCTCATCGATGTAAGACGCACCACAGCCTGCACAACCAACCAACCAACCAACCAACCAACCAACCAACCAACCACCAGCCAGTCAGTCAGTCAGTCAGTCAGTCAGTCAATCATTCAATCGTTTATTTTCTCACGCATCGTCACGTATCGTCTATAAGCTGAAATTCTCGTTCAATGATACGTACGTGGATCTAAAAAGTATCGAAATTAAAAACTATAACGGCCAGGAGACGTTGAAGATTGTTAGAGATTATGAAAAAGATCTATCACGCTTCAACAAAGCATCACTTGATATCAGTTTCTGGCAAAAATGCAAGTTGTTTCACATTTTCCCTATTGTAAACTATATAAACAGTTTTCAAACACTGTAACGGTTACTTTTGAAAATGTATGTTACCTAGCACACGAAACGTCAAGTTTATCAAAATGCGTTTATTCACAATGTTTATCACCGCTGTTTGTGTTTTATTCTTAAACAAGCTACGATGGCCTAAGAACGACAGTTTATATAACAATCTAGTTGCATAAGGTACCAAAGTTCAGTTACATACAAATAGACAATAAACGTAAAAAAAGAGAAAAATCAATATTCATATTTACATGTCAAAATTCAAGATTTCTAACTTTCTTTGATCATAGTAGAAAAAGACTTGCGTTAATGTCTAATGTTTTACAGTATCAGCTATATTTGGTAAATCACGTGACCAGACCATAGAGACCAACTTCCATAAAACCAATACCAACAGCTCACTATTTGTTGAATTTTGAATTACTTAAAATGCCAATAAAATTTATTCTCATACATTTTCTTTAACCGTTTTCTACTTTATAAGCTATATAGGTAAATATGAGACTTTTAAGTGACGAATTTTGAGTACAATTTTTTGGATTGCCTTTCTTTTATCACGCTGCTAGAAGAGACCTTTCGTAAACTCTTAACGGAAAAATATAAAACTTGAGGAGTTTTTATGGGGCACGCACAAGGTGTTGCTTAGATACAGTTTCAAAGTCCAGACCAAATTTGCATTCTATGCAAACCAGGGAAAGGTTGCAGCATATTGCTTGCAGTTGTCACATTTGCCCGTGTAAAGCACCTATCGGTTCTTTAATGTTTTAAGCTTAAATTAGGAGAAAACACTTTCCAGAAATTCAAACAAACCAACCCACAAAGTATTACAAGACAGTTGACTGCTGTTCGCTGTTGTTCTCCTTTCTTAAACTTACTATAGCGTCTCACCCTTGTGTTACAAAGACAATTTTAACCGTCGACAAACATTTATTATCAGGCTTCGAAAGCAATTTTGGTTTCGAACGACAACTTAGGGGAATCGGGACCCACTATTGAACGGATCCCAACGTATCACGGCTTCATACTGTAGTAGATTGCCTTGAAACTTTTAAAACAAAAAAAGGAGTTGCATAAATTGCTTACACACTACGAAGATCATTCCATTTAATTCATGTTTTGGAGTTCATATTTCGTTTAATTCATTTTCATATGCAAATATACCAAATACGCACTGACTCACGCCTCAAGTTGCTTGAGCCAACCGCTGTGTTTTCGTTTCCCTCGTGAAATTTTACTTGGTTTAAAAGGACAATTAACCACTCTGACAAGGGTGAGGGCATTAGCTGTTTAAAAATCAGAAACATAGTGACTGAATGCTGCACTTTCACACTTGCGCAGATAATTTAACCGTCATGTAGCGTTTCTAGGGGTCTGTTTAAATAAGCATCTGGTTGAGTGGATGCTAACCGCGCCTTTTAATAACACGCCAACTCTGTTGTTTTTTTTAGCGGTCATCAATCATGACAGCAGAAAACATAGGCACGCAATTCGTGCAGAGCCAATGACGTTTTGTTCCGCAATATGTTGAAACTAACGAGGGCAACCTAGGAGTTTTACACCACTGCAGCGGGGTCCCACCCTAACCCCCTCAACCACACCTCCCCCTCTATAAGGCCGGGCAACGAGCAGTGTGACACGTGACCGTTTATTATAGCTTGACATTCAAATTGTGCGCGAAGCAAAAATAGGCACGCACAGAACCGATGACGTTTTTTTCACCTTGTAACAATTTTCCTGTTGTATCAATTTCGCAAGATAGTGTTTAGTGCAACAGGACTTAAACAAACAAAGCCTAGAGCCTAAGAACTTCGTTCGCCCCTACTCAAGCCCCCTTAAGTAAAACAAAGTTAGCGTGACCCGACATATTAATGCGTGTGTCATTCAGCGTGAACGTGCTCGTGCATGTTTATATCCCTTAATCGAGTTCGCAGTCCGAGCGAGTGGCTCTGGTTTTTTCTATCCACAACTATGCATTTTCCTCCGGTCCGGAGGACTACATCTAAGGGTAAATTTTTTTGTATTGTTTGCTTGTTTGGAATAGCTTTTTGTCGATTATTTCGTCGGTTTTAAGTGACAAGCAATGTTCTGTAAACATGGTCTAATTTGCATAAGCGGGTTGAAATTTGATATAAGAAGTTAAATTTATGCAAAACACGCAGAAACATAGTCCGTCAATCTTTAGCACTCCGGTGCCTCAAAATTCTGCTTTCCTTTCAAACAGCACCGAAATATTTATATCCAGCTTACTTCTTCTTGTGTTAACCTTATGCAGAAACCGCTTGCTTCTCAGCTCGGGATACTCATTATTTATCTTTCTTTAGTTTTTAATTGTAATTCCACTAGAACGCTAAAAACATTTGTCTCGTTTTGGAATTGACTCCGTCAAGCTGGTTGGAAGTCAAAATCTTCTACGAAAACTAATAATTCCACTTGGAAATTAATAAAGGAAAACAGAAACAAACCAACATGTGCATGAATTCACGAAGTAAGTGGATCTCAAATTAACGAGTCCGTCTTGTGTATAATTTGTGATGTGTTTGTTACAGTGGAAATTTATACCACGGCTAATGAAGGAAGGACTACAACGCCAAAAAAATCCGGCCGGACGCCAAGTATACAAAACAGCTCATTCGAAGTAACATTAATTATTATAAATAGTTCCTGTTGATCGAGACTCGCGACTGCAAAACATTTCAAAGCCCGGGGTCGTACTCCCATAGTATGAGCTGAATGAGTATGTCTCGCTGATAAAGTAAGGATTTCAGTGTTTCAGTGGCCCACCCCCAGCCAACATTTCACAGAATCTCCCCGCCCCCCCGGCGAAAGACAGATCTTGAAAGACAGACAAACGACAGATACCATGAAGCGCCAATCTTTTAGCCTCTGACAGTAGCCTGTGACGTCACTTACGTGACGTCATTGGCTAAAAAGGAAGACAAGTTAAACTGGTTCAAAAGCTCACGTTCATGTGCTGTTTAAAATGGTGAGTTTGATCCACTTTGTCAGTTTCTATTCTTTGACTGCCATTGCGTGTCGTCATCATTATGATTGATTGACACAACTAAAAAACCTAATCGTTTGTTGGGATTTTGAAGTTCAGAAGTTGACAGGAGCAGGCAATCGAACATGACAACTAGATGGCAAGAAGTGCAACCTATCTCAGACAAATATTGTTTAAGGTTGGTTGCACTATATAATTTCTTCAACTAGCCTCGTCCAAGTACATGATTCTTCCATTTAAAGAGCATCTTACTGAAGAAGAGGATAGGGTTTCCATCGCTTTTACAAAGAGTTGTCGGGCTGTCATCCGAGGCTTCCCAGCATTTCAGGTTATAGAATACTCCAAACACGTTGCAAGTAATTTCACAGAAGTGGTGTCTGGGGTTCCTCATGATAAACTCTATTGCTCTATCATAGGCGATTCGGCGTTTCCTGATTCGTTTAAAAGTGTTGCGGAGCGTGCCGTTTGTTGGCGAATAATTCTCTGTGACGTCAGTATGCTGTTAAAAAACAGAAATAACTACTGAGTAAATTTAAATAAAACGTTAGATCTAAATTTTGGTTGACCAGAGAGGTGGTGTATTGTCCTCAGTTCTACATCAGAAACACCCAACGTCTGAAATGTTGCTATCCTTCAATTAAGCGATTCAGTAAGAATCCGAGAAAAAAATCCCTTATACATTTAATATATATAACATTTTAGTCCATCGAATAACAGATTTTGTGCTATTCAAAGAACTGCTGAATTTGACCGCTACCATAAAGAATTCAACTTCTTTCAGGTCTCATAGTTGGGTGATTTTTCTTATCGTTTGCGCCTCTTGTAAACAAGTACTTGCTCGAATTACCCCCTAAAAACTGAAGAACTCTCCATGTTATAAAACTTGTTCACAAATATTTTAAGCAAAATAGAAAATCCGTGATTCAGTTTTCTTACCTTACTCTTAAGATGTTTTTCTTTTATGCGCTGCAACTCGTCTCTCGCATTTTTCATTTGTTCGACTCTTTTTCGTTCTTTAAGTCGCGCCTCAGACTTCTCTCTCCTTTTAGCTTCGTCTTTGTGCCATGTTTCTTCCAGGACTCGAGCCGCGTCCTCGAAGTCACCGCCAAGATCTCTTATTAACTCCCAAACTGGTATGTAGTCATCGAAACTGCCACGGTCAATCAAGGCCCAATTTGAACTGTAGGATAGTAATTTGTGAAAAGTGGCAGAGTTAGCCTGTGGTCCCATTGACTGTTCGTTATAGGTAAAGCAAAACATATTGCTTTCTATCAGTCTTTCATCTACTTTCTCTTTACTACTAATGTGTCCACCTTTGAGGCTTACCCCAATACCTAGTGGTCTTCCAAGACACTTAGCAGACATTTGAGATTGAAGATATTTCACAGCTTTCTCTGCTAAAGTATTCGTCTTTGTAATTTTGTTACTTTGGACATCAGTGATGCTGAAGAACACTCCGCCAAGGGTCTGTACTCCCGCAGGGTAATGGCTTCCGTAACGTTTCAAGAAATCGCGAGCAGCATTCTCGTGTTCCTCTGCGCTGGCCGTTTTATCTTTGACAATGGACCTTGCCCTGTCTAAGGCCTTATAGGAGAGTGTACTCTTGATCTTGTCTTCTTCGAGTTGAAACGTTCTTTTGGAGGTCCGAATGAAATGTAAGGCGGAAGCACTGTGACTGGAAATTTGAACAAGGTTATCGGCTTGGCCTCTTTGTTCATATCCACCTTCCAGGTCTCCAGCTAATAGGCCGTAGAATCCAGACACACCTGAACCAATCTCACTGCTAGAAGACGTCAGCTTTTTCACGTATTTAGTGGCCAATCCATCCCCAGAGAATCTCTTAAAACCATTTTCCTGGGCTGTGATTGGATTGCTTGTCACACCCGTTGGTACCTGGAGGAGGCGTAAACCTGCTGCTTGTGGTGGCTCGTACTCAGAGTGGTAGATACCACAGAGGGCCCTGCCAGCACTGGCTTTCGTAATAATTTCCAGCTCACTTTTGGGACACTGTGCTGCTTCCACGTCGTTAACGCATTGCTCAATAATCTGATCCAGGTTATGAAACAGTTGCTGATCCAATTCCATGTCTTCTAGCTTGTACAAACTCGATGGGAGCTCAAGTATGTTCATTATCACAGACAAATTGTCTTCGATAATTTTCTTTGATTCCTCTGACTGGTCTGTAGCCATTTCTTTAGCTTCATTCAACAGCTTCTTTGCTTTCTTCAGGTTTTTCTTATCTGCAGCCTTAGTTTCTATGTTAGCCTGTAAAAGGTTTTCATCTTCTTGAATAGTAGACTGCTGGCGATATTGGGCAATCCCAATCAGTCTGAAAACTACGTCTTTTTCTCCCTTTTCAGCTTCGTGGCAGCAATCGCCCAGCGCATCCCATTGTAGCCGTGGAAGTTCCTGAAGAGAGGGAGCTCTCCCGCAAAGCTTCTTCACCCATTCCTTTGAAACATCAATCCCTGCTGCACGGAGTCCACCGAGCACTTCAAGATCTGGTCCGAGCCTCTTACGTATGATCTCCAATCCGTCATCTGCTAGCGTTTTTGGTTTTTTGAGATTGAGATACAGAAATTTAGCAAGATCTGGAACATCCGTCAAGCACTCTCGCACAAGACTGAGTCCTTCTAGCTGTAGCCCTTTTGCCTTCATCATTTGCTTTAGATCCTCATGTAATCCCAAGGGAGCTACGGTTTTCAGCTCAGTTAAAAGTTTTTCCTTTTCTTCGGCATCTTTCAAAGCTGATATCTGGTCGTTAAGTCGTCGAATAAGGCCCTCGCATTCGGTGGGATTATCATGCGGTAATCCAGCGATGTCTCGCATAATTTTGTTTCTTTCCGTCCTCGCCTTCCAGTACCGCACCTGCAACGAAAGCAAACGGCGGAAATGAAGCTAATTATCTCTGTAATTTTTAGACGAAATGTGATAAAATTCAGCTTTGCTTACATTATAAAGTGGTATTTTGGTTTCATGAGATTTTGAAGGATATTCAGTTCACGGGTCACTCGGGCCAACAACTTAATTCCATTACCGAAAATGTCTAGTATGTCTGCTTTTCATACCACTATATTTCTCGTCTCGAGGAAATAGATTGTAATGGCAGAGCATGGGATGTTCTTTGAACGTATGAAGTCCGTCTTCTCCTGTTCCCTTTAATTTATAATCTTAACTCTTGAAACTATATAAAACTGACCACCAGAGTCTGCCAAAAGACGATTCTCTCAGTTAGACACCTTTATATGCTATGAATTAGCATCAGTTTTTACGTAGTACGATAGAATCCCGAAACCTGAAAACCCCAAATATCTTGAATAGTTTGAATTGGTGCCTCGTTGTCCATGATGTTTTATATACATTCCTTGCGCCTTGTTAAAGGTAACTCGAAATATAGCTCCATTTACACGAAATTTGTTTTTTTAGTACGCGAGCACACAATTAAGTTCATCAGCTCGTGTACCTCAAAATAAGTAATCCAACCTACCCTGCTAAAAATTCCTCCAAAATGTTTCCGTTAGGCTTATAGACAATTAACTATCTATTATTCGTCGGTCTGTCAGTCGGTCAGTCCGTTCGAGTCTGTCGATGTCTCTAGATATGTAGCCGCTCTCAACAAACAGCTTGTATTTTTCCTCTTGTTATTTACTCTCAACTTATTCTAAAATATGGGCTTCTAACAACTTACAATCGTTTGACGAAAGGAGCATCCCATTGCGAAAAGAGCACCAGCAAGCAGGAACACCCCCAATAGGAAAACATTGAAACATGCACAGTTCTTCTTTTCTTTTCCTGTCAACAAAGGACCGAGCAATAACGAGTGAATATTTAAATTAACTTAACTTTACACCTTTTGGAGGCATTTGGGGTTTGAAACAATTTACTCGACTAACGCAGGAGGGGACAAGGGACCCTTTATCCTGTGCAAAAAGGGATAATTTAACGCTGAAATGGTAATTTTCCCAAGTTTCGGCAACACGTCTTTCATCGGGTCTGAAACACGCAAATTAAATTACCACTTTTTTGACATAACCATAAGACGCTACGTGGGAATCTTTGTCATTACCTGAGCCTTAATTCTTCCTTGACTTAGGAAATTGCAATGTAATCGTCACTTATTCACACTTAGGCAATAAACCAGCGTCAAGGAAAAAGGCATGTATGCCGCTCAGATCAGTTATAGTGAAACATTTATGCTGTTAGGGTTGTTGTTTCCCTGAACGACAACTACACTCAACCTGAAAGCAATTGAGAATCTAACAAAACCGGAA
>Ga0126336_10002736_pt1 | contig 10191 bp, 3 predicted proteins | sample SidCmetagenome_FD_92530 | JGI IMG/M metagenome (GOLD analysis project Ga0126336, IMG submission 92530) | Coral microbial communities from El Islote,Puerto Morelos, Mexico - Siderastrea C C metagenome | ecosystem: Host-associated > Invertebrates > Cnidaria > Coral | place: El Islote,Puerto...
CACCAGCGTACCAGCATGTGCACAATTAACAATTTGAAACAATTGTTTTAACTTTGGTGCGTGCGTTTTTCATTCTTCTTCGCATTAACATTTAACGATTCTTATTAGCATATAAGAATCGGGTTTGTGAAAACACTCTAGTACTTAGTATTCACGAAACTTTGAAAATGTTAGCTTGTACGTCGGGGAAAGTTGTATTTCCATTGCTATTGTGGCTTAGATATCGCACATGAACTTTGTGTTCTTTTCATCACTAGAGCTGTGCAACGACCTATTCGTAAGAGAATCTGTCCAATAGCTTTTACTTTACTAGGTTTTACTCCAAGGCATCTCTTGTCCAGCAGATAGGTGAAACTATTGTGCACTTTATGATAAAAGCGAGAGGATAAAGGAGACAGAGAGGGTGTAACAGCCAACACGGCATAACGACTCCAGCCACCAACAAAAATTTAACGCGCACTTTTTATTGCACTATTAATCGACCACAATCGTACAACATCAGAGAAGGGTGAGACTGATGGATGCGATGTAATTCGATGTGATTTTAGCAATACGGTTAAAACTGAAATTAATGCGGGTGTAGCAGCCGTATACACTTTTGCAACAGTGTCTCTAACAATAAACAACAAATCACAGAGTTGAATTCGTTTTAATACATGGAACCAGCTAATTCCAGAACGATGCGGAGAAAAGTCGCTTAGCGAAGCGTAGTAACGTATAACGAAAGTATGGTGATGTTTAGCGATGCTTAACGCGAGCGATTCAACTGAAAAGAAAAAAAAACACATACAACTTAAAATACAAAAATTACAAGTGAAAACGAGGCGAACGAAAAAGCAGCCAAAATACACGACGATAAATACAATTACAAACTAAAAACTTACATAACTGTGATGAAATTTGTGCGAACAAGTCTTGATTTTGAAACGTAGCAACTAACTCCGAAACTGACGAACTGATGAATTGAATTACGAACTGACAATCAGTTCTTGCATTTAAATTATATCGCATACGCACTCAGAAGTCCCATGGGTGCGTAATTAGTGAAATATTTTAGCGCGCATACAAATTGCACGTAATAACGCATAAAAAAATTTGACAACGGGTCAACAAAACGTTACAAAATGAATTGAACGGAAAGCAACAAACTGAATAAAAGCAATAAACGATAAAAGAGAAACTTACATGTGTTAAATGGTGCTGGGCCAAAGCACTTGCTGCGAAACGCGAATTAACTGCACAAGGTGCTCAAACGGCTGCGCTAAAACGCACTACATCAAAAACTAACTGCCCGGCTTGCCCGCTGCCAAAACGCAAAACTGTGATAAATTAAAAAAACTATATTGCATAAATTTAGCTAAGTTGCTAGCGGTAACGCGGCATACCACCCTCCAGTGATTGAGATAAAAACTGCAAATTAAACAGTAACCCTAATTACTAGGCGTTGAGATCCTACAGAGGGAAACGCCCAGTCTAGCCTTTGGGATATGGGAATTTCACCAAAGTTATTTAAGGATATCGGAAGTCGGTTTTCAGAGAGGTCCGCAAACTTTTATCTCTGTGGGTGATTACGTGATGTCGGTGATCAGTGTTGCGGTAAAGCAATGGCGTTGCGCGTGGAGGTGCGTTTCATCCACGAAAGCGATTTTATAAACAAGGGGAAAGGTTTTATCATAAAAGATAATCCGGATTGGGAGTTAGATTCCACCAAGAGAGGATAATGGTCCCATTATCCTCTCTTGGCTTTATGCAGTCGCTTTGAAACAACACACTGTCTTTGAACTTCACAGACATTCTTTCGGCGTAGTTTGTCTTCAACACTGAATAATGATGTCTCCACCAATAACAATTGAAAAATATGTCCCTATTGTTTCAGAGGCATGAAGAAGACAACAATCTAACAAGCATAAAAATGTCAAACTGAAACGAAAAAGTCAAAGAGTTGAAAACCGCATGCTTTTTTTTTTACCGTGTGTTGGTCTGCATTTCTTTCAAAGCTTTTAACTGGGAAGGATCCAAAGTTCTGCTGACTTCTCGTGATTGGTTAATTCGATCCAAAATGCGTACTGCGGAAGAAACAGCCAAGTTTGGACTGCTTCCTCTGCGGTACGCATTTTGGATCGAAATTTTCAAAGTTGAAAACTTTGAAAAAAATCTTTAGCGCGCACGTTCGGAACTTGATAGAGTTTGTGCGGACACGTGACCCTTAAATTTCCGCCCGCCATGTTGGAGGACCACTTCGTTGGGTTTTCCCTGTGTTACCTTCTCGAGAGCTGCACCGCAAGTGCTTTTAAAATAATAACTCGCGTTTCCCTTAACCTTGTGGATTAAAATCGGAAAGATAACCAATTTACAGTGCTGTTTGATCAGTTGTGCTATACTTAAATGTCAAAACCCCTTAACTGTCAATTTTAGGGCCCTATTTGTTTTGCTTTCTAAAACCGATGAACGCTCATTTCGATTTGTCTGGCACTGGATTTGAAAACGTGATCACAGAGTAGAAAATCGGCCAGACTTATAAAAATATGTCTTGTTTAACAATTTCTTTAGATTGGGATCATTTTCATTCTTACGATGCCTAGAGGGAAGACATCGAGCCGATTGTACGCTGCAGTTTGTGCCGAATTCGAGTTTTAATGGTTTCTTTCTGAAAAAATTGTCTTGATCCGAACACGTGCGTTTTGTGCAACAGGCTTCTAGCGTCCAAAGTGGTGCTTGAATTGGTCTTGACTTAAAATAATGCCATTGTTGTGTTTAATTGTCTGTTGTGGAAACAAGAGCGACAAGTGTCCAAATCTATCATTTTGCCGTGTTCCTAAAGTTTTAACAAACCCAAGCAATAGAAACGGAAAGATTGTCATCAGAAAGACGTACTCTGTAGCTAGCAGCGATAAGCAGAGGTGTTTTGGAAGAAAATATTTTAGAAAACGACAGGGTTTTAATTTGCGGTGAACATTGTATCAGTGACAGAGCAGCCCAGCTTTGGGACAGATTCAATCTGGATTGGATCCCAAGTTTACACCGTGGTCATGAGAAAAACGCAATGCAACCAGCGAAAATCCAAGCTAATCTGAAGCGTACTGCCAGAATCAAAGAGCGTAGAAAACGTGAAGCTGAGCGAGAAGAACAGGAAAAAGAAAAAGTCAAAGCTACGAAACTACAGGAGTTTAGCGAGCCACCTAAATTAAAGTTATTCTTGACCAGGAATAGTTTGGTCACATTGGCAATGTCACAAATGGTATGGGGGAGTTAAAAATGACACGAGCTCTTGCCATAAATACCGACGAATCTGCCAAGTGTGGAAAAAAAGTGCGAGCGTGACGGGGCGCATTGGCGTTCACCCAAAATATACAGAGGATATTACACGGCGGCGCGACGATATGAATTTTATTTTCGAGTGGTAATTATTGTCTTTTACCAAGAGAAAATAAAATTCATATATTTAAGCCACCGTGTAATTTTCTTTTTATTATAGAGAAAAGAGTATTTTTGCACAAACAACAGTGTAAGAGTGGAAAATGACCTCATCGATATGGAAAATATGCCACTCGAGTCCCGGAGGGTGGTTTCGTGTGAACTTTACAAGTGTTCTATTTTCCACTAAAACAGTCTTGTCTTTATCATTAAGAGAAATACCAAACTAAGATACAGTATCCTCTGCGCCACTTCAAATATTGGGCGAGGTGGGGGTGTTGAAAGAGAGCATATAAGGGTATAACAAAAATCAACGACTACGAGCCAACAATTGCATAGGTGTGGCTGAACTTTTATTCAATCCAGAAAAGACAATATATGAAAAGTTAGACGCTTTCTTGATTTCTTTATCAATCCGTGACTGGTTTGACCAGACTGTGTTTTCTAACGCAATGCAATGAGATTTTTCTACATTGTCAAAGGAAGTTGACGAGTATTAGTTCTTCACCACATTGATGAGCATTAATTAGTTCTTCACCACATTGGCCAGGGCAATAAAACAGAGTCGCTAAGATCCTGAAGGTTCCACGTAAAATTCCTATCTTCGCACCGCCGTGTAATATCCTCTATATATTTTGGGTGAACGCCAATGCGCCCCGTCATGCTCGCACCTTTTTTCCACACTTGCCAGATGAAAACTGTTAAATCACTTTCCATAAATTATCATAAAGTGCACAGGGTCTAAAGCGCAAAGGATTTTTTATTTTCTTTTTTCGCCTGCTACTAAGTGCGAGTCGCGCAACATTGATAAGATTGTGTGACAAATTGTGACGTAAGTAAACACCAAGAATCTCAGGGTCGTCCCAAGTCTTCTGAGATCAGTAATTCTAACTACAGCGAACTTCACAATTTCTACTCAAAAGAAGATTCCTACAGTCCGTTACGACTAGACCCAGGGCTAAAACGGAAACTCAGGTGGCTTAGTCGAAAATAATCTCATTTTACATTCTGGTGGGCTTCCCAGTTGAGTCTGGACTACTAGCACGATTTTTGTTGCAACTTTTCAAATTATATTTTTCTGCCTCGACTGCGTCCAAGTTGCAGGAGGTGTTGAACAGTCTAAATTCATTGTTGTTAGAGTTCAACTACGTAACTTCTTTTCTTTTTCTAGGGATCTTGAAAATGTTTTGTATTCCTTACCGGAGCAGAAATTTGGATCAACTGCGATACCCGACGTTGTTTACTTTGCCGAGCGTCACCCACCATGAATATTTATCAACTTAACGCAACTTTCATCCTGTTCTGGATCAATATGGGATGTACGAGCATTAAAGGAAGCTATAGACATTTATTTTGGTGAACAGCAACGGTTGAGGATCCCCGAAAAATGTTTTTTTGCCAAGTTCAAGGGTTATGTAAGTGACCTTTGACACAAGCGATATTTATGTTAACAGGCTGTCAATGGCGGAGTTGTAACCTGTTTTCGCTTGTGATCCAGGGAGATACCCGCACGTTTGAGTTTACAAATTGATTACTTAAGGTAAGAACTTTGCTGTGATGGTGTTTTCTAACCCAATTTAGGCAGCAAACGATACGAAATTGTTTCTTGTATTTGGTCCATTTTTGGCATCTCATTATAGGCTGCGGAGTAGGTTGTCTTAAACTTTATCTGGCGTGCTAAAAAATTTATCAACTTTTTCCACATTTTGTTGGTAAACTTGGTCGGTCTACCTTAGATACTAGGTCAAAGCAAAATTTTGTAAGTTGCATTTAATTGGCTGTAGCGTGCCTCTCAAAATCGATAAATTTCAGTTTTTCGATCACCGACAGAAGCCCCGTTGCGGGGAAAATTGGTTTTTAGCTTGTAGCAAAGCAGAAATAAAGAATTGGAAAATAAATAAAGTGGTTTTGATACATGTGTACCAAACACTTTTCACAAACAACAAAAACTATTTTTGGTCGCGAAATCGAGTGGACCGCTTTTAGCGAGAACGCCACTTAAGTCTTCCAACGGACGTTTTTTACCGATGGATTGATCTAGCTATCCCAAGCCAGGATGTCGAACTCCTTCCGTCTGTCAGAAAAGTTATTGCAATCCCTTTGGTGCGTCCTTAGTATTCGCACAACTCAGCGCAGCTAAAGTGGTATTTACTACCCTGGGTGCCAGAGGCTTCTCTTGCAGTGCGCGGTTTCCGTCGCGGTTACGTCGGCCTCCGGCCGATTCCGCCCGACGCTAGTGAGAAAAAACCTCTGGTACCCAGTGTAGGTATTTACGGATGAAGGTCCAAAAAATTTAGTTCTTGTTATTTCGCTTATTTTGTAGGTTATGTACTGTTGTAATGTTAATTAGAAAATAACGGCTCGGTGATCGCTAGTTTCCGAGAAAGAGAGGGTTGAAATTCGTTGTTAGGGACGCCAATTTGAGCCGGCATCTAGGAATTTTGCATGCAGACTCCCTTCCGGTCTCGCGCACGGCTGGATGCCTTTATAGAATCTACAGCGGCGAAGCTAAAGCCCCTGGGAGCTAAAGGTATTGAGAGCAAATAAAAATAGATAACGGCAAGCTATATCAACCAGAACACTAACAGGCTCTTTGGTGATAATTTGATATCTCACGCGTCAGATAAAAGGAAGCTTAGTTTATCGTAATACCTGAAATTAAAGTGTATTGCGGCCGCATTTATACAGCAAGGAAAAGTTAACAAATCAAAGGGTCATCAAATGGGAAATATCACAATTTCCCGTCACAACTCGGTCACAACTACATCATTCTGCAAGTATTGCCCGTGTACACAATTCCCTCTTTCATCAGAGTGTCTCCATTATCATTAGATATTCGGTCAGATAGTCAATTTTTAGATTAAAATGTGCATTCTCTTGTGGTTCACGGCTGACTGTTTCCCCGACAAACTCTCGGTATTCACCCGACTGTTGACAAATAACTTCACTCTTTTTTTTATATAAGAACGTCAATTTTTTTAGCTGAGGCTGAACCGAAACCAAATATTCTTATTTTTTTTGGCGATTTGAGCCTGAAACGTTCTTAATAATGTTCTTAAGTTTAATTGTATAGTATTTCAGCAAATCATAGTTCTGAATGAAAGAAAGAACAAATAGGTCAAGTTCTACCAATTTCCTAAAAGTTGTACGTGTTTTAGGTGTTTGCTTTATTAAAATTCTAGCATTTGAGGCTCAAATAGGCTGTAAATTACCCTGACCAAATTATTACACTCTAGTTTATTCTCATGCATCTAATATTGTACAAATATGAAGACAACGTAAAGGCGTTCTTAACAAAATCTCAGCCTGGGTATGTTCTTAGCATGTTCTTAAAATTTTGGCCAATCCCAGCCTCGACGTTCTTATAAAAAAGGTTCTTATATTAAAAAAAGAGTGTACCCTGTGAACAGATTTCCCTCGAATATTAATAAATCTGCCGCATCTTTGAAAGTTTTAGAATCTCTTTCAGACGAATGTAACTGCCTACTTCTTGTACTCCTCAGTTTCCATACATACTAGCCAGTCAGAATATTATCATGTCTACGCATTTTTTTGTACGGAAATACGAAATCGAACTTCTCTAGAGTGCTGTAAAAACGAGAGTACGCTAACGTTTTCACAGAACATTTCACTTCCCTTTCATAGTCCATTCAACAAGCAAAATTTACCCGATAAACGAAAGAAAAACGGTTTTGATTGAATCCCTTGCGCCAAGGAAACCAAACGCTCACGTGAATACTCGATAGCTTCCTCGAACACGTGCGACATATAGATCGCAGAGTCATTGTTTATCGTGGTTGCTAGAGACTCTACGATTGTTTCATTTTAGGACGAGCGTAACACTCTCGAAAAACGTCATTTTCCTCGTTTCTTCCACGAAATGATTGTCCCAGAAGGCAATGCAACTTACAAGACAGAAAATGAACATGGCGGACGAGAATTGAGCAAACGAAAGCGTAAAGAGGTGCAAAATTCGGCGGATTCTCAGCGCATGTGGGGTGAAGATAGAAATATTTTCCAATTCTGCTGAAATTTGGCAGAGTTAGCAAACACAAATAGAGCTGTTTTCCCTGACTTAGCCGCCATTTCTCGTTGCATCTGATCGATGTTGTGGTGTGTCATGTGCCTAGTTTAGAGATGTTCGATTTTTTTTCCCGTATGATTTACATCTGGATGATGGTAAGGCACATTGCAAAGACGAGCTTTCAGATACAAAGAAACGAAGAAAAAATAATTATTAATTTAAGTGACATTTTAGGTGTTAATTTTCACACCTTTCTGACAGGAAAACGATATTTTTGAATTCAAATTCGGATTCTACAGAAAAAATGACCTTTGGGTAAGGCAGTCGAAAATTCAAACAAAGTTGATAACTTACTTCAAAATTGGTTCTTTTTGGGTTGAAGCTGATACATAGAGTACGAGTGCTAACCTATTGTGCATGGAAGGTTTCCTTGACATTTATTGCTTTCAGGAATCTGCATATTTGGCTGTGGTATGTTCTCTTATAAAAGTACTGCAATACAAGTGAGTTGTACACGTGGGCAACACCCAAGATGGCCACCAGGATCAACCATATCCTTTTCATACCGTGGAATAATTTGCGAAAGGTATCTGTGGCTGTTTGGTTACTCTTGTGGCTGCTACAGTGGATAAATAATAAATATATATCCAAAAATAGGACAATCAGCAGCACGTCCACTTTTTTTAAAGACACTTCAACTAACTTAATTCAATACAAATTTTTCCATTGCTGGCCATTTATCAGCCATTAGGAAAAATAATAATGCATTCTTGTACCATTAATAATTTACGGTTAGCTCGTGTGAAGTTTTGAGACGATAGTAATGAAAAAATAAGCTACAGCGATGAAATCACCAAATGTGAATTGATTAAAATTTCTAATTTGCAAAATTATGACATTAAAATTATCTTTTCAATATTCCATTCTCAGAAACATTCTATGCCAATTTTGATACATTATTGTAATCTTTGAACTAATTCCAATAGATTGTTACGATCAGATATTGTCTTAGACAATTTTGCTGTATGCTCCCATACCAAAGAAGTATCGCTGGCGGCCATTTTGAATAATTACTCTCACTGCTTTAACCGCCCTCTCCTGACTGACACAGAGAATTTTTTTGATACTTTTATCACAAAGTGCATTACTTTCCCCTGATTTGACACTTATCTGCCGGACTACTCGGGTCTTTTTTGGAATTTCATTCTACATACAAAAATGTTGATTTAGCTACCAGGTATGTTTACCTAAATCCACCTCCGCATTCAAGACTTCGTTTACAGAGCCCTTGGATTTTGCAATAGGGGTTCGCACAATCGACCAAGGACATTCCGTTCTTGTTCATGTTCTCTTTGAAATTAATTCTCTTTTCGCTTTACTGTTATTACTGGGTAAATATCGCCCACGCTTGGCCAAAATGAAACGTCTAGCTTAAAAATCGTTTTGAAAAAATTCAGACAACCAATGAAGAAAAACCCGTGCCATCAAGTACGATTAGGACTGTTGGCGCGTCCATTCCATCATCTCCTAATTTTCATGACGATTTTCAGTAACTGATCTCAATCAACTTCGCTCTTATCTTTTAAGATTGCCAGTCAGCCCTTCGGTTCTTTTGCAGATTCCACCTCTTGTTATCTATGGTTCAAATTCAATTTGTCGTCAACTAAGCAGTATGTCTCAAAACGTCTGTGCTTTTGTCGTGAAAAAGGTGATTATTGATCATCGTGGTTGGCACAATAATATTAAAGTGCATTATCGGTTGACTCACGATGTGGTCACTTGAGTTGTAGATCGCGACGTTTCGACTGCTTACAACTAGGTCGTATATAAGTGAAGTTTGATACGTTGTTGGCACGTTGTGTAACTAGGGTTGTTTACCATTTACCCAAAAAAAACCCCGGAAATTTCGGTTGAAATGTAAATGGGAAGACTAACTTTCGTTTCCCGAACGGAAATTTCCGGAGAAAACGGGAGTTTTTGAAAGGTAGTCCAAAATTTCCAAACGGCATTTCCAAACGGAAGATTGTGTTCCATTTACTTTATCTACCAGTTCCAGGTCCTGCCAACTCCTGCGCCAATAGTCAAACTAGTTGCAGACTTCCAGTAAATCAGAGTGAATTGCACAAATGACAAATGCTAATCTCGAATGGAATTTCCCATTTGGGAGGTTTTGCTTACCATCTGCACAGTTCGGGACGCAGGAGGCGTGAAGCTGTGGGCAAGAGAATGCGGATTCGGTGACACATAAGCCTCTTTGCTGGGCTGGCACCCATGCACACCTTCTGTGGGAGTGTTCCTATAATATAGTAGAGCTAGCCAGGGTCTTTTCCGTCAAGTTTAGCTTTCTAAAACAATTGTTTCACTGCCTTGACTGAAGACTCACGTTTAATTCTTAGCTGAGTGAAAACTCGTAAAAATCTTGACTGTTGAACTGAGATCCGTTGTCTGTGTCAGAAATCCCGTGTCTACTGAATTGCTATTTACGGACTTGTGCAACTACACATTAGTTAGTGGTTTCAAGCTCACTTACTTCAATTAAATCTGAGAAGGAGTCAACAACTGTAATTCTTCCCACCTACAGAGAACAAATCTTGGCTTTTTTATTCATATAGTTTGCCTAGGACCCGGTTCTAAAAATAAATGTAAAGAAGATCCTCGCAGTTATTAACGCAACTTATGCAGTTGCGAAAAGAAAGCCTGAAAAAATCAGGCTTGCCAGGATTCGAACCCTGACCTCTGCGATACCGGTGCAG
>Ga0126336_10002737_pt1 | contig 10191 bp, 5 predicted proteins | sample SidCmetagenome_FD_92530 | JGI IMG/M metagenome (GOLD analysis project Ga0126336, IMG submission 92530) | Coral microbial communities from El Islote,Puerto Morelos, Mexico - Siderastrea C C metagenome | ecosystem: Host-associated > Invertebrates > Cnidaria > Coral | place: El Islote,Puerto...
GTACGGGAGGCGGGAGAAGAGGGGGCGGGAAGCGGGATTCCCAAGGTGGCGGGAAGCGGGAGAAAAAGAGAAAAATTATGCAACATTGCACAATATTTTGCAATCGAATAAATGCAAAGGGGCAGGAGCCAAAAAATACAGGGTGGGAACCGGGATTAAAGGGTGCAGGAAGTGGGAGGTTCAAACCCCCCTGTTCCCCTCCCCTCTGAGATCGTGTTATCTCTGTGAACAAAATTCTGAGAACAGGCATCTCTTATCCTTTAAAATCAACGACATGTTGTTTAATATCTCTAAAACTAAATTTTAAACAGGTTTATTCCATGTTTTGGTACAACTCCACCAATAATTTTGAGGAACTCCCTCCCACCTCTCTACCCTCTCTCAGGTGATATATTCAGCATGCAACTCCACCCCCGTGGGGTACTCCCCATAGTGGGCTATATGGGAAGGCTCCGCCCGAAAGGGGTGCCTTTTTCAAGCTCGCAGTATCCTAAAGGGTAGGGAATATCATCATTTAGTATATGAAAGGGTCACAAAATTGCCTGTAAAGTGAAGGAGATGGCAGCTAAGTGAAGTATATGAAAGGGTGCCAAATTTTGACAGAAATGGCTATGTGAAGTACATGAAAGCTTGCACCCTTTGAGCAACTGAACCAGAATGACTGAAAGCCCACGAAAAATGTGGCGATTATAGGAAATTCTATTGTTTCGGCTCATCTTTGAGGTATAAGAAAGGGGTACACTTTTATCCCAGGTGTATGAAAAGGACCTACCATTTTGGTAAAAATTGGTATCTTAATGAAGCGTAAGGGTTTGAACCACCGGGCAAAGCCTCCCTGTATAAAACTTTATATAGTACCCTCCCCCCAGGCAAAAAAACCAGATGGGCTGTCTATATAAGCAATATTTGTATTGCTAAAACTCCCTATGGTTAGCCCACTGAGATAGAAAACAGTTATGGTCATTTTGTCTGAAAGAGAGTAAATATAAAATTAATATATTTTAAGAATTAGAGACTGGGGTCTGAAAAAGGGAACAGAAAAAAACCCCATAATTTTTTTTCTTAGACAGGGTAGCTAAATGCTTTCTTTTCCAGCTGGCACCTCCACAGCGGCACATTGTGAGGCCAAGGGTACTGGTCTCCTACCTTTTTTTCAAGAGAGTAAGCCCTGGAGGGCCAAAATGTTTGAACTAATGAAACATTTTCAATTTTTTGCCTCTCCTGTTTTTGGTCTTGACCTGCACCTGATCCAATACTGGATCTGCCATAGCTCCCAATCCAAAAAACAATTCAATCCAAAGCATGGTTTGCCAAGGAGTGGATCAACTGTCAACCTGCGAATAATTCTGGTTGAGATTTTAGGAGGTAAAGTTCAATATTTTGGACAGCTGGAAACAAGGAATTCAGTTTGAAACAAGAATTTTTGGGTGAAAGGGACCTGGCTTGGCCGTAGGTGAACATCTCTCTCTTAGGTGACCATCTTTGATTCTGTTGAGTAGTCAATGGAAAGAAGTATGAACAAGATACAGTGGAAACCTCTCTTGATGACCATCCTAACAATATAACCATTCTGGTAGTTTGACCATTTTTTCACAACTTGAGGTTGCAAAATGAAGGAGGTGCCTCACGTTTAAAGATCACTTAAACAAATGTAACAAGTGGTAAACACTTTCTGCAGGTCTTGTTACTCCACTTGGGATTGGCACACACAGAGTTTGGAACAACTTGTTGCAAGGGAAATGTGGAATCACAGAAATAAAAAGTGAAGGTACATAATTCTGTCTTTTGAGTTTTGTGTACCTTATGTTAATTCCCTTAGTGGATTTTATGGCAAATTTGATATTGAGGGTTGCATACTGTTGAACTGAATTGTCACCATTTTGCATCCTTTTCAACTAGACTACAAAGGGATTCCAGCAAAAATAGGTAAGCAATTTATTTAACATGTTTGCTTCTGTTTTGGACTCAACGGAGGATAGGTCCAAGATTACACCCATAAAATGGAAATTAATCAAAACTCTTGTCCTCAGTTCATGTGTTAGTTTATATTTTTCTTTCAGAGATTTACAGGATCCCAGTTTACATTTTTTCCCAGTTTAAATTGATGTGCTCAATTTGTCTTTTCTCAGCTGCATTTGTTCCTCGAGGTGAAAATCCAGGAGAATTTGATGAAGAAAACTGGCAAAAAGAACTTAGAGTGGTAATACTTTTTTTCATAATTGATAGTTTCCTTAATGAGGTCACCCATAGAGACAACTGTGTCTAGGTTACATTTCAGCATGTCAAACATGTGCTCTGAAGATCTCTGGCTTGGGCATGATCTCTGCCTTTATGTAGTCTCCTCAAATAAGAATCTTTGGTCTCTTTTTCCAGACAAATTTTCATTCATTCATTACTTAATGCATTCCTTTGTTCATTTGTTCATTTGTTTATTCGTTCGTTTGTTAGTTCGTTTGTTTGTTCGTTCGTTCGTTCGTTCGTTTGTTCGTTCGTCCATCCATCCATCCATCCATCCATCCATCCATCCATCCATCCATTCATTCATTCATTCATTCATTCATTCATTCGTTCATTCATTTGTTCATGAATGCAAGCATGCAGGCAGCGTTCCTTCCTTCCTTCCTTCTTAAAATCAATCAATCGATCGAGCAATCAATTGTAAAATCATTGCTGAAACTATGACACAAATAGACAAGTGCTACAAATGTAACAAAATGCAGAAGGTAACTAGGTATACTAGGTTCAAGCAATCCCTGGCCATGCAGTTCAGCTTTGTCCTGAGTGTGACTCTACTTTATTTTAGTTCCAGCAGTGACCAGCCTTCTCCCACCCTCCAAACCCCCAGGCATTAATGAGGCATTTTTCACATTGTCTGTCCTGGGGATTGGCACTAGTCTACCCCATGGCATTTGACAGCCCTGTGATTTTGACCTCATGGAATGGACCATTTCCAAGATGCCCTTTGCCTCTGTTTTAAAACGAGGTGAAGTGCGAAACCTTCCACATGTATATTAGTTTCCATTCACTTGCAAATGAAACTCATTTTCATATCAATGGTTTTGCACGAGGCCTTGCTTTCAAACAGAGGCTTAAGGCAACTCGGAATGGCGTATTGTGGCTTCTTTTCACCAGCAAAGATGAGAAATAAATGTAATTGACTATGTTCAAGGACGACATAAAATTAAGGACGGTGCCTCCTTTTGTTATTGTACATACGTTCTGCGCATCTCGGGATATTCGGGTTTCTTAAGAAATTTGCCCACTAATACAACAATATCTTTGCATGGTTTAGAACTATGTGGAAAAAGCAGATCTTAGCAAGGGCTACATGTATCAGAATCCAAAAAGAAAATTGGGGGTAACCATGCATTTTTCTGCGATAATTGAGCTTAAATTTGGAAAGAAATTGCCAATCATTCTTTGTATTTTAACGCTTTTTTAGAATTATGGTTGCTTAATTTTTCTTTTTGGATTCCAATAACCCTTGCTAAGATGTGCTTTTCCTCACAATCATAGCCTTAGCAAAAATACCTATGTATTAGAAGGCACCGTCCTTAATGCGATGGCAGATTCACAGAACAAAGGCTATTTACCTTTCTCAAATATTGTCTAGATTTACATAATTCAAAGCAAACACATTATCATTCTTGTAATTGTTATTATTGTTGATTGATTAATATATTTACATAATTTGATAGGACAAGAGGAGTACAACAACAGAAGGCCTGTTTGCGCTTGTAGCAGCTCATGAGGCCATTAAAGATTGTAACTGGAGACCAAATAATCAGGAGCAGAAGGAGAGAACAGTATGTTCATCATGACTTGTTCAAAGGCTATTTTACACTTTGACTGAGGGGGGAGGGTGGCAGAAGCAGAGAAGCTATGCTATTAGTTGCTTTCTGCTGTGAGAACAAGAGATAAGTGGATATTTGACTTGACAGGCTGACTTACTTTTCGTTTTGACATCAAGTCCATTTTGCTTATAAGGTATCAAAACGGGGCTGTCCTGGGAGTGATGTGAAAATCCTGTGATATGCCAACACCAGTATCCAGGGGTGGGGCAGTGCCTCAGCTGCTTCCAAATGTACATCTTTGTATTCGCTGCTTATAAACTAATGGTAGTAGTTGACATATTATTTTCATTTCTTTGCTATTTCAAGGGTGTGTCAGTTGGCATGGGAATGACAGGAATGATGGATACGTTAAAGGCTGGAGATGTGCTGAACAAACAGGTCTGGTTTATTTATTACTAATATGAGAAGGGTCTCATTGATGTATTGCAGTAATAGAAGGCTTAGCTACATAATCCAGCATTGCTAGCCAATGTTCCTGAACTTTGCTGGGTAAGAGGCAAGCTAAAAGCTCCATGCTGCTGAAATCAGGAAAACATTCAACTTTCTTCATCTACCTCAGGCTATATCTATTGATGTACTTCACAAAAGTCTATTTAGCAACACTGTGAAGGTCTCACGTAGGTGCACGCATAAAATAATCTTTGTTTCCATGCCGAGCTATTTCATGGAGAAACATATTGATAAAGTATTATTATTGTAAAATTGCAAAACAGCCCTTCCACAATATTATGATAAGTTGAAGGGTTATTGTGAAAGTCACATATAGTGCAATTCCAGACAAAAGAATCACACTGCAGGTTTTGTGTTCTAAATACTGGCTTCTCTTAGTTTTGCTTGAATACAAAATTGAATCAATCTGATATATTTCAGGGATACCGGAAAGTGGACACATTTTTTGTACCCAGAGTTCTCCTGAATATGCCAGCTGGAATTATCAGCATGATATTTGGCCTTCAGGTTGGTGTCTCCATTACGAGCCTTATTTTTTCATCAGCTTTATTCTATGGCTATTCTACCCTCCTTTTATATCGTGCTTTCTCAATGTAATTCAGTCACAGCAGTGGGAGATACTCTGTAAATGTTTGGCTGGGCATGTGCCGCTGGGACTTTGAGACCCTTACCCTATACCAGACCAGGTTCTGCTGCATTTTGCAACCCTATTCTAGACTCGATACCCAAAAACCCTACCATATCCCAGACTTGCCAAGTGTCAATCTTTAGTTTCCCAATAAAATTAATGATACCCTATTCTGGACCAACACTATTTGATTTCTATACCCTATCCCACACTAAACTGGTTGAAAGCCTTTCCCTTCACAGTCGCACATACCCATGTAGTTTATATACTGAGTTTAGCAGTTGTTTGATGTTTGAAGTCAGATCTCACCAGAAATGCAGCACTGAGTCTAATGTTGTATTTCTGGTTTTTCAAGTCAATTGGTAATGCATGATAGACAATAATATTCTGGAAGAGAGCGTGAATGTTTAATCTGCCTTGCAACTACATACATGTAAATGTAAATGTAAAAATGCTGTGCTTAAAGTGGATGTGCACTTAGCTGTCAAGCTAGTTTCCAGGCAACTCACATAAATCATTACAAACAGGTAATACATGTACAAATGCAACAAAACAAACATAAAAATCCCAACTGTCAGGGTCGAGGCAGACCAGTTGACTATTTACAAGCATAGCTCAGAGAAGTTGAACCTGGGTTTCTCACAAAATCACTCCACATAGTGTCTAGGATAGGACTTGAACTAGGAACCTCTGGTGTCCTCTCCGCTCTCCCATGTTGCCTCCTATAAGTATCTATTAGTATGCCTCAGTACACTACGATCAATGTCTCTTTCTGCTGATGGAAAGTCGAGCAAAAAGAACATGTGAGTGATCACAAAAATTGCTTGCTGCGTGGAAATGTGAACCGCATGTGGTCAACTGCTAGACAGTGTTGTTTGCTGAAATTTCTGATGAACTTAACCATTCTTTCTTGAGGGGCCAAACCATGCTGTCTCCACTGCTTGTGCAGCCAGTGCACATGCCATTGGCGATGCTTTTAGAATGATCCGCTATGGTGATGCTGATGTGATGATTGCAGGCGGAGTTGAAGCCTGCATTATGCCGCTTTCTGTGGCAGGCTTCTGCAAGTAAGAACTGACAGACAAGAGTGTGTTCATATCCTGTTTTAGACACAAATATGTGCAGGGTGAACTCCAACAGTGAGGAGTTAGTAAGAAATTAAAGGCAGGAGATACCGGTGCCTTTTATCATAGTACATTATTTTTTTTCTAGCCTAAATTTCCATTCAAACAACTGTCCAAGTACTTCCTAAATTGAATAGCACAAACTCCTGTGCACAATGTACATAACATGTAATAGGGCTTCATATTGTCCAATCTGGATTCAAAAACTTCCTATGGCTGCCAAATTAAACTCACCCTACGGCTTCATCCAAGTTGAGAGTCCTATGAATTTTTATCAATTAGTTATTTCCAAAGTGGACAGTATGTAGTCCTACTACATACACTAATAAGTAGTGTATGTAATAATACTGCAATTGCAATGGGTTTTATTGGTTGGGACAGTTGGCTGGCATTATTTGTTGGATCAGGGACTGTTGACCAGAAAGCGGTCTCTTATTTGAATTTAAATTTAAATTTTAAATTTAAGATTTTAAATTTTTAAATTTTGAATTTAAATTCATTTATTCAGCTGCACCCTATTAGCCCTGCAATGGACTTGCATTCCTTGGGGGGTAGGACGGGGTGCAATGTTGCCTCTTTATATGCCGGCCGTGTGTACCAGCTGTGACCAGAGAACAACTCTACCTTGACCTTGTACATTTGCTTCTTGAACCAGAATGCGAGCGCTGACCACAAAATTCAATGATCGTCCTCAGAAGGCTTCAAGGCCGTTTGATAGCCAGAGATCTGGGTTTGTGATTGGTGAAGGAGCGGGCATCATGATTTTAGAGGTACATTGCGCTGACGATATTGATCTTTTTTGTAAATTTCAGTCCATTACATTTCTGTGCTATTGCGTTTATAGAAAAGACGAAAATGAAGTGCAAAGCAAGCACTCTCTTTTCAGTGATGCGGCTCAGTCGGGGTGATGAATGAAAGTCACTCGCCAACAAACAAACAAACAGACAGGCAGACAGACAGACAGACAGACAGACAGATAGACAGACAGACAGACAGACAGACAGACAGACAGACAGACAGACAAACAAACAAACAAAATGGAGTTTAGAACGATATGGGACTTGCTTTTGTATAGGAGGTGTTCCTTTGTTCGCCTTTTCCCAACAGCATTAGTCTATATCCTTCAGCATTTACAAAGACAAAGTACGTTTCATAATAATAATATTTTGCATTTTTTGCGACTTTTTAGAAGAAAATTTGTTCTCGCGTTCAATAAAATTTAGTCTCAGTGCAATTGCTCATCTATCCCCCTAGTATTATACTCGTCAACTTAGAGTAGCTTTGTTTGAATGTTGCAAAATTTCTTCCATCTTTTATCTGGCTAACCATAACAAAAACAAAACAAGTAAACAAACCAATCACAAGACGAAGTAGAAACCAAGCCAAGCGCGGGAAAACTTGCAACCGGTGCCAAGCGCGGGAAAACTTGCAACCGGTGTCAAGCGCGGGAAAACGTGCGTACGCTGTCAGCAAAAACGCGCTTACTTGTGGTTTACTTAGGGTTTACTTACTTCTGACGGATTGATTTTTCAAAAACACTTGATGTGATTGGTTAGAGTACGTTGCCCGCTTTCTATCAGTTCAAACAATTATAGATCTTAACAGTCACTTGATAATCAAAAGAAAACATTTTACTGAAACACTTGTAACTTTCTGTAATCTATTTTATACTGTAGGAATACGAACATGCTATCAGTCGTGGGGCCAAAATATACGCCGAGCTTCTTGGATACGGCCTTTCAGGTATTTGTTTTAACAAATTATTTGATTTTCAGTTAAAAGCAGTATTTCCTGCGCTGTTTTGTGGTGGAGAATGAAACTAGAAAGTTAATTGATATCCAAAACAGCGGTTCTTTCTCCGACTGATTTTTTTCGTAGGAGATGCATTTCATATAACAGCCCCGTCAGAGGGAGGTTACGGAGCATATTTAGCGATGAAGAACGCTCTCAGAGATGCGGGACTGGAACCACAGGATGTCCACTACATTAACGCGCATGCAACATCGACTCCGCTTGGTAAGACTGTGTTCAGAAGCGGTGTGGACGAGCGACAATATAGACTGAAGTAGCTTTGCTAAACACTGTACGGTGGAGGCGAATCTTTTCTTTGTTTTTAAACACGCTAGTTGTGAGATCCCCACGAGTGAAACTCTGCGATGGAGGGGGCGTTAGGTGGAGGGGGGTGGGGATAAGTGACTAAGTTTATTTAGAGAAACATCTTTCATACTGGTAGGATCAAATGCGGATCAGTTAATAGGAGATGAAATCTCGTATATGTTGTGAGGAAGTGTTGCATCTTCGGGAACATTTGCCAAACCAAACATATAAAGTGAAGATGTTATTCTATCAACCCTGATGATCTGATTTATAGGGGATGCTGGCGAGAACAATGCAATCAGAACTTTGCTTGGCAGCCACGCTAGAAAGGTTCAAGTTTCTTCCACAAAAGGTAAGATTTTTGGCTCTCTCCAATACTTCTCCGTGGCTTATGTTTATGTGTGTTTAAGTTCGAAGTCACCTAAAACTGTGGGCATATTCTTCTGGAATTATTTTGGCTATTCTTATTCGTTTTTTACAACAAGGAATATCAATTACCGTTTTGTCGAATAGATATAGGCACCCTGGTCGAAGAGGTTTTTTTTCTTATCAAACGAAATAAAGCCTCGGAGCGGCGACAACGAACTGCGAAGCTTGTTTTAACAACGAACTATGAAGGCAAACTTGTTATCAACGAGCTGTGAAGTTCTTTTTTCTCTTCTCTCGCTGCTTCGGAGCTCGTTGACACCGCTTCGCAGGTAATTTCGTTTGAGAAGAAGGAAGAGAAACCTCTGGGACTAAGATACCTACTCCAAGAAAACCAAACACTTTCCCAAATGAAATGCCAGCGATTGTGCTTGTTCTGAGTACACCAGTGTTCCGGTCATTCCGACCATTCTGCTTATGGAAGCATATTAATGAAAACAACACTGCTCCTTTCATTCGATTTCACCTATTCGAGTATTCCTGTTCCGGAAAAGTCTCAAAACAACACCCGCAGAGCGACCTTGAAGTCACGCATGTTGAATTAATTCTTTGCAGGAGCGATTGGTCATCTGTTAGGTGCCGCCGGTGCTGTAGAAGCTATTTTTACTGTTCTTAGTGTTGCCCAGGTGAGCTGCGTTTGCACTCTTATTCAAGTTCTCACATTACCTCTTGCTTATTAATGCTCGTTGTTTCAGGTTATTGATTATTTCAGTAGCGTTTGGGAAAGGGTCTTGCCTACCAATCCTGTTCAGTGAACACTTTGATAGTTGGAAAATGATAAAATAACCAGACCTTTTAAACCCTTTTATTCCAAACAAACAAACAAACAAACAAAAATCTCCAAACCACACTGAAGAGAACTAGCTCTCAATAACTTCCAGGTGAATGGCAACATTCGCAAACTCGGAAGCTGTAAGTTAGTAACCTTCTCATCACCGCAAGAAAGTATTATTCAACAACTTTCAGGTGGGTTGGTAAATCTTTGAGGTCTCGTTTACAGGCTTAAAAGTTAGGGCCCCTTTACGGGGAGCAATGCTCGGTTGCAGGAGGCAAAGACTGGGTTACAAGGCTGGTATAAATTCTGGTATTTTGACGGATCGTTCCGGTAATATATAATAATTTGATAGCTTAAGGTGACTCGTTCGAAATAAATGACGCGCTCTATGCCACTCTAAAAACTCTAATAACATCGGCATTTCTTACTCGATTGCCTTGAAACTTTTGCATTTTACACACAATTTATCGAGGAATAATACGTATGTTAACAGGTAGATGTACTGTTTGTTATTTTTGCGTGATTTTGCTTTTATTGAACACTACTTTTTTGATAAAATTGCTATTCTAGCAAAACTGAGCGCTACGATTTGGTTTAAACTTCTAGAATCAGCTTATAATAACATCTTACCTTGACTCTTCAACGGTACAATGTGAACGTCAAAATAACAACCCCAGACGGACTTCAAAGTTTGGACCGCTCCAGCGCTTTCCGAATTTGACTGAAAAGCGTAATAACTCCAGATAAAGTAAGTTTAATGTATCGTTATAGTTAGTTCCAAACCGCATTTGGCTAACCGCAACGATGAAAAAGTTTGGGCGGCTATTATAAACTCAC
>Ga0126336_10002738_pt1 | contig 10191 bp, 9 predicted proteins | sample SidCmetagenome_FD_92530 | JGI IMG/M metagenome (GOLD analysis project Ga0126336, IMG submission 92530) | Coral microbial communities from El Islote,Puerto Morelos, Mexico - Siderastrea C C metagenome | ecosystem: Host-associated > Invertebrates > Cnidaria > Coral | place: El Islote,Puerto...
AATGGCCGCCAAACAAACAATGAAAGAAAATCTGCAGTGCACTTCCAAATATGGTCATTTACGTATATCGCAGGATATCTGTCATGTACGGATGACAGATATTGAGGGCTGTCTTACCATATATGGGCATAGTGACAATTTGTTGAATAATAATTAGCAATAACTGGTGCTGCTTGGTGTGATTTTGTTGTCTACACATACAAAGGGATGTCAATTGAAAGAATAACATTTGATCAACATTTTTGGGACAATTTGAGTCAGAAACTAGAGGAATATTATTTCCAGCACTTTTTTTCTTTTGCTGCCTCAGAGTACAGAAGCCAGCAGCATGGGTCAAGTCCTACAATGTGTTAAGTTAATGAGCCACCTGACCATGACTTTACCTTATGAGATGATGGGGTTTTGAAGATTACACAAGTGTGCACATACAGTCCACATCTGATTGGCTAAATCAATTAAGCTTAAAGGAATTACACTTTCCCAGATGCGAAAGTTCTTGATTTTGTTGATTGCCCTCTCAACATGTATTCTCAAGGATGCGATTTCTTGGGTTTTTACCACATCTGCAGCAGGCATCTGGGCAGAACTATTCAGTGACACACCAACTGGAAGAAGATCCTCGATAGTGAAACCTTTATCAGCCATGATAGAATCATTAGCATCAAAAGGAAGGTCCAGAAATCCAGTTCTCGTGGTTATGTCCCTGTCAGATATGCTGCCTGTGTACAGTTCACTTATGAATGTGATGTGTCCAGCAGGTGATAAGCCAATCAGTCCTTTAAGTGTAGTGTGATTCTTGTATGAGCTAAACAGCTCACTGTTTAGGAGAAGACTGCGTGGCATTTGGAACTTGAGTTCAGTACAATCTATAATTACTCTTGTGTTTGGGTACTTGCTCTTGAAATCATGAGGCACGTAATCATCCACCACTTTTCGGGATGGCCATATGTTCAACTGTTCTTAATGGTGTTCTGCAAAGCCCTACCTTAGTGTACACATTACTAGGAAAAACTCCTGTTTGGGATGCAACGTTCGGGGCCTCCCTGGTCCAACACCAAGTTCAGGTTCCCTTTCATAGTATTCAGGATCTTTGGGAATAGAACGCCAAAATCGAATATTTTCTGCATTTTCACCCGGATTTAAGTAAGTGATTGTTGCCATGAAAACGTCATACGATGGAAACCCTGTATAAAATGCAATAGCCTCATCAGAAATAAAGTTATTCAATGTAAACATTCTCTTTTCCAAGTTTTCACACTTCTCCGAAAGTTTGAACGCCTGCTTCCTAAGTTTCTCCAACTCAGCTTCCAATTTTAACTTACGCTCCTTAGTTTCCTCGAGTAACTTTTCTGTTTCAGCCAGCTTTCTCTAAAGATCTTGGTAAAACAGCTGGTTGCCACCCACGCTGCTACTATCAACATAAGGGCTATCTGGAGTTGCTGACCTTTCCTCGCTAGTCGTCAAGATCGAGTCATTTTCTAAACAATCGCTTGCTGCATTCACATCCCTACTCACAGTTTCTGAGGACTGACCTGGAACTGCATTCATGTTAAGCGATGTTCTAGCTTTGACAGCACGAATCTTTTCTGGATTCGAAGGGTAAGCTCTAATTGTCGGCAGCTTTCTCTTTCGAGGTGAACTCCTTTTCCATGCAAAAACGGATGGAACTGCCTCGTCAACATAACTCAGTCGCTCAATGCCCAAACTCTTCTTAAGATGTTCTTTCTTAAAATGTAGAGAACAGACTTTTGTAGCATCTGTGATTGCAAAATGTTTGCCCGTGTCTCTCCGAATTGCATGAAGCCATTGATCCCTCACAGGCTGATCGGTCGGGAGATAAAAAAATCCAACTTTTTCGCCATTCGGACCAGTTGAACCTTTTTTATTACAAAGTGGAACACACCAATACCGATTCTGGGGCGATTCTTTTTCACCCATGGCGGTATAATCGCAAAATAAGTTACACTACACACTCTCCTGTAAAGATTTGTTTTGTTTTGCAAATTTTCTATCCTCATGCGCGTCGTTTTCAAGTTCCTGAGGCGTCCGCCATTATGAATTTGGTGGATATCTGTGGTTCATTTGGCAAAGTCAGAGAGTAGAGTGTTGTAAACATCACCTCTCAGCTTTTCACCACTTAAGGATTTTAGAGAACTTTACATGAAAAAATCTCTTGTGGACTGTATGGTAGTAACATAACTTGGGAAAAACAGAAAGTAATTTGGATCAACAACACCTCCACAATTAATTGTTGACTCTCCCTGGGTAGTTCCTATAAAGAAAGGAAAATCTACAGTGTACGTAAATAAAACAATAAGGCAAAGGTAAAATGAGATGGACGAAGTCTTGAGTGTCAATTCTTACTTTAAGAGAAAGGCAATTCTGGCAGCTGTAAAATGTGTCAGAAAATGCTTCAAAATTCGATCAACTCGTAAGATCAGTAACAGAAAAAGCAGAAAAGGCAACAAAATCAGATCAAAAAGGTAAAAAAAGCGATTGAAACCTTCCCTTGAATGTTTAAACTTGCAGGACCCAAAATAATGCTGAACCTACACAAAAACACGTACGCCAAATCAAGGCTAATCGGTTAATTCTCCTTACTCGCCACCACCATGTTTGTTTGGAATAAAGATTAGTACTCAGTCCTACTCGGCCAAATTTCTTTACTGGGGCGATGATGTAAACTCGGTTCCAGGCCTCACTGCCAGCCCCACCCCCCTGGCAGCAGCAATCAGAAGTGGAATGCATACAACACTGCACCATGTTATCTTTCCCCTATGTATGACCCAATTAATCTTGGATTGGTGAAAAGCATTATTAACAACTTGTTTAATGGTCAAGCAAGAGCCACAACGAGAGGTACGGCTGTGCCAAACACGGGATGTATGTTCACCATCAATTCCAAGGAGCTCGAAGTCCTAATGAAGGATTTCGATTTCAAGTAAGTACAATTTGATTTTCCTATCAACGGCCGCATAAACGGCATTAAGTGTCCCACCAGAGTTTCTTTTAAACTTTATTTAACATATCAACAATAACTGATTTATATAACAAACCCATGTAATTTAGAACCAAAACAGTTAGAACAGCAGCCTTAAAAATCGTTTTTGAAAGTTTAAAGTGAAGCTGCACGGTTGGCAAGTCCCATGGACCTTCTATTAAGCAAATTAGTAAGCGTACTGATTGGCTATGCAAAGGCAGTCTGAGTTTCAAGAGACTGTGCTTGGGCATGCCCGTGCTGAAAACTACCAATATCACAAACCAACAAATCAGTCAATGGGATATGCTAAAACATTTAGATGGCTCACTCTTGGCTTAGTTTGACCTTTGGGCTTGCCGTGTCATTGTCAAATGGAAATAGGAGGTCTACAGATGTATCACATGTGGCAATTTCTCCTTTTTTCCTTTCAGATCAGGGATCACATCAACTCCTTTCCACCTCAAGAGTCTCATTATTCAAGAAAAGACAACAGGCGAAAGAGTACCTTAGAGAAGACTTGTCGATACAGTGCATGTATCATTTGTATTTGGAAGAAAATGAGCCGGAAGTCTGGCAAAGACAGCAAGAGATTCTGAAGTAAATCTCCACTCATAAGGAAATTACTTTCATGAAATTTTTGTGACCATCATTTTTTCGTATTTATTGCTATGGTGTCGACTACAAATAATAACATCAACAGAAGACAATAAACAGACCGCTTTCAAACTGTAGTACGCGGACACTTGATGACGCCAGATGGTCCATTTGTTTAATATGTTCACAAATTGTTTTGTAAGACCACGTAAGTTTCTATTCACCTGCACTTTATTTTAACACTCCCTGTTCCTTTTGTTGTTCAGGAAAGAAATCTGACTTCCGAGGATGCGGCTGGCCAAACTGCATTAGTACAAGGGGGGTGAGTGTCATGCACAAGCGCTGGATTGAGATCATGGATGAGCTCCTTAGTACGTGTATGTGTAAAGAGTTCCTGTCTGATGAGTACACTGAAAAATTGTGTTGCATCGTGTCAGAATCTGATCACCCAAGGTTCGAATACGATACTACTAGGGAAAATATTATCAATGTTATGATTTGTAGAGATAGATAAATACACGTTTGCCTTCAACAAGAGTTTATTCTGAAGTCCAATTACATTGCACGTGATTAAGTCAAGTCGTGATAACAGCAATTACACAGGACAACCAATCATAACATACCCTTTCCCAAGCTAGCTAATTCTCTTGACAATGTTACATTATTACTAGTGAAACTGGAAAAAGTAAATAACGCAACTGTAAGTAAGCCTTTGATTACAAGTCATCTTAGTACATGACATAGTCCTTATGCCAACTTGGAACAGACCTAACCCGTGCAGAGCGTCGTAGACCTGCTGACACATTGGTATCGGTGGTTGTCGGTTCTAAGTCAGCACGGGATTCTGTACTTACATTAGGTAAGTTTACATCAAATTGGTCAGTTTCAGATTCTGACTCCTCACTAAGATACTCACTAATAGTAGTAAATGGTTCATGAGTAAGATGAATTTGGCGTCTGTTTCTACGGTACTCTTTCCCCGCCCCATCAGTAATCGCATAAGATCTGGGGGTCTCATGTTCACCCTTAACTACAGCAGGTGCTAAATGTTTCTCACCTGGTTTCTTGAACCTTACACTATCCCCTTCCTTAAGTGGGAGCAACGGTTTGGAGCCTCTATCATAGAATTCTTTGTACTTTGCTTGACGCTTTTCAAGTAATAAAGGAACATCTCGACAAACTTGTGGCACCAACATTTGCCGGCTGAACAACATTTGATTAGGTGTATAAGGAAAATTACTAATTGGCGTGTTGCGATAGTCCATTAGTCCTTCGTTCAGGTTGCATTCCTTCCTTAACAAGTTTTTAACAATGTGAACTGCCTTTTCTGCAAGGCCATTTGACTGGCCATAAGTGGGACTGATTGTTGTGATATGTATACCACACTTTGAAGCATACTGCCTCATTTCTTTAGAGTTGTAGGGCATGTTATCTGCAACCAGAGTTTGTCGGTATCCATGTCTGGAAAAAATTTCACTCAGACATTGGATGACATCACGACTAGTTTTGCCTTTAAGCCTGAGAGCTTCAATATACTTCGAAAAATAATCAATGACCACAAGATAGTGTTGATTTTTGTGTTCTAACATATCTGATGCAACTACCTGCCGTGGTAATAGTGGGATATCTCGAGTTTGCATGGGTTCCTTGGGTTGTTTGTTGTGATATTTCATGCATTTTTCACAGCTGGATACCATCTCTTCGATATCTTTTGTCATGCCTGGCCAAAATACCGTCATGTGGGCATTAGCTTTGCTTTTCTCGATCCCGCAGACTTAAATGTAATTTTTGGAGAATATCTTTTCTCCATGCAGATGGGATAACAAGCCTATTACCCTTCAGTAAAATTCCATCTATTACATGAATATCGTTTCGCACATTCCAAAAGGACTTTAGAGGTGGGGGTACATCATGTTTATGGTGGGGCCAACCCTCCATGGAGTATGTGTGTAACATCTGCATTGTAGGGTCATCGCTATTAAATTCCTGCAGTTCCTTCAACTTATCACCTGAGATTGGAAGATTAGACACGACACTATGAATAAAGTACTCCATGTCTTGATGCATGTCATTGGGAATATGGGACTCCCCGCATGCCCTGGAGAGGGTGTCAGCAATGTAAAGGAACTTCCCTGGAACATACCTAACCTTGATATCGTACTTCTGCAAACGTAGCCTCATTCTTTGTAAGCGGGGAGGTACCTTGAATAGAAGCTTTTCAAAGATATTTTCGAGAGGCTTATGGTCAGAGTTCACTTCAACTTCTGCCCCATGAGTGTACATGTTAAACCTCTCACACCCAAAAACGATTGCCAACATCTCTTTTTCAATTGGAGCGTAATTTATCTCTGAATTTGACAAGGCATGGGAGGCATATGCAACTGGTTGGCCTTGTTGCATCAAGCATGCTCCTAAGCCACTTTTGCTGGCATCAACTTGGAGGGTGGTTGGTAAGCTTGTGTCATAAAAGCATAAAACAGGTGCACTACTCAGAACTGATTTGATTTTGGAAAGTGCAGTGTCATGTTCTGGAAACCAAGCCCAGGGTACATCACCCTTGAGTAGGGATCGCAATGGGGCAGTTAATTCCGACATGTTAGGAATATACTTGCCAAGATAATTGATCATGCCTAGTAACCTTTGTAGGTCTTGTTTGCATGAAGGGGTAGGCATGTTATAAATAGCAGAAATTTTTCTGGGTCAGGTGAAAATCCCAATTCACTAACAACTTCACCCATGTATTTGACATGGTTAACACGAAATTGGATTTTGTCACGGTTGAACTTGATATTATGTTCTCTTGCTCTTGTCAGAACTTTGCGAAGGATCAAATCATGTTCTTGTTCATTTTTACCTCCAATGATAATATCGTCAAAAACTGGTAATACTCCTGAGATATCACCAAAATGTTTCTCAACCATTTTTTGTGCCACTTCACTTGCACATGAAATACCAAATGGCATTCTTTTAAATCGGTATCTGCCAAAAGGAGAGTTGAAAGTACAAAGAAATGATTTTTCTGCAAGTGTTTGGTGCCAATAACAATTTGACGTGTCAACGACTGAGAAAACCTTGCAGCCATTAAGCGTGTTTGAAATCGTTTCAAAGCTTGGGGGTTTGAAATCCTCCCATTCTTTGGCCTGATTCAAATCGGGTGGGTCTAAGCATATTCTCAGGGTATTGTTTGGTTTTTCAACTATAACTAAATTACTGACCCAGTCAACCGGTTCTTCTACCTTAGTAATAATATCTTTTCTTTCTAAATCATCAAGAGTCGCTTTGGGTTTATCCCTTAATCTAAGGGGAACATTTCTTTGTGGTTGAATGGTAGAGTGACTATCAGCCTTCAATTTAATGTTGTATTCACCCTCTACACATCCTAAACCTTCAAAAACATCTGTAAAGTCATCCAGAATGGTAGGCTTTTGTTGAACCTCCTCAATACTGAGACCTATTTGTTCTACTGTGTCATTCAAAGTGATCAGCTTTAAGGCTAAACATGATTCTAAATCCAAGAGAGGTCACATTATCCCTGATAACATAATACTCTAGGGGAGTTGAACCCGTGGCCTCATTTGTCTTTGTGTCAAGAACACATTTGCCCACAATATCTAACTGGTGCCCACAGTATCTAACTGGTGCCCACCGAACGATTTAAGTGAAATGCTCATTGGTTCTATCCGAGCATTTAACTCACTGGCCAAATGCATAGACATTACATTACACACCGCACCTGTGTCAAGTTTGAAAGTTACAGGAGTGTTATTAACTAGTAAGTCTGACTGAATGTTCCTTCTAGTGCTACCTTGAATTTCTTCGATGTAAAGTTCCTCCAGTAATTCATTTTCTTCATTTGCTTCTACTTCCATGTGATGAACTCGTCTTTCTTCGATGTTACTTCTCAACTTCAGGCAGCAGCGCGCATAGTGATTTCGCCCATTACATTTGTGACACGTTGCTCCATAGGCCGGGCAGCTTCCTCTGTTGTGAGACGATCCACAGAATTTGCATTTGGCTATCCTCTTCACATCATCTGTTTTCTCCGTTTCCACTGGTACTTGTGTTTTCTGTACAGTGTCAATGCTACTAGCTTGAGCAGTTGGCGAGTCGAATACTTTTGATTGTTCATTGGATTGTTCCGTGATTCTGCATAGCTTAATTGCTTTCTCGAGTGATAAATCCCTCTCTCGCAGTAGTCGCTCACGTAGTCTGGGATCGCTTATGCCCACCACAATCTGATCTCTTATCAAGGAATCCTTTAACGCTCCAAAATTGCAGTGTGCAGCTCTTCGTCTAAGATCTGTAACAAATACATCTATTGTATGATCTTCCTGCGTTGTCATTCTGAAAACATACCGTTCGTAGGTTGTTTTTTCGCAGGATGCAAAACGTCTCAAGCGCTGTTAAAATACCTGCCACAGTTCTCTCTTTGATAATGGCAGGAACGTTCGGTAATGTTTTCAGGACACGCCTGCGCTTTGTTCCCAGTATGCTTTGAATGGTTGCTATTTTCACTGCGTCGTCCTTTTCATGAAGGCCGATATCAGATACAGCTCCCAAGCTTCTTTCCGCTCCTTCCATTCATCCAAGAGATTAAAACTGTTGATATCTAATTCCGATGGAGATTTGAATCATTCCATGCTGTACGTGACTTCAGAGTTAGAGATCGAGCCTATCGTAAAGAACTCCTGGTACCATGTTATGGTTGGTAGAGATAGATAAATACACGTTTGACTTCAACAAGAGTTTATTCTGAAGTCCAATTACATTGCACGTGATTAAGACAAGTCATGTGATAACAGCAATTACACAGGACAACCAATCATAACAATCAAGCAGAAAATGACCGAAAGGGAATGGGTGGAAAATTTTGTTAGTTTAATTAGCTTATATTTAGGTGTTTATATAGTTTTTCTGCAAATTACTTTAATTTATTAGTGCCAATTGTAATTAGTTTTAGCGTAGTTTTCGTTTTTGATTCTATAGTCATTGTAAATAGGTTTTTATTTTTGTATTTACTGTAATGTCTGTAATGTGCATTTGACTATTCTTATAGAAAATGTGCAATATAAATATTAAATGTTATTATTATTATTATTATTATTATTATTATTACACGGAAGGCAAAGAAGGTGCGAAAAAAGGTGCCCCAGAAAACTCGCAGAAAGCTATTCAAGGTCCGCAAAGGTAAAAAGAACCGTTCCAAGTCGTCTATGGCTTCATTGTCCTCTTGAAGTCCCTCGCAGCTGCAAAAATCACCCATAACTTCCAGCCTCAGTACACAAACTTAAATAGCTCTCTTCACCCATGCCTCCCAAACTAAAGTTGTCATCATTGGCATCACACGCAGCAAAGCCATACATTCCAAAAACTCAACGATGTCTATTGTAGCTGTCTAACAGGAAACGTAAGGAAGCATCACCCTTGCAGACTTCACCTCCCAAGCATAACCCATCAATGACAACACCAACATCGTGCACAAACGGTCTGTTCTCTTCAGGAGCCTGACAGGCTGTAGAAATCTGTCTTCATCAGAATCGCCATCATCTGACTCATGTGGTCTATTAAGGCATGAACACCCTTTGTTTCATTTTACAGGTGGGAGCCCAAACACGAAGCGTAAACGCAACAACAAGAAATGTGACGGCAGTAAGTTTCATGAAATGGTCAATGTCCTGTCTGTGAACTCAGACAAACAATCTGACAACGAGAGCGGCTTTCACTCGGTTTCCCAAAACCAGCCACCAACCTTAATCTGTCAAGGAACTTTTCACCATGGCACGCACTATTCATTTTATTATTCCAGGCAGCAGTGTTCTGCTTTCGCGTAAGCAGCCCTCTTCTACAGTACTTTAACTGCTGTGGACACGTGAGAACTGAGTAATGTTGACAAGATTTTCCTTTGAGGTGACAAGATCCACTTTAATCAATTGTGGCATTTAAAGAAGAATCCAAACAATGATCAAAAACTGACCCTTGACGACGTTCCAAATGGCATCATGATGTTAAATTATACTTTTAGAAATTGTGGCAGGAACCAGAAAGAAAAGAGGTGTCCTCAACGATTTTCTTACATTAGAAGATGCTCTCAGAAAGTGCCAAGGTAAAAATGTGGCCGGCCTAGTACTGCGAATAGGTTGGGGGTGTGGCCGTGTGATAGGCATTTCTACAAATTTTATGGTTCCAAATTTTATGGTGGGTGATTTAGGTTAAATGACACATAACATGGGGTTAGGAAGATATAAAAGAGTACTGTAGCATTCTAATCGGCACATGAATAGAAGTCAATTGCAGACATTACTCTGGTAAAAGTGTACATTTTGAGTTTCATTTAAGTATAGACTGTGAAAACTAACCAGAAACAGGAATGGAAGATTTGTCCCTGCCCAGGAAAAAGGTCCAGATTGTGGATGCAAGTTGGAATGCTTTAAAAATGCAGACAAAGAGGAGAGGATGTTGGATGCTTTCAACGGGCTTGCAGATTGTAATCTCCAGAATGTGTACTTGAAAGCCGAGAAATAAAGAGGGTCGGCGCACAAGGGTTTTTTTAATAGTAAAAAAAAAAAAAAAAAATTTTTAGAGTAAGGTTATTTTTTCTCTAAAAAAATAAAGTAAAA
>Ga0126336_10002739_pt1 | contig 10189 bp, 3 predicted proteins | sample SidCmetagenome_FD_92530 | JGI IMG/M metagenome (GOLD analysis project Ga0126336, IMG submission 92530) | Coral microbial communities from El Islote,Puerto Morelos, Mexico - Siderastrea C C metagenome | ecosystem: Host-associated > Invertebrates > Cnidaria > Coral | place: El Islote,Puerto...
TGACGAATTGATCATCGGAAAATTTTTGCGCCATGGTTTACTGTACTGTATTCTGAAACATTCCCTAACAACTGTTACGGTTAGCTAGTAACAAGACTGCCGAACTTATTACCAAACAAACAGGAGGGTTAGTTTGTAAAGGAACTTTAGTGCTGCGTCTGTGTTGCCAAGTTCCTCAGTAGCAATATAGCTCCAACACTCTCAAGTGGCGAAGTTCAAGCAAGAGCTCACATCAGCTTAACTAAGCGTTTGACAAGAGAAATTGACGGCTTATTGAAAGTTTTCGATGAGCCGGTAATAGTAAAATACTGAATAGTCAAAAAAATCCGTTAGCCATCTTGAACGAAGAAATATCCGCCACGGCCAGGGCAATAACACTTCCGCAGCTAGGGTGTTACTTTGACAGTTTCAATAAAGTCATGAAGTACTCGGCTTCCACGTCGTTTAGAGATTAACATGGTTTTGAGATGTTTTGAAGGGATAGAGTACAGTGGCTTTTTAATTTATGCCGGGCTAAGACTGCAAATGAGCGAACGATCAGTGTTTAAAGGACTACCCTCGACAGCAAATCTGCCAAGTATACATAAGCCTTGGCTTCCTAAAAATTTACTATAATTGTGGTTTGGTAGAGTAGTTTTATCTGGGCATCTCTAAAGGTCAGTTAGTAGTAAGTCCCGTCCTTGTTAGCTGTTATAGTATGCCACTATAATAAACGCCGAAAAGTGCACCGATTAGGTTTGATCCGACGAAGTGCAAGAAAACTTTCCCATGAATGGTTTATTGTGGATAATTCAGCAATAATACAATTTTGACAGCATCTTTACAGCGCTTCTATAAGGAAATATTATTAGTTTCTTTAACTAACCAAGTTTAAGTTTCATCTTTTTTTCCGTGTGTCCTTTTATAATGTGGTTGTGATTAGTTGATGGCTGTTGAAGAAGTGTCCTATGCAATTGTTCAAACTAAGTCTTTTTCTCTAGGCAGCTCTAAAGACCAGCAGTAGCAATTGCCGTCTTTGTTATGATCTCTGCTGTTTTGCAACTTCAGTGGTTTTTGGAGGGCAACTTCAGTGGTTTTGAGATGTTTTGAAGACATAGAGCGCGATTGCGTTACAATTTATCATTTAAACGCATTTTGAGAATGGACGATCCATCAGTATTAAAAGTAATCGCTATGAGAGCGGGTCTGTCAAGTATATTATTTTGCTTCTTTGAGTGGATCAGTAGTAAGAAGGGTTGTTAAATTTTTATGTTTAAGCTCAGTGTTTCCTTTGAGGTACAGTAGGTTTGCTTGACCATGATGACAACATCGAATTGATCGTCAGAAAGCTTGCGGCATGGTTTTTTCCTTTGCGTACTGTTCTCAAGCTTATAAACTCAGAGACCGGTCTTGAAGAAGTATCCTAAGCAATTGCTAAAGTTTTTGTTTTCTCTGGATAGCTCTAAAGGCCAGCTGGTAGAAAGACTGCCGTGTTTGTTGTCAGATTGTTGTGAAGTATTTCTTTCCATAAATAGACGCTAAGGTACTTGGATCAGTTTGAACAGACCAAGTGCGGGCAAATTTTCGCATTAACGATTTCTTTTGCAGAAACTAGCAATAAGGCAGTTTAAAAGCTCCCTTGCAGTGCTTTTCATGCGGAGAAAGTTGTTTAATCTTAAACTAACAGAGTTTACGTTTTTTAAAGAATTTTTTTCTGTCGTTTTATAAGGCGGTTGTGATTAGTTGATGGCTGTTGAAGAACTATCCTACGCAATTGCTTAAGTCTTTATCTCTGGGCAGCTTTTACGGCCAGTTAGTAGCAATTGCCGTTTTTGTTATGATATCTGCTGTTACAGTAGACCACTGATAGACGCTTAAATGTACTCCGACCAGGTTTGATGCGACGAGGTGCGAGCAAATTTTCCCACGAATGGTTTATTGTTTATAAACCAACAATTCCGCAATTTGACAGCATCATTGCAGCGCTTTTATAACGAAAATTTAAGTTTCCTTAAGTAATCAAGTTTAATTTTCATTTTTTTCTTCTTTCTGTCGTTTTATGATGCGCTTGTGATTAGTTGATCGATGATGGCAGTTGAATAGTTAAGAATTGCGAAATGAGTCAGCAGCTGAGTCAGAGATATTCAGTACGGAGATAACACTTACGCAGGCAAGAGATTCTTTTTCCATCAAAGTCCTCAAGTTCACAGCTTCTACTTTCGTGTATTAGGATTAAAGTTGGGTTTGAGATGTTTTGAAGGGAAAGAGTGCGATCGCTTTATAATTTATGCAGGTAAACAATGCTTGCTTGCAAATGAGCGAACGATCGGTATTAAAATGGTTCCCTATAAGATCGAATCTGTCAAGTAGAAGCCTTAGCTTATTCAACATTTATTATGATTATGGTTTCGTAGAAGGGTTTCAATTCTTAAGTCTGAGGTGTGTTAATTCTTTAATGTTTCCTTTAAGGTACAATCAGTTTTGTGTATGCTTGACGACAGCGAGCGCCCCGTTGGCTACCTTTTACCGACGAATTGATCATCGGAAAATTTTTGCACTATGGTTTACTGTCGTAGCAAACTATTCTGAAACTTATAAACGCACGACCATTTGCGAAAATTGCGAAAGTATTCCGGAATAACTTTCAGGGTCAGCTAGTAACAAGACTGTCGTGCTTATTACCAAACAAACAGGAGGGTTAGTTTCTAAAGAAACTTTAGTGCTGCGTCTGTGTTGCCATGTTCCTCAGTAGCAATATAGCTCCACCACTCTCCATGTAAACCAAGTGCAACCCCTTATTCCTTAATTCACTCTGACGAAAACGTCAGCTTTCCATTTCTTTACGGTGGCCAATTTACTTCATCAACTCAGTGTATTGATCCAAATTTTTGGGCTTTTTACCGAGTCTGCTTTTATAGTTTGCCTTGTAGTATAAATAGACGCTTGAGGCTCGGATCAGTTTGATCCGAATTAGAGCATGAGTGGTTTATTGTGCAGATACTACCGATTAGGCAATTTAAAAGCCCTCTTGTACCGCTTTTTTCTGTGATCTTATAACTCCTTGGTGATTAGTTGATCGTTCATGGCTGTTAAATGGTCAAAAAATTCCTCAGTCGTTAGTCTCCTTGAATCGAACGCCAGCCAAAAGATCCGTTAGCCGCTTCTTGAACGCCAGGGCAATAGCACTAACGCGGGCTAGAGATGTTTCTTTGAAAGTTTAAATGAATTTCTCAAGTACTCAGCCAGCTTTAGTTTCTACGTTCGCGCTTTTGGGAGGGCAACTTCAATCGTTTTGAGATGTTTTGAAGAGATAGAGTGCGATCGCTTTACAATTTCTACATTTAGTTTACGGTGCAGAAACTAGCAATTAGGCAATTTAAAAGACCCCTTGTACCGCTTTCTCTTTAGAGGTGTTCCTTTGAAAGTATAAATAAATTCCTCAAGTACTGAGCCAGCTTTAGTTTCTTCGTTCGCGCTTTTTGGAGGGCAACTTCAGTGGTTTTGAGATGTTTTGAAGAGACAGAGTGAGATCGCTTTACAATTTATCAATATTTAAACACATTTTAAGAATGAACGATCCATCAGTATTAAAAGTAATCTCTCTGAGAGCGGGTCCGTCAAGTATATTATTTTGCTTCTTTGAGTGGATGAGTAGTAATAAGGGTTTTTAAATTTTATGTTTAAGGTCAGTGTTTCCTTTGAGGTACAATAGGTTTGCTTGACTATGATGACAGCAGCGAATTGATCGTCAGAAAGCTTGCGGCATGGTTGTTTCCTTTACCTACTATTCTCAAACTTATAAACTCAGAGACCGGTCTTGAAGAAGTATCCTAAACAATTGCTAAAGCTTTTTTTTTTCTCTGGACAGCTCTAAAAGCCAACTGGTAGAAAGACTCGGCCGTGTTTGTTATGAAGTATTTCTTTCTATAAATAGACGCGAAAAAACTTGGATCAGTTTGAACCAACCAAGTGCGGGCAAATTTTCCCCTGAATGATTTATTGTGCAATAAGGTAGTTTAAAAGCTCCCTAGCAGCGCTTTTCATGCGGAGGAAGTTGTTTCTCAAACTAACAGAGTTTAAGTTTTTTAAAAGATTTTTTTTCTGTCGTCTTATAACTCCCTTGTGATTAGTTGATCGTGCCTCCATGGAGGCCAGGGGAGATAGCACTTAACCAGGCTAGTTGTGTTTCTTTGAACGTTTTCGTTAAGTCCTCAAGTACGCACTCAGCCTCTACGTTGGTGTTTTTCAAGAGGAACTTGATTCTGAGATGCTTTGAAGGGATAGCGTGCGATGGCTTTATAATTTATGCAGGAAGCAGTAATGCAAGTGAACGATCGATCGCTATTAAAAGTACTTCCTCTGAGAACGAGTTTGTCAAGCATAATTTTTGGCTTCTTAAATATTTATTTTAGGACGTCTGCGTTGGAGGCTCTATTTCATGTCATTTGCCACTTCTTTTGTTATCAGTTGTGAACAACACTCAGTTGGATTCTTTATACCCCGAAAAGTTGCTGTGATACTTGCAACTTGGATTAAAGTTAAACGAAAATTTTTAACTACTACTTTTACGTGTATCTAGCTTTTCTGAACTAATTTCTTTCGTCAGAAATGTACTTCGTGTTTTTTATATTGTTCCCTTTGTTCCGTGGATTCTCGAGGAACGGTAACAATATTTTACAAAATGTTAGATTTCGACATAGGGTAATTAGTCGAAGGTATCCTAGTACGCAGGCAAAGTTCAAGCAAGGGCTCACATCAGCTTAACTAAGCGTTTGACAAGAGAAATTGACGGCTTATTGAAAGTTTTCGATCAGCCGGTAATAGTAAAATCCGTTGGTCACCTTAAACGAAGAGATATCCGCCACGGCCAGGGCAATAACACTTACGCGGCTAGGGGTGTTTCTTTGAAAGTTTCAATAAAGTCCTGAAGTACTCAGCTTCCACGTCGTTAAGAGATTAACATGGTTTTGAGATGTTTTGAAGGGATAGAGTACAGTGGCTTTTTATTTTATGCCGGGCTAAGACTGCAAATGAGCGAACAATCAGTGTTTAAAGGACTACCTTCGACAGCAAATCTGCCAAGTATACATAAGCCTTGGCTTCCTAAAAGTTTACTATAATTGTGGTTTGGTGGGGTAGTTTTATCCGGGCATCTCTAAAGGTCAGTTAGTAGTAAGTCCCGTCCTTGTTAGCTGTTATAGTATGCCACTAATAAACGCCGAAAAGTGCTCCGATTAACTTTGATCCGACGAAGTGTAAGAAAACTTTCCCACGAATGGTTTATTGTGTATAATTCAGCAATTATACAATTTGTCAGCATCTTTGCAGCGCTTTTATAAGGAAACCTTATTAGTTTCTTTAACTAACCGAGTTTAAGTTTCTCTTTTTTTTTCCGTGTGTCCCGGCTTTTATAATGTGGTTGTCATTAGTTGGTGGCTGTTGAAGAAGTATCCTATGCAATTGCTTCTATTAATAAGTCTTTTTCTCTAGGCAGCTCTGAAGACCAGCTAGTAGCAATTGCCGTCTTTGTTATGATCTCTGCTGTTTTAGTATGCCACTAATAGACGCTTAAAAGTACCCCAACCAGGTTTGATTAGATGAAGTGCGAGCAAATTTTCCCACTAATGGCTTATTGTGTATAAACCAGCAATTCTGCAATTTGACAGCGTCATTGCAGCGCTTTTGTAACGAAAATCTAATTTTCTTGAAGTAATCATGTTCAATTTTCAGTTTTTTCTTTCTGTCGTTTTAAAATTCACTTGTGATTAGTTGATCGATTATGGCTGCTGATAGTCAAGAATTGCGAAATGAGTCGAAGATGTCCAGTAGGGCGATAACACTTACGCAGCCAAGGGATTCTGTTTCCATCTAAGTTTTGGTAAGGTCCTCACTGAGCTCACAGCTTCCACTTTCGTGTTTTAAGGAATAAAGTTGGGTTTGAGATCTTTTGAAGGGAAAGAGTGCGATCGCTTTATAATTTCTGCAGGTAAGCAATGCTTGCTTGCAAATGAGCGAACGATCAGTATTAAAATGGTTCCCGCTAACATCGAATCTGTCAAGTAAAAGCGCCTTAGCTTATTCAAAATATATTCTGATTATGGTTTAGTAGAAGGATTTTCAATTCTTAAGTCTGAGGTGTGTGTTCATTAATGTTTCCTTTAAGGAACAATCAGTTTTGTGCATGCTGATAACTTGACCATGACGAGAGCGGGCGCCCGGTTGGCTACCTTTTACTGACGAATTGATCATCGGAAAATTTTTGAGTAACAAGACTGCCGAGCTTATTACCAAACAAACAGGAGGGTTAGTTTCTAAAGGAACTTTAGTGCTGCGTCTGCGTTGCCATGTTCCTCAGTAGCAATACAGCTCCACCACTCTCCATATAAACCAAGTGCAACCCCCAATTCCTTAATTCGCTCTGACGAAGGGCTAACGCTCGAAACGTCAGCGTTCAATCTCTTTACGGTGGCCAATTTACCTTATCAACTCAGTTGATCATCCAAAGTCTTGTGTTTGTTACCAAGTCTGCTTCTATAGTATGCCTTGTAGTACAAATGGACGCGTGAGTCTCGGATCAGTTTGATCCGACGAAGAACGTGAGTGGTTTGCTGTGCAGAAACTAGCAATTAGGCAATTTAAAAGTCCTCATGTACCGCTTTTTTTAGAGATGTTTCTTTGAAAGTGTAAATAAAGTCCTCAAGTACTCAGCCAGCTTTGGTTTCTACGTTCGCCCTTTTTGGAGGGCAACTTCAGTGGTTTTGAGATGTTTTGAAGACATAGAGAGCGATTGCGTTAAAATTTATCATTTAAACGCATTTTGAGAATGGACGATCCATCAGTATTAAAAGTAATCGCTCTGAGAGCGGTTCTGTCAAGTATATTACTTTGCTTCTTTGAGTGGATCAATAGTAAGAAGGTTTTTAAATTTTTATGTTTAAGCTCAGTGTTTCCTTTGAGGTACAATAGGTTTGCTTGACCATGATGACAGCAGCGAATTGATCGTCAGAAAGCTTGCGGCATGGTTTTTTCCTTTACGTACTATTCTTAAACTTATAAACTCAGAGACCGGTTATGAATAACTATCCTTTGCAATTGCTAAAGTTTTTTTTTGTCTGGACAGCTCTTTAGGCCAGCTTGGGGCAAAACTGCTGTGCTTGTTGTGAAGTATGCCTTTCCATAAATAGACGTTAAAGCACTCGGGATCACTTTGATCCGATCATCAAGTGCAGGCAAATTTTCGCATGGATAATTGCTTGTACAGAAACTAGCAATTAGGATGTTTGAAAGCTCCCTTTGAGCCCTTTTCATGCGGTAGAAGTGAAGTTTCTTTAACTAACAGAGTTTAAGCTTAAAGTGTTTTTTTTTCTGTCGTCATATAATTCCCTTGTGATTAATTGATCGTTCATGGCTGCTTAAGTGCCTGTCTCTGCAAAAGCGGTCCGGTCGGTTCTGGTTCGCAAAATAGAATCGCTTGAATTTCTGTGTGCAGCAAGCTTTTCATTCCAAGCATCAAAACGACGATTATTTTGTCTCTAACTTTTTACTTTGCTCTGTAAGACAAAAAACTAAATTCTCCCAATATCCAGTCACGAAATGCCGAGATCTCTCGCGATTTTGAGGAATTTTTGAGCGACCGGCGCACGGCATTCATCAGTTGTGTTTATCTCTGAAATTTTCATATAGCAATTAAGATGGTCAAGTATATTGTAGGTGGCTGGAGTTTCAAACAATTTGAAGCAAAAGTGCCTTTATACCATAGCGCTTTGTAACCCTATACGGGGTCTCGCGCGACGCAACACCAGAGTTAAATTTTTTTACATTTTTATTTTCTTTGATGTCGTCTTATAATTTCCTTGTGATTAGGTGATCGTTCATGGCTGTTTAGTAATCAAAAAATCCCTCAGTCGTTAGCCTCCTTGAACACCAGTCAAAACATTTGTTAGCCGCTTCTTCAAATTAAACACCAACGCATGCTAGAGGTTTTTGAACGTTGAAAGTTTTAAGTCCTCAAATACTCAGCCAGCTTCAGGTTCTAACTTCGCGCTTTTAGAAGGCAACTTCAATGGTTTTGAGATGTTTTGAAGAGATAGAGTGCGGTCGCTTTACAATTGATGCGTTTAAAAACGCATTTATGCGAATTAACGATCGATCAGTGTCAAATAAAAGTAATCCCTCTGTGAACGAGCCTTTCAAGAATAATCTTCCTAAATTTATTATGATTGGATCAGTAGTAAGAAGGGTTTTAAATGTTTATGTCTAAGGTCATTGTTTCCTTTTAGGTACCGCAATCGGTTTGTCGATGACTTGACCATGATGACAGCGGCTGCCTTCTGTTTACCTGTACAGGCAGGTCTTTGTCGATTTGATCGTCGGAAAACTTGCGACATTTTCTTCTTCTTCTTCTTCTTCTTCTTAGAGTAATATTTTCATGCTTGTGAACGCAAACACCAGTACTGAAAATAAGTATCCTACGCAATCGCTGAAATTTTTTCTGTGAACAGCTCTAAAGCCCAGCTGGTATCAGAACTCTCTATGCCTTTCTATATGATAAAGTACTCGGAATCAGTTTGATCCGACCAAGTGTGGGCAAAGTTTGGCATGGATAATTTATTGTGAAGAAACTAGTAATTAGCAATTTAAAAACTCCGTTGCAGCCCTTTTCATTGAAAAAAAATTGTTTCTTTATTTAACAGAGTTCGTTTTGTTTTTTCTGTCGTCTTATAATTCCATTTTGATTAGCTTGTAATTTGAGAGACCGGTCTTGAAGAAGTATCCTACATAATTTTCCTCTGAACGGCCAGCTGGTAGCAGTCTGCCGTGCTTGTTTTGAAATATGGCGTTCTATAAGTAGACGCAGTAGACGCTAAAGTCCAGCTTGAACCGAGCAAGTGCGGGCAAATTTTTGCATGAATGATTTCATGTGCAGAAATAGGTGATAAGGGAATTTAAAAGCTCTCTCGTAGCGCTTTTTAAGCGGAAAAATTGTTTCTGTATTTGACAGAGATTGTCTTTTTTAAGGGTTGTTTTTTCCATGTCGACTTATAATTTCCTTGTGATTAGTTGATGGTTCATGGCTGTTAAATAATTAAAAATCCTTCAGACGTTAGCCTCCTTGAACGCCAGTCAAAACATCCGTTAGCCGCTTCTTTAATTTTTTTTAAACACAAAAATAATCCCTCAGTCGTTAGCCTCCTTGAACGCCAGTCAAAACATCTGTTAGCCGCTTCTTTAGATTTTTTTAAACACACAAAAAAAATCCCTCAGTCGTTAGCCTCCTTGAACGCCAGTCAAAATGTCCGTTAGCCGCTTCTTTAAACTTTCAACTGGCGTTGAAAGAGGCTAACGACTGAGGGATTTTTGACTATTAAAGGCGCAGTCTCATCAATCTTTAGTATCACTGTGAAAAGCTAAAAGACACATTTTTATCTGTGAAAGCCTAAAAATAATGGTCCAGTAGTATTAAAATGCGTATTCCATGGAAACTATAAATAAGTATGTCTGGGCAGGGATGGCTAGCATGGAAACGCGCGTCCGACTTGAAAACTTCTGGCAGAATTTTTCACGTTTCTGTCCTTATGTTTCAGATAAAATCTCTAAAAACTAAGTTTGGTTTGTTTTTCCTGAGATGCAAAATTCGTTTGGCAACGTCCTTCATCATAGTACAGCAACGTTGAATTCTATAGTGTTGGATGATGTTGATTCTTTTTGTCCGAGGCAAACGGACCCTTCATACCCCCGACCTAGAAAATTCAATTAGTTTTTTAACCCCCGCTAAGCTCCTATGATATTTTTGAACCTAGAAAATTCAATTGGATTCTTTATACCTCAAGAAATTCCTATGATACTTGCAACCTAGAAAGTAGGTAACTGATGGAAGTGGAAGGTACCTTAATATCGCCTTCAGCGTTTACATTACCCATTTGTTGAAGTGTTGGACGAAAATGTTTAACTACAACTTTTACGCATATCCATCTTTTCTGAACTAATTTCTTTCGTCAGAAATACACTTCGAGATTTTTATATTGTTCCCATTGTTATATTTTCCCTAGATTCACGAGAAACGGTAACGATATTTTACAAAATGTTTCATTTCGACTTGGGGTAATTAGTCGAAGGTGTTTATGGTAATTGACCTAGTACGCAGGCGCAGATCAAGCCGTGTCTACTGCGCAATAGCTTACATCAGCTTAACTTAGCGTTCGACGAGAAA
>Ga0126336_10002740_pt1 | contig 10187 bp, 3 predicted proteins | sample SidCmetagenome_FD_92530 | JGI IMG/M metagenome (GOLD analysis project Ga0126336, IMG submission 92530) | Coral microbial communities from El Islote,Puerto Morelos, Mexico - Siderastrea C C metagenome | ecosystem: Host-associated > Invertebrates > Cnidaria > Coral | place: El Islote,Puerto...
ATACCCTATACGCGTATCCCGAATGCGATGCAAATAAACAGTCTGTCGAATTTCCCACCCTTCCAGCATTTTAATTATCACGGTGTTGCAGATAACCTTAATACTTTTGCTGGCACCATAGGCTAATCAGAAGTATGAATTGAACCTATCAGTTGAATATTTCCCCTTGGCAAAATAGCAAAAAAGTACATCGTCATCTTCACTTTGTACCATTATTCCATCTTCCCCTCTACCTGTGCCTGCCACATTCGTATTGCTACTTCCACCACAAAGTACTAACTCAATTTTTATAGGATATCACGCTCCACAGCTTAGAAAGCCAAGTAAACCACCCAAGAAATAGAATTTTTGACGCTTTCCTTACTTTCCACCCTGACGTTGAACGTAATCGTTTTCAAGCTGAAAACAATAGGCGTTTCGCACGGGTAGTTTTCTGGGGGTTATCGGCACGTTTATTTACAACGCGGTACGCGTTAAGAATGCGACAAGTATACGCGTATGCTGCAAATGAATCCACCCTTTGAGTCACACAATACTCGACTCACGACATAAGTACAATAAAAAGTAAAGGAAAAAGACAATATTACATCCCTTGCGGTTACATACATTAGCTTCGTACTTCAATACCAGAGAAAAAATTTCCCGAAATCCGCCAAAAATTGTTCCCAGTGGTAAAGTCTGAAATCTAAATCCGCAAAAATTTGTTCCGGGCGAGAAACACAAAAAATCGACAATCCGCGAAATCTAACTTCCGCGAAAATTTCATGCTACACGGGGTCCCAAATAGACCCACTAATAGCATCTCGATATTTGGCTCTATTTCAAAATTTAAATGCCACATTCAGTGACAGTGCATGGGAACGCTGTTATTACACCATTTCCCCGCCAGTAGCATGGCTAATTTAACCAGGTTTTGCACCTTCCTATTTCATTCATGATTATTTGCTTGCTAATGCTAGCTAGCTTGCTTGCTTGCTTGCTTGCTTACTTGCTTGCTTGATCGATCGATCGATCGATCGATCGATCGATCGATTGATTGATTGATTGATTGATTTCTTGTCATTTTTGCTTTCAGGAGGTCTCGATGATTCACTTATTTTGGCTGGTGACACCAGCAAAATGAACCAGTTAAATACCTGGCTGCTTCCCCGTCTGCAGAGCTCGGACAGGAGTTACTGGGTACTGTGTTGGAGAGCTTCTGCTCACAGTTGGAGCTCACAGACATTTCACAGCCAATGTGACAACAAGGGCCCCACCGTGACGATTATTAGTGTGGGGAGCTATATCTTTGGAGGCTACACCGACCAATCTTGGCAATGTAAGTTTGATTTCGTACAAATAGTTACCTCATAGTATTAAATGTTTTAGGTTCTTTTTATGAGAAATAGATTGCAAAATGCATGACCTGATTTCCGTTCAATTTTCACCAGCCAGCCCAGTTTTCTAGATCGTTTTATGCCTATTGGTTCCTAGTTTCATGTTACTGGCAGCATTTTCTCACTAAAGGTTGTCTATTGTCGCAGTCACTACATTATTTCCCATGTCCATCCTCGAAATTTACCCTGACAGGATCTTTCAGGGATATTTAATAAATAGAAGTAAATAAATTCGACCGTAGAGTGAAAACCGAAAACCAAAAACGGAATGACACTGAAACCGAGTAGAAGTTAAAGGTCCAGCAATCCACTATTCTGAATTCCTCTTCCAGCGTTCAGTTAAACTAGCAAAATCGTTTGTTCTCTGGCTTCCTATTTCTAGTACTAACTGCATAGCTATAAACAAACAATGTACTGCTTATAGCGACTCTTACTGGCCAACAATGAGAACTAACTTTCTTTAATAAGTGGGTGCTCGAAATTCTCGCGACCATTTAGCCCTTCATAGACCGAGGCTAACTCTTGCTAAACTGTTTTGCACTGCATGCCCGGGTTCAATCTTCAAATTTAAGTGACACTGATTTACATTCAAGGAGGAAACATCTTCGGGCGCGACTCTGCAATTGGCATGATATCAACTACGATGCAAAAGGAAAAAATATATATATTTGCCATAGTTTAACAGCAGAAAACTTCAAATGGCGAGAAGTAGCTCACGAACTCAGAGCACTAGTGAGTTTTCGAGCCAATTCAAGGGAGGGAAGGTTTCTTTTACAAAGACTTGCCTCTGAAGTTTGTGAAGCCACGTTCGATTCTAGATCTCAAAGTTTACTGGATGAAAACTTCGCTGTTTGGTCTGTTTTGGTTTTTTGTAGTAATTTAATTTCAGTCAGCAAATTGTGCTCTTTGTTCAAATAAATACACACGCTCAGCATCAACTTAATGACGTGTTTTCTTGAAAAAAAAAAGGTAAAAACAAATTGATCTAATTTTTCTATGGTACTACATACTATAATTCATGCTACTGCATACTTAAACTCTAATTCCCGTTTTTTAATTTATTCTCTCTGTTAACTAGCCTTTTTTAAATGTTTTTATTTCCTAGCAGGCTTAGCATTGTAGTACAGCCTAAACAGTGCGATTTTTTTTCAGGGTCCTCTGGCTACATATACTCGTCAAATGCCTTTATCTACTCATTGAAAAACTATTACGGGTACGGCTACTTTAAGAAAGATGTTAACAACAACTATGGCTCTGCCACATATAGCTACTATAGTTATGGTCCAACCTTTGGTTCGGGGCATGACATTTACATTTCAGACTATGCAGGAAGCAATTATAATTCTTACTTTTCTAGCTGCGGCTCATACACCAGTCCCTACTGTGATAGTTATATCTGGACTGGAAGCTACAATTTCTGCCCTCATGAGGGAGAGGTTTACTATGAGGTGCTTGCTTAAACTTCAACATCTTGTTAACCACATCATCTCAGTTTTACTATCATATTTTTTGGTTTTTCTGTCTTGTACCCACCTTTGAAATTATCATTGGAAATCAAAGCTGATTTTTTTCTCTACGATTTTACGTTTACAATCAATGAAAGACAGAGATCACTTTTCACCGAAAATGTTGAAGAAGCCTAAAAAATAAGTTTTGTCCTTGATGTATGAAAGGAGTTAAGTTTTTGCTTTTTTGAATGAAAATATGTATATATATTCAAATACTGTTTTTGATGAAAATTAAAACGGCCACCGCTACCGCACGAAAAAAGAAAGTAGTAGTTGTTAGTTAATACTTTTGCTTTTCATGTATTTTTAGTTTGTCAGTGTTTTTTGGCTTTTGTTTGTTTTGTTTTGTTTTGTTTTGTTTTGTTTTTTGTTTTGTTTTTTTTTTTACCTCTTCGGTTTGTAAACTCAACTAGAAAGGTGAATTTTTTTCTTTTTATTTCTGGATGTCAGTGTTATATAGTAAACGTTAATTGAGACGGTAACTTGCAATGACGCCGCTGACTCGTAGATCAGCTTGTTCATCTCAGGAAGTACTTGTGATGAAAAATCACGTTAAGGTCAATCTTTAATTTGATCCGTTGTTTGATTGTCAAATCACACTATCTGCGCCAAATCTTTCCCTTGAAACAAGTTGCATTTTCTCAAAAGGTATTATGCTTTTTACTGTGGAACACTGATTTGTACGAATGAATAGTTCAAGTAGTTAAGGCTGTATCGGAAAGCTGAGTTGGTGACCCATTAATTTAGTAATAATATCGTTTATTGAACATCAATAATAGCAGTCCGTCTGAATGTCAATAATAGCAGTTTAATGCAGCTGTTTGTTAGCCTGCTCACAGACGTCTCCTATTTCCTTTGCAAAGAAAACAGCTAAGAGACTGTTTCTAAATTTTGTAACCTTTCACGGTATTTAAACCAGGCTTTACAATCTTGAAAAACAGCCAAAAAACAGCGATAACGGGATCTACCTTAGATCTAGCATTCAAAGTAGGCCTTAATGTACTCATAAGAAATTCATTCTAAGTTGCTAGTTGCCTTTTTAGTCTGTGTTGCACGCCTTATACACGTTGTTTACGGTAAACGACGAAAACATATTCGGTTTGACCAGTTTAATTTAAAATTAACTAAGGTTTTGTTAAACTCTGTCTAAACTAAGCGTCCCAAAGTGTCTTTGACAGCTGTGCTCCCGATTTATCATGAGGTTTCTTCCGTGTAACTTCGTGTCAAGTATTACGGCTTTTTTCGTCAACTTCATTCAATTCCTGTGCCCAGGTGAGCTAATTGTTTTAGACCTGTGAAGAGGGATAGGACATGCTCTCTTGTGAAACATGCAGAATTAACTGAAACTTCTTCAATAACGAATAAAGTTGTAAACTAAAGACTGAAGTGAACTGAAATAATTATCACTTGATCACGTCGCACCAAGTTTTAAAACTGAACTGCAATTCGTAAGGAGATGTATGCTTAGTAACCTTTGAAGCTTAGAAAAAGGCTTCTGTCAGTGTTTGCTCTCTTGGTCGATTTCCCACACTATATACGAATTTCATGTTCAACTGGGAGACTTCATAGAGACTTCAAAGTGAAGGGGATGATCAGTGTAATATCTTTCAGGGTACGACTTTCCGGTACCTCCTTTAATTTCCGCAGAATCATGCAACGTCGTCGGTTTTACATGGACCCAATTCCCCTGGGGGATTGGATCTCACATCAGTGATGGAAATAAACAAGAATCATCGTAGATAAAAAATGGCTTGATCACCCCCACTTTGATTGAGGTTCATTGTGATACCTAATTATTTTACTCGGTTGTTGAAGTTTCACAGCACCATTCGACGACATTTCTTGGTGCTGTTTAGTTTATGTAGTTGCTTTTTTTAAAAATTATGCTAATCACAAGCAACATTGATATCCATCAGAACAACGCCATCAGCAACAACAACCATGCTCAAACGATTATTTAACTCTTTAAGAGTTCAATAATCGTTTGAGCATGATTTTTGGTTTGATATTATTTACTGAGGGTTAATCATTTAACAGTCCTCGTATGCATCAGTACATGAAATTCTAATCCGGTTTGTGGTGAACTTAAGGACGGTGATTCCAAATAGAGAGAAAATTTTTGTATTAAGTTTATGAATATATGCGGGAAAAGCGAATCTTAGTAAGGGCCAGCGGAATCCAGAAAGAAAATCGTGCTAACCACATATTTTTCAGAGATAAAAAAGAAAACAGAATTTTAAAAAGCTTTAAACAGTGCATAACAATGAAAGGCATTGGCTTTCCAAATTTAAGCTAGCTTCATTATCGCTGAAAAAGGTTTTCGTTTTATTCCAACAGCCTCTGCTAAGATTTGCTTTTCCCGCAAAAAAAATATCTTTGCATTAATTAGTAGGTACCGTCCTCAGGAAATCCGCGTTTCACGGACCATCCTCAGATGTGCAGAACGTGTGCGCGGTAAAAAAAGTAGGCACCTTCCTTAATTTACCCTAATTAGGATTAGAAATTCGCTCACTGGACTGATTTCTTTATGTTATGGTCTACAATTTGTATCATTTAACACAAACTGTACAGTTTGTAAATTAATGTAAGCCATGATCTTTTTTTTAAAGCATTCTTTCGACACAGTTTTACAGGCGATTTATATTGCTCAGTGTCAATGCATGATTTGCTAATAGTGACAGTACTAAAACAGGTGATCTTTAAAGCATGTCGTTTAATTTATTAATTAATTGTAGAGCTCTATCAAGAGTTAAACTTAATCGTTGGAAAATAATTCTTATTTTACAGCAGTTTTAATGCATTGTATGCAGCTCTTGGTCATTGTTCAATAGAATTTCTGTAGTTCTTGTTTTATGATTCTTGAACTGTATGGTTTACAAGTAGCTATCAATAAACGAGATGATGTAATGTAATGATTGTTTTCCTCGTTTTACATTGTGTCCTGATTATACAACTCACCCCTTCTAGTCAGTTATTATTATCGCAGGTTTTTTGTTGTCTAAGCTAAGAACGTAACTTCACAAAAAGTAAAAAAGAGAGCAACTAACTATTCCACTTTTCTCAAGCTGACAATGGGTTGTGGCCCGTCAACTTTAAATTTAAATTTTTGCCGTTATTCGTGAAAAAAGCGCCAATATACTTTACATGCTTTCTTCATGACACAAAAAGCGTTTCAGCTGGTCACTTAAAAAATGTTTGCTGGTCTGCCTTTGATGTATGGATTCAGCAAGACTTTTTTTATTCCCTTGTAACACCAGCACCACATTTCTGTTTTATTTTATCACCAGTAACGTAGAGTTTACTCAGACAGTTAAACCGATAGCCGACTCGTTTTATATAAATCCTGAAACCCTGTGGAGAAACAAATGGTCCAGAAGAACTTTTGTCGTCTAACCTATTCTCTCCTCCATCCCTCAGCCTCCCCTCTCCCGACTAATATTCCACTCTTCACCAACTTATTACCATTGCCTACCCATAAGTGTATTGACTGACTTGCTTCAATCCTCTTTGCTCCTCTTGGGGTTGCTCAAAAACTCGAGTATAAATCCGAGCAATTTAAATCCGAGCAATTTCTCGGATAATCAGCAAGGTTCTTGTGTTAATAAAATGAGGGTCCATGACAGGGACCGCGCGAGGGGTGGGCTGAGGGGGCTTTAGCCCCCCCCCTCCCCCCCCCACTTTTTGGCGCCATAAAAAAATAATAATGAGGAAGTTGGAAAATTCATCAGTGAGTGATTATTTTCAGGGTTAACCAGTGCTTAGTTTTCCCCAGTTAGATCAAATTTTCATATGGGCCAAACAAAAGTGAATAGAAACGGAATACCCTACAAGAGTTCAAATCGCCTTGCTATCATTTGGCTTCGGATTAGTTGAAAATCCATCTAGGGGACTTTATCTTGAAGAGTTTGAGCCTGCTCAGATCCTAATTACAATCGACGGAAGTTGAAACTTTCGCTGTCGTTTGGGCTCTATAACTCTAGTGAACTCTCATTGACCGTCTTTCTGCTCCCAAAGAGGTCGAACCTTTGTCGACTCTTGTTCTTGTCTGGCCAGGGCATTACGAACTGTAGTCTGTCTCCAGATAGGATTATCGGCAACAGCGTGCCTAGATATTTGCTGGAAATCAACGTGACTTCTTCAAGCCTCTCTATGCATGTAAACTTTGCAACTAGGATAGCTGCTGAAATATCTCTTTCGCTCCTAACGATGACAAATAAGGCGTTCAGAAGTCAGGACATATCGACAGATTGAATTTGGTGAATTTTATATTTCATGATACTCGGCTCACTTTTCTCAGTTGGCCCTATTCTGTAATGATAACAGGTTTGCTTGCACAAGTTTTAAGAAAACTGTTTTTGAGTTTGAGATCCTAAAGGGGAATACGTCAAGGTTTGCACCGTGCCGGATCCGTCTTAAAATGTGTGTAGAGATGAAAGAAGAGGCTAAGGCACATTATTTTGGAAACATCCTGGCTATTCTTATTCCTATTTAGGAATAATAGACTCTGAGTCCCTAACAGAATCCAATTTTTCGTATTCTGAGTGAACGTAAACATTCCGCCCGCATTCCATGCATTTTGTTATCGTGGGTACATTACTGAGCGAAAGGAATTATCTCCAAACTAAGAAAACAGTAACTGTATATTTTCTTCTATTGCGGATTAGGCCACCAAAACGTGGTTTAAGTAACGACATTATTAATCAGTGGTAAGTAGAAGAGTTTAATACCCTTAGCATAGCTTGGATCCGTTACTTATTGGTGTGTATGATGGGTATAAACTGGGACACCTCCTGGTATAAACTGACAACTTTTAACACACTTGGCCGCCCTATAGATGCATTGTTAATTTGTCACCAGAGAAAGCGAAATTTTTGCGTGAGGCTGTCAACCCCGCCCCTACGTCACCCTTGAGCGATCGAGTTAGCCCCCCCCCCCCATCAAAATAGGCCGCACGGTCCCTGCCATGACCATATGGCAAGTGCATTAACATTTAAATTCCAGCGTCGAATTGATTGTGACCCCCTGGAACATTAGCCTGTCTTTTAGACTTATTACAGGCCCCTATTTTTCCTTGTTTTCGTCGAGTTCGATCGTTCAGTTCGTTAATCAGCCCGTACTATCTTCACTTTCATCCACCTCCTGAACAGCAGTTATATATTATACAGTTTATAGCGCAACATTTAAGAAGGGCGGTTAATCTACATGATCTATGAACACACGGAAAATAGGGGACTGTAAACAGTCCAGCTCTCTTCTTTATCTTTTTAAATTTCTTTCGTTTTCATAATACGCCTTTAAGTCGGCGATGTGTATATCTATGTCCAGAGGTTCGGCTGTGCAGGTCTCTGTAAGTAGCACACTGTTTGGTTCTCCGAGCGGTCGGAATATTGTCATACTCTGACGCTGAGATAAACCGCTCGCGAAACGATTTCACTGTTTTACGTTTTTGAAAAAATGTGCAAATAAAACCTGACTGTTAAGTAGAAAATCAAGGTCTTAGATTTGTAGGATTTCGATGAGAAATGGGTCTTAGTTTTCGAGGTGCAATTAAACCTGTATTAAGCGGTCACCCTTGGGACCCTTGCAAGTGTCCTCTTAATGCAGGGTGGCCTCTCAATACAGGTTCTAATAAATTGCGAAACAATAGTTAATTATTGACCTTTATATCTCCCCCTTTATTTACCCTTGACCTGCTTTATCGTAAACCTTTACGCAACTAGCCGTTCCGAGTAGAATACAGGTTTCACTGTACAATCTGATTTTGAGTGATCCGCAAATCCATGCTAAACTTAACAGTTGTAACGCTTTTAGACAAGAGAAATGTATTTTTTTGGCGAAACGGCAAAATTCTTCTCTGAACTTTAGCGAACGAAAAAAGGGAAAATGTAGCAGGCCATCATTTTAATATATTCTCTATATATTTCTATATTTCGTTTTGCTTCGTGTTGTCTCGTTTCTTTCCGTTCCAAATGAAAGCTGTGTTATGTGACGCAGAGAATCAAGGTGTTAGATATTTAGGATTTCTACGAAATCTTTTCTTAGGATATAAAAGACAAAAAATCCAAACCAAGGACCAGTGCGTCACCCTGTCACACTGTTAAAGAAAGTAAAAAAAAAAATAAATAAATAAATAAATAAAAATAAAAGCTTGTGTGCAAGCTTCTAAGCTTTTAGTTGAATGGTTACGTTTTAGTATTCAGTCTTCACAGACTTTGCAGATGAATAGTTCAACAGGGGAACTCTGAGTAAGTCACACTGAAGGTTTTATCCACCGGAACTAACTTGTAAAACATAACAAACTACACTACAGGGAAGAACGGCACAGTAGGGTCATGTGGTCAAGCGATCCAGCTTTAAAAATTCATCCACAAACTCAAATGGTAGATCCACCTCGTACAAACGAACGGAGAATTATCGACTGGCAAGGGAATGTGGTTCTTTGAGAAACCGACACCTAACGACCGACATTTTAGTAAGATGTTTTCCCGTACAGTGCGCCCCTCCTCCCCCGCCTCAAGACCTCACAGCCTTCCCATCCTTCTTTCGAATTAGACTCCACAGAAAAAAAGGTTATACGAAGCGAGTGTTAACCTTGAAGCATACCAGAAACGTTAAAAACTAAAAAAGGTAACTTGCACGGCTCTTTTGGACGCTGATCTCCGGGACACTGCTTTCCACATGTTCCAGGTAGCGCTACGAATGACACATGCCGCGACAGTGTATTTCAACCTTCGAAGGCTTCTTAATCCACCGAACAAATAAATTGAAAAGAACATTTATGACATCTCATTTGAACAACCAAATCACATCTGGCTGATTTTTCTGCCCAAATGTTTTCAGTAAAGAAAAATTAAAATCAGGCGTTGTATATTAGTATATTGCATTCCATGATTTTTCTTTATTTTTCCATGCCAGAACCTTTGAGAAACGTCAAAATTGACTAAGATGTAATCAAAGACAATAAAAACTTAATTCAAGAACGTTATAATTTTTCGTAAAAAGGTGAAACTTCAAAATTCTGAAAGAGGCCTGTCATAAGGTGGTTGCCATGGTAATGTCAAACTTGATGGACAGTAAGGACTTGCTATGCAAAATTGTTCCGAGAAGGTTGTAGGTAAAGTCACCAAGTTTGGTGGCTTTAGCTTACTTACTAAAAAGGTGTTAAACGTTCAAAACGTTCAAAGTCCGTGCAGGCAGAAGCCCCCCCCCCCCCCCCCCCCCCCCCCACCCAAAAAAATAGGAAAACAACAGACGCCCTCACTTTCTCTTCTTTTTTTCTCCCTCCACAAACAAAAAAAAAAAA
>Ga0126336_10002741_pt1 | contig 10187 bp, 5 predicted proteins | sample SidCmetagenome_FD_92530 | JGI IMG/M metagenome (GOLD analysis project Ga0126336, IMG submission 92530) | Coral microbial communities from El Islote,Puerto Morelos, Mexico - Siderastrea C C metagenome | ecosystem: Host-associated > Invertebrates > Cnidaria > Coral | place: El Islote,Puerto...
AGTGAATTAACCGGAATATTTCAAAATTGAATAATGAAAAATTCTTGAAATTTGAATATATCATGTAAATTCGTATTTTACTTAAATAGATGGAATAAAAAAGTGGGGTCACCGAGTTCGTTTGGGAGAAAACGACCATTTATTTCTCTGAACAGCTGAGCTTTCATAGAAAACCTATCAAGTTCCAGACGCGCGCGTGCTCGTGCGCGCGCAAATCACGCAAAAAATGATGCGCAGAAAGGATGTGCAATGCAATTGAATGGAATCACCTTAAGGTGAGTCCATCGAAATAAGGGGATTATTTAAAATTTTCTAAAACTTGGTCCAATTAGTAACTATGTTTAGAACATTTCAAAAATGCAATAAAAAGTAGGATCACCAAGCTTGTTTTTGCACAAAAGGGATAGCCATTAATAGCAACTATACGACCCGTGAGGTTTTCTTGAAAAACCCTAGTAGCTAGAAATGAGAACTCTAATTGCTTTAAAAAGCCATTGCTTGTATTGAAACTATGATATTGGAGCAGTTCAACAAAATAGGCATTTGTCTTGCATTGTATACTATTTTACTTGAACGGGAATTGAGGATATGATAAGAAATTGAAGAATTTGCCCGCGTGCGAACATCCCCTGCTGTACCTAAAGACGTGTTCTTTTCGGCATTGAAATAAAAATATCTCAAAGCAGAATTTTTAACTTTTCTTAAAATTGTTCTTTTCTTAAAATTGTTCTCTTAAAATTTTCTTAAAATTGTACTCGACCATGTGCCATTTAAATTTATGTATTAAAAAATGGGGGTTGCCTAACTCGTTTAGGATAAAACGACCATTAATTTATCTGAACAGCTTATGTTTCATAGAAAACCTATCAAGTTCCGACGGTGCGTGCATTAATCACGCAAAAAATGATGCGCAGAAAGGATGCGCAGTGCAATTGAATGAAATCACCTCAACCCGATAAGCCCAATCTGAGGGACAAGCATCTAATTTCTCCTCACAATATCACTACATACTTGATCAAAGATACAGAACAGTCCTTCCAAAGGACTATGACTCTTGGTTTCAACCGTTTACAGATTACTTATTGTTAATTTTCGCTGCGTGTATCCAGGTAAAACCACCACCCGCATCTGAGGCGCTTTTGAAACTCATTAAAGAAGCACAAAGTGAAATGAAACTTCTGGTCCAAGGAAATGACGTGGACAAAGCTGCCGATATGGCCATTACTGTTCTCTCTGTTGTCGATAACAACAATCAGCTAAAGCAAGACGAAACGGTAAGATCGATGGCCTTCCATTAGACTGGAAGAAGCACGCGCTCTGGTTGGCTAAAAAACATGCGTTCTAAGAGTATAAAGCGTAAAAAAGCAAGGTTTATTGTTGAGTGAAACTCATATAAACGGCTGGATAGAACCTTGGCTGAGAGATACAATGTGTAGTAAAGTTTCTTGTGTAAAGAAACATTTTACACGACATTTCATAGACCAAATAGTTTGGTAATCACAAACGTTCAGGGCTAAGCCTTTCTTCAACCTAGCCACTGACCGTTTGGGTCTTCGATCGATAGTCTCGTCGTAAATCCGACCCGCCAATCAATACAATGACTGCGCCTCCACACTTACTGTTGCTGTTACATGATACTCGTTCTTTACCAGGCCTTCTAATATGTTTTTAACCAAATGATGTACGCGTAATATTGTCTTCGTAATTTTGTTTCCCAGTTCAAAGATTCCGTGTTAAACATAATGGCTGGAGTTGAGGTGAATCGATTGAACCTTGTGACAAAAATTGCAGTTATTACAGCTTATTCCACCAATCGAGTAAACCACTCTCTTCCTCAGTCTTCACAGGTGTGTTCAGGTTTTTTTTTGTTTTTGTGTGTGTGTTTACCAAAATGACTATCAATACTATAATCTAAGATGGCTTGGGACCTCTTAAAGGTTAACCAATTTGAAAATTTTCTTGTCAGTGTAGAAAATGGGGATTTCTGGTCATAGCTGGGCTTAATAATCTTCCAACTTAAAAGACAGGAGAAATGACGGTGACCCTCGCAGTTAAAGATATCAACTTAGGCAGTTGATAAAAGAACAACCTTAACAAAATCAGGCTTAAGCGGGATTCTAAACCACGACCTCTCTGATACCAGGATTCGGGACACTACGAATTTGCAAATGACCAGGGGCTCCCAGTTGGCTTGATAACTCAGTTGGCTGAAGCGCTGGACCGGAATGATCGCAGAGGTCATGGGTTCGAGTCCCGTTGAAGCCTGATATTCATATATTCACTCTCATTAAAAGAGAGGGTTCAGCCCCCCTGTCCCACTCCCTTGTCCCCAGTCTACAGATGCGGTGATAGCCATGCCTCTAAGTAGAAATATATGTTCCTACTAATCTGATTCTAAGAACGCTGTTTTTAAGCTGTGGAAATTGTGCTGGTCATTAACTGTTACGCAGTAAAATGCATGCATATATACTTTTACAAACTATAGCTTAAACAAACTGCGAACTCACTAAACATAACCGCTTCAATAGCTCTTTCGATTTAAAAGCCCAATGAGTTTTTCATCGACTGCAGAAGCCGAGTCGACCTAATAGCAAATATATTTCCTACGCTTGTGATACTGCGAACACTGTTTTATAGTTATGGAAATTGCACATGTCAGTCAGTAAACGTCAAAAATGCATGGAATGTGTATAGAAATACTCTTGTTTTACTTACATTCAGACGCTGCCCTGCAATTCAGAGAATTATAATATCAAGGCGCGTGATAATTTACGTGTTTTATTTTCTAAAAGGAAGATGCCCTCACACTATTACGAAAATCAACAATGTTCTTAGCAACGACGAAAAACGACACAGCTGAGGACCTGGAGGTTGGTAACGAAATCAATGTCAACATTCTAACTGGTATTGGAAACGTCATGGTGGCTTCGTCTAAGCAATTGCAATCTGACATCAATGAAGTTAATGTGAATGCCAGTATTGATAGGCATAAGGTAGGTAAATGCTTAGTTCCACTTGGGTAGCAGACGCCTCAGGGTGTGAGCCTACCTCGGTTTGATAACCTGACTCCGCTAAGAGAATCAATGTTACTACTCCTCCCTGGATGGGGCGTTAGTCGAATCTACTATAAATTAAAACGGCCCCAGTCTGACTTCCCTAACGGTTCGCCGAAATCCCTCCCACTCTGAGAGACGGAAAGTGTGGAGTAAAGTTGCTTGTCTAAGGAAGCAATAGAACAGGGGCCCCACCGATCGCCCTTCCTTTCGTTAAAGTATGCAGCACGGACTGAGTAAGACTTGACACAAGCATATCACGTGACTTCAGAGAAGTCCTCTCAAACTGAACTGGGGGGAAGGTGAAAAACTTTAATTTGTCAAATGTAGTCTTTTCGGATTATTCTCAAATTATGATTCCAAATGCAGTCTTACTAGATCAAACGATTGCTATGTACCACTAAACTACTGCGTCTTCTCTACAGAGAAATCTCGAATGTTCTAAATTGAAATGCTCTGTGCACTAACTGGAAAACAAAAACAAAACAGAACAAGCAAATAATCAGTAATCGATTTCCTATATTTTAAAAAATATATATTTCAGTCATTCCCCGTTACTTTTCTTTACTTTAGAGTATTAACATTACCAAAAGCTGCGTGGAAATTGTGGACATATTGAAGGATGAAGTTGTCACTCCGGAAGGAATATGTGAAAACCCAATAGTGATCACCTCTCCTTATATCAACTTAACGGCCTGCATCGAGAAAGCTAATGACATGAAGGTACAGAAGCTGCTAAAAGGAGAAAATGGAGTGAAGTTACCTGATCCTAGTGCTCTTTTTCCAGGGATGGAATTAGATGACAACACTGTTGTGGATGTTAAGGTAAGGTAACCTATCCATGTCACTCTTAATGGCTTTCTGAAGTGATATATAGAAATGATAAAATAATTTTACAAAAGAATAGAATAAGCAAACATCAAACATAAATGTACTGCTCAGTAGCTCTTAATTTGAACGGTCATACTTGGAATTCAACATCTACAGACTCAAAAGTTAACCCTATTTAGCCTGGGGGGGGGGGCACATTGTGCCCGCGCTGACTTTAACGAATTACAACTTTTAAAAGGCTGGACGAATAATCACCAAATCTCCTGACTTTCCCTAAAATTTATCAGGGAAAATTTTCCTGTGTCAATGACGTGTCTATGATGATTAACGTTTCCATAGCAACGGTCTACTCAGAAGTGTATTTTGACTATTTTCTGTCTTTTTTCGGTCTTGTTTTTTCAGTTTTTCCCCTTTGTTTGCAAGAAGAAGATAATTTTTTACTTTTGTGTGCTTGTTTTGACTAAGTATGTTTCTTAGAACAAATTTAGTTATTTTTGGTGACGTCATTGTCAGCTGTACGACTGCAGGCTTGGGATTCAAGATGGCAGCCTCAAATTCAAAATGGCGGGTTTGTGACGTCGTTGTGACGTCATAATTGACAAGTGATAAGCCCAATCTGTTAAGCTAATGACATGCTAAAAACTTGCCAAGTTTCATTGCAAGAGCTTTAACACTTTTCGAGATCTATAGGGGGGCACTTTGTGCTTCCCCCCCCCCCCACAGGCTCAGAAACTCAAAAAAGCCCAGGCAGGATAGGGTTAAGGCCATCTAGTGAGCTAGGGTAATGATAAGTTATAATAATAATAATAACACTAATAATAATAAGTAATTGGAGCATATATATAATACAAGAGTCTGTACGCTCTAACATCAAGTACCATCATTATACTGCGGAAAAGCTTCTTAAAGTGTTTACTAAATAGGCAAACGTTAGTTTTTAATAGAGAGACTTCAGAATAGAAAGTAAAATTAGGTGATATAAGAAATGATTAGAAGATAGAACTTCAATTTTGTGATAAACCAGTTTTGTTATACAATCCCACCCAGACATTTAGTGATCAAACTAACTTCCTGAAAAGAAAAACAACAATAGTTTGGGAAACAATTTATTTGTTCGTTCGTTTGTTTAAATTTCCTATGTCACTATTTTCTCTGTTCCTTTCCTACAGTGTGCCTGAATATAACTCTATCACTGTCGTGTAAAGCCCTTCCCTTTTCTGTTATCTTTCTGTTCATTGGTGAAATTGCCAAATTCCTGCCTTATCCTTTTTATTTTTTATTTTCAGCTTGTATCGTTCAAGCAGAATCCATACATCTGGCACCCTAAATCACGAGTCATTACGTCTTCTGTTCTTGACGTAACTTTAAAGAACGTCACCTCTGGTAAAGCTATTCACGTGGAAGGTCTCAAAAAGCCCGTGGAATTATTCATCAAGAACTGGGAACGGGAAAAAGAGCAAGAACAAAAACAGAAAGAAAAGAAGAAACAGCAACGAGAATATTTTGTAAAGCCAAGTCCTCCAAACTCGATAAAGAATATGCGCTTTCATAAAATTTTCCTTCCTTATATAGACGTGGAAACAAGTATTAAGATCATACCCTCAAATAACGAAGAACTCGAAATTTACATTAGAAACAAAGTAAGACCAACGCCGGCAGAAAATGTCTTTAAAACCATTGTTCCAAACTTTTCCGCTTGTTTAAACCATACCGAAGACAATGGGTTTTTCAACTGCTTCTCGGACCCTTATCTGTTCACCATATCACCAAGAATAACGGGACACACAGGCAGGCACTACCTCGGAATTCGATATGTCCACAAACCACTCGAGAGTAACAAGGGTACGCGCGTCAAGAGATCATGCCGCGATGTCAGTGGCCGACGTCAAAAGCGGTCATGCGTTGAGGTGAAGAGCCCACCAATTATGGGAAAACTTGCAACGTCAGCATTTCGGAATGGTTCTGATGTGAAGTATAACTTGACTGTTGCCATGGGAGCATGTATGTATTGGTCAGATGAACAGATGGAGTGGACTAACAGAGGATGCAAGGTATAGAGTTACCTTAAGGATTTGGATTTGGATTTGAAAATGGAGATTTTTTGCCTGCTGGTCTGAGATAAAATAGACCTCATTCATTTTGACGTTAAAAGAGGAGAAATATTGTGCCACTTTGGCCTGAAAACAGGATATAAAGAACAACACGATTTTTTATGAAATAGTATCGGTGTTTTGAGCGCTCGGCCATAATTTAGAGGGTTAATCGCTCGGTTAGATATGAACTTAATTTGATATTACAGCTACAGTTATACAAAAAACCTCTTTAACTGTTCGAGAGCACCTGTGGATATATGGTCTCTTTGAGAGCATTTCATTAACAGGCATTTAGGATTGAGAGTTACTTACCTGTAAACGCATGCGCGTAATATTATTGCTGACCAAAATGGTCCATTAAGCCCTGGAGTTCCAGCTGTTAAACAGGCAAAAGTAAAAAGCCAAGTGAATTAGGCTACATCTAACACAATTCCGTTTATCCTTCTTAAAAACCTGTTTTTAGATTGGCAGTGAATCAAAGGTCAGTAAACTTCACTGTCTTTGCAATCATCTGTCAGCGTTTGGTGGAGATTTCTTTGTGGCGCCAAATCCGATCGACTTTGACAAAGTGTTCGCCGAGTTTGGGCGGCTGGGCGAGACTGGCAACTACGTAGTTTTGTCCTTCGTTTGTTTAACGTTTGGTTTATATGCGGTTGGCCTCGTTTTCGCCCGTAGAGCTGACAAGAAAGATTACTTTGAGGTAAATTACACGATTCCCTTTCCTCCATCATTTGCACACTGCAGCTGCTTAATCCACTTCTACGTCACTCTCACTCACCAAGTTACCTACCTACTCTTCTTAAAGGAGCTACGTCACGGATAACGCAACTTGAAAAAGCTGGCAAGTTTTTTCAAGTTTGTCATTCGTAATCTGTCTTAATCTCCCTCAGTCGTAACCATCCGTGTTTAGTTTTGGTTAATTATTACTTCTTTGGTGTTTTTCTACATTGGGAAACTATTATTTTGAGGTTTCCGTTAATGAGAAAATAATTTTGTCAGATCAGAAAAATGAATGAAAACGCCGTGTCATAGTTCCTTTAATAACAGAATGTGTTAATAAGTAGAGTTTCCTCGAAGTATGCTAGTTTTCCTTCTGAGCGTTAGTGCCTTATTGTGCTATTCATTCTCAGCGAAGATTACGGTGAATTTGTTGTCAATTGTTGTTGCTGAGAGGTAACACTTTCAGGGTTATAACAAATATTTTAACATGCACAGAGGTATATGAGAGTATAGCAAAATGTGCTCTCGGTAAATAGTATCAGGCAAATTGTATGCATCCATTCACTGACGTACAGGACTGACAGAAAATAGTAACAAACGCGAACTGTTAACTGAAGTTGGAAACATCGAAAAAATTAAAACGATGATGGCAAGTTTGCAGTAGCTTGTCATGCGCAGTAGGTATGTGATGGTCCAGGAAAGTACTTTTCCGGGGACATCAGGCACGTTATTTATTTTCTATGTTGTTCCCTTTCCACCGAGCAAATTTTATTACTACAAGCTAATAGGATGAGTCTATTTAAAAAACCTGCAAAGTACGTCTTGTCTAGAAAGACCCCTTATCTTCTTGAATTACTAGATAAGAAACGACCTGAGCTTCTCTATAATTTTTGTTTTTTAAGGTGGCTCCTAATGTCCATTTGATGACAGGAGGAGATAGCGACAGTACGTGCACTTACGACATCTCCATCCAAACAGGGATCTGGCGAAGCAGCGGAACCACGGCAAATGTGACAATAGTTCTGTTTGGCGAGAACGGATGTACACCTCCCATTCTGTTGACACACAATCATCTCGAGAAGAAGTTCTTCGCTCGAGGAAGCGTGAACACATTTACTCTCCATCTCTCAGAATCCCTGGGTTCGCTGTTTAAAATCCAAATTTGGCACGACAACTCGGGAAATAACCCACCGTGGTTTTTCCACCAGGTGTTGGTCACCTGCAATGAAACTGATGACAAATGGTATTTCCTGGGCAACCGGTGGCTGGCTCTCGAAAAAGGAGATGGTGAGATTGAAGCAGAGATTTTTTCCTCGGGAAAAAAGGAATCACTGGCGTTTAAAAACCTGTTTCACTTTCGAGGCGCCAAAACTCTCGGTGAGAAGCACTTATGGTTGTCACTGTTCACAAAGGCTCCTCATAGCACTTTTAGTCGATGCCAACGCCTTTCTTGTTGCCTCTCTATCTTGTTTGCTGCCATGGTTACGAACGCGATGTTCTACAAACAAGGTATTGCGCCTGAAGACACATTTAAGATCGGTCCTATCGAGCTTTCATGGACTCAGATTAAAATTGGACTTCAGAGTGGCTTGGTTGCAATTCCTGTCAATGCCCTTGTTGTTGCAATATTTAGGAACATTAAACCATCTTCTTCAAAAGAAACCGGAAATAATAAGCTAGAAGATGACGACGCAAAACCAACTGGATGTTTTCCCCATTACTGCATTTACATTGGCTGGACGCTCTGTCTGATGACATCACTTGTGTCGGCCGCTTTCGTTGTGTTTTATAGCTTAATGTGGGGCAAGAAAGTAGCCAATCAGTGGCTCGCATCAGTGTTGATCTCATTCTTCCAGGATGTCATTTTGATTCAGCCAATCAAAGTAGTGATTTTAGTATCGCTGCTGTCACTCATTATAAAAAAGCCAATCGAAAATGACGAAGTGTACGGTCAAGGTAACTCGAACCACAAAATGGACAAGAAATTTACTTCATATCCTCCGAGAGACAAAGAATTGCACAAGGTGCGCTCTGTGAGTGTTCTTAAGAGCAGACTTGTTACTGTACTGATGGAGATTGCCCTGTTTATTTTGTTCCTGTCTCTTCTGATGGTGGTGTGTTATGGGAATCGTGACAGCAGACGATATCAGCTCACAGAAGCAGTCAGGCGTGTCTTCACCAACTTTGACAAGGTTTGAAAAACTGTTTTTAAACTGTATTTGGTTGCCAGTTACGCTGTCGTTTTGCCTATTAAATACGCTACCATCACTTGTTGCTTTTCTCTTTGCTTTTCTTTACTGTTTGTAGGCTATCATAATTTGACCCTAACCCTTTCATACGACTAAACTTTTCTGTAAATGGTCGTATTAACCGGGGTTTTGTTCCATAATGGCAGAAATAAATTTTATGGGCTGCATGACCATCTGAAAGCGCCGTTGTTATACTAGGCAATTTTATTGCAACTTGTCCCCCAATGTTGTTGCGCCGTTGCGAGACAAGTTGCACGCAACGTTGACTAGTGTAACACTTCTACGCAACACTGGAAAAGTTCGTTGCAGCGTTGCGAGGATCGTCGCGAAAAGTAGAACCGACTTCTACTTCTCGCAACGATTGCAGCACCAAAAAAGTTGCCAGAAATGTTCACTTCAGGGTATGTTATACTGGGCAATTTTTCCTGCAACTTGTATCGCAACAAAATTGCGAGACAAGTTGCAAAACAAATTGCCTAGTGTAACAGCGCCTTTATTCGATCAACAGGCAAATAGCATAGAGTCGTTTTGGACATGGACCAGAAAACACCTCTTACCAGGCCTCTACGAAGTCAAGTGGTATAATGGCAGGCCCTTTTCGTATAATGAAGGGTTTATCAGCAACAGAGAGTCTTTTATGGTAGGAATGCCGAGACTAAGACAAAAGAGAATACAAAGGGGTGAGTGCATTGGTAATTTATCATTTTATACTTAACCTTAGACCAAGCATAAGTTTTGATCACAACAATGCCTAAAATGACGTGGGTTACTTCCAAACTTTTTCATTTGAGACTCTGCTTTGTTACGTACCACTTACCATCCATGGCTCTTCCTCCATCTATTTGAAATGAACAAGCACAGAAAGTCAAAAGAAGACAAATAATTATCTTGGTGCAATCATTAGGCAGATGTAGTAAGACGCCAGACAAGCTTTTAACTCCTGAAAAAAACAAAAAACAATAAAAAAATTATTGGTCACATTGGGTCTTTCTACGTTTTGAGAGGGTAAAGAGAATTTTTGTGCGCGCGATCACCATTATTTTCACACTACATTAACTATTTTGATAACAAAAAGTGCAGAGTGACAAAACGGTTGGGGACATGCAGTGAGCTGTAGACTAACCGAGCTCGTTCTAGAAAACGAGAATAGCAGGAAAAAGAACTCCCTACTTCAGTGGGGGGGGGGGGGGGGAAATTTTCCGATAAGCATTAAACCCTCCAAATTCGTTCGCCCCACAATA
>Ga0126336_10002742_pt1 | contig 10186 bp, 4 predicted proteins | sample SidCmetagenome_FD_92530 | JGI IMG/M metagenome (GOLD analysis project Ga0126336, IMG submission 92530) | Coral microbial communities from El Islote,Puerto Morelos, Mexico - Siderastrea C C metagenome | ecosystem: Host-associated > Invertebrates > Cnidaria > Coral | place: El Islote,Puerto...
AACGGACTTTGCTATTGACTTTCCGCCTGGCTAAATGACGGACTGACTGACTGACTGACTGACTGACTGACTGACTGGCTGACTGGCGTGCTGTCTGGTGTGTTGGTTGGCAGGTGTGATGGTTGGTTAGTTGCATGGCTGACTGCTGGCTGGTTGGCTGATTGGCTGGCTGAATGGCTGGATGACTGAGTGGCTTGCTGGCTGGATGGCTGGCTGGCTAACTGACTGACTGACTGGCTGGCTGGCTGACTGCTGGCTGACTGGCTGACTGACTGGCTGGCTGGCTGGCTGACTGGCTGAATGGCTGGCTGACTGGCTGACTGGCTGAATGGCTGAATGGCTGGCTCACTGCTGACTGACTGGCTGGCTGGCTGAATGGCTGGCTGGGTGGCTGACTGACTGACTGGCTGGCTGCTGGCTGACTGCTGACTGCTGACTGGCTGGCTGAATGGCTGACTGACTGGCTGGCTAGCTGGGTGGGTAGCTGGCTTGGTTGGTTGTTGGACAGATGGAGGGATGGACAGACAGAAAAATGGGTGGATTGTGTTATTTGCTGTGAGTGTAAAAAATTATGCCACTTTTCAATTTATTTCAAACAAATTGCTTGTCTTCTGTTAAGTAACAACTTGATAATTATTGACCTGTAGATGTGCTGAGTGCACCAACTGACATGCTGGTAATGAACCAAAGTGAGGAGTACAGAGAAACACAAGAAAAGAGGTATACTGGTGAAGTCTGAGTACAATAGTTTATAATGAAATAATTATACATTTGTCTGATTCTTTTTTTCTTTTGTGTTTAGTTCAAAAAATAACATTTATAAGATAATGTAAAAATTTCTGGATTGATTTATTAACAATGTTGCTTTGATTGCAGGTATGCCATTGACAGGTCAATTCCATCAGTGGACTATGGGAAAGGATGTAAGTGCACTGAGTATAGTATATAGGTTTAGCGTAGTTTCAAAAAAAAAATTGTGTCTCTGGTCCTCCATTTCTGCAGTGTATCCAGTTATGATCTTTTATCTATCAGTACAAATGGTTTTTGGTTTATTTGTAATTTACAGATCGTGTTGGCAGTGAATTCTGGAAGCAAATGGAGCAAATAGGAGATGATGAGACAGGGATCAAGTAAGGTGTTTTATGCGATTTATGATCTATTACTATTTACAAAAAATAACAAGCCTTCTGGAAAATAGTGGTCCCCAAGCTACATGTAGCAGTGGTTTCATTTTCTGTTACACAATTAAGATAGCAGCTTGGAGAAGTACTACTGGTAATCTACCAGGGGTGAGGGGGGAAGCAGTCTGCAAATTTTGGGTGGGGGTGTGCGACTGGGATCCTGAGACCCTGGTTCCCGATACAGTACAGATACCTTATTCTAGACCAAAACTCTCTGATTTCTATACCCTGTCACAGACTAAACTGGTTGAAAACCGTGCTTGTTCTCGACAGTAGCACACACCCATATACCCCCCTAGAATGTCTATTATTAATGTGACCATCACATGGTAGTTGTCCCTCTGCATGTTAAGTGTTCCTATATAATTTTTTCATGGTCATTTGTACACCTTAGCAATGCTTTTCTGTGCAAAAAAGAAAACATAGAGGCAAACCTTCATGGTATTATTTTTCATTCAACTGCATACTGTGTAATCACTGACAGGCACAAAACTTATTAAAGCCCATTTACATTAGCCTGCGTAGCTGGCGGTATCGTGTGCGCACAACGGTAAAGTTTTGGCAGTGGGGCCGTTATGAAATTTCGCCTTCGTGCACACAATCCCACCAGCTATGCAGGTTACGTTTACATGCATGTACATATACACATTTCCATACCACATTTTGGTTTCTACAAAGTCATATGTGAGCCTGAGGCTTTCCACACCAGTAAACGAAGAGTACTAATTATCAAGTGCACATACCAGTAATTTGAACTCTTGTAATTAGTCACTAGCAAGACCTTGTGCTGTGTTTATTTAGCATGACACTGACACAGACTGAGCGTGGTTATCCACCAGCAGTTGAACACATTGGCAAAGCTATTTCTATCAAAAATGAAATGGGTAAGTCCATCTCATTGTTTTTGTATTTACTCATGAATTTGTTATCATTTTAATAAAATTTATTGTGTAATCTTGTTTATTTAATTTTTTTCGTTTAGTTTGTCATTCTTTCATTAATTCATTTATTCGTAAGTTTGTTTGTTTGTTCTTTCATCTGTTTCTTCCCTCGTTTATTTGTTTGTTCATTCATTTGTTCTATTCATTCAGTTACAAGTTCATTAATTTTACAGTATTTTGTTTGTTCATCTGGGAGTTTCCAGTGGCCTGTCTGAAGCCAATCAGAACATAACGAAAATGCCTGTTTTAAACAGGCATGGAAAATGAAAACAAGCAAGTGACAGGAACAATTTTTGTTACTATAATGATATGATTCAATTTAGCACCCAGGATGCAAATTTACTTTTGGTAGCTTAAGGGAGGGTCATCATTGGAGAGGGGATGCTTATTAGGGATGGGGCAGTTATTTCTTTTCTTTTTTTTTTAACACGAACATCGGACACAACAACTGTAATGATTCCAGTTTGTTTAATCAGAATCGCGTTGGCTTGTCTATTCCAAGTCAATATCTTCAATACTACTTTCAGATGAGAAAGAATACTTTATAATTGAACACCTGTCTAATCAGTAGTAGCTTTGTCAACACATGTATCTGCAATGCCACTTCCACAATAGGGGTGCTTATTGGAATAGGGGAGCTTACATGTATTAGCAAAACAACATTCAAGGGGGATTGCTTATTTGAAAGGGGGGCGCTTCATGGAAGGAGGGCGCCAAAACAAATTTTTACGGTAGCTTTACTTCGGTTTATACCTCTTGGTTGATGAAGCAGCTGACTGTAAGATTAAAAAAAACAAATCATTTTTGTTGTGTAGGTATAGAGTGGTCAAGTACACACCGGATAGCATCAGTGCATTATCCATGGCAGAAGTCGAGTTATCTTCAGGAGAGAACAAAGCAGCTACAAAATGTTTTGCATGAGTTGGATCCACACCAACCGGTAACTGCACAAAACTCATGATTAACCAACTCATAAGTCAACATGACCATGTTACTGTTCCTGTTGTTAACAAACGTGAGCCTCCGATGTCCGAAACTCAACCAACAGTTGCATTTCACTATTCATCTCAGACGTTCTTTGCGAAATGATTTTTTTTAGCCCGCTTCAAGGACTATTGGTTTCACTCCATGGTTTTAAAAAAAAAGTGGTCACATGATCGCTTTTTTTACCGCAAGATAAGAAGAATTTGTTGATCCGAGTTTGGCAATGTTCAACTTTCAATGAATGAATTTTTACCAGCATGCCCTTGCGAGGTAACACTTTTCATTTTTGATTTTTTTCTTGAAGATAATGTTGCTTTATAACTAGTATAGGATATGACATTTTTATTATTTTAATTCAGGAACGACTTTATTGAGGATACCTGTGATGATTGCAGGTTGAAATTAATTTGAACATCGCATGTTCAACGTTACAGATCTTTGGGTCAGCTTGCGCTCAACAAAGTTGTCATCGCATGATCATTTTTTTGCAAAACCATGGTCTTGGAGTGACTGAAATCAACGTCCGTGAAGAAGGAGCTAAAAAAATTCCCTTCTCAAAGGACGTCTGAGATGAATAGTATAATTATCATAATTCCTTTTTGCCCCCAGTGTCGATAGGATGTGAACAGAAGATTTCCATTTTGGTCTGCTTTTTGGTAACTTTAACTCAGCCCAACTCCTCCAACCAAATCCATTTCTCTCTTTCTCGGCCATTCTGCGCCACATATCCTTCGGTCTGCCTCTGTTCCTTCCTCCTGGTGGTACCAAACTTAGTGCAATTCTGCTGTCACCCGAAGGTCCTTCACGTAAGACCGCCGTGCCCTATCCGTTCCCATCCCCGAGCTGTACCGGCAATCCGCTTGTCGCTGACGGCATCGTTGCCCTTCTAAGGAGATCTACTCACTGTATATTCAAAATTCTCCTTAAGCATCTGTTATGGAAAGCATCGAGTCTGTCTCTTTCCCGCTTGCTGACTCGTTAATACTGGGTCAAAATCGTGCAAACAGTTTTTTCCTTGACCTTATAAGGCATTAGTTGCACGAGATTTGTTTACTTTGTGGTCAAAATCTGTAAAGGAGCTTTAATTTTTTTAAGTGCAATACCAACTTTGCCGGTTTGCAAGAAATGCGAAAATCGACCGAAAAAAAAATCACTGAGGATGCATTAGCGCAGGCAGGGAAATTTTTGAAAACTCTTGGAAATCTGGCCAGCAGTTGTCCAATGACTATCATTTTCACCTTCGGCAAATGGTATAATATTATATTACTAATTTTGAGCATCTAAAGGATATTTGACTGAGGTATCCTGATACTTGACAGTAGCCGCATTAGTTTAGTTTTGATATTTTCTTTAACTCTGATCTGCATCAAGAATGCACCCTTTTTGATACCTGCTGCGTTTATAAAATACTCTTCAAATGTTTACACATGCATTTCGCTTTCTGTTGATCAGTACATTGATGAGCTGGAGGTAATTGGAACAAACCAACCCCAGCATACATCCAAGTTTGACATGATGTCTGTAGTACAAGAAGAGGAGGAGAGTGAAATGTTGGATGAATCCATGCCTGAGAGGCCTGGGTAAGCATCGTATTCTTCATACAGTACAGTTCAAAAGTAAGTTACCACCCTCTCACGAGAGGCGAATCGCGCCGCGCGCTACGCGATTCTCGTAGCGTGACGCGAATCTCGTCGCGCGGAAGTCCTAAAAACTGTAAGTATCGCAGCTTAAAATTCTCGCGCGATTTTGATTGTCCACTGTAGCTGCTGTTCACAGCGAAAATAATAAAACCATCAACACTAATCCAATCGGAAGCAACCTCCTGCCATTCCTCTACTTGTGGAAACCTTTTTAGTTCTCTGAAGTCTCTTGTTGTTGCAGAGACTTGCATGCAATATTGGTTGCGGTGAACATTCCGGAAAAACCGACCTTTTACCGTCCTACTAGCCAAATTGTACAATAGAAAAACGAATTACAGTATAAAAATAACTAGAAAATGCAAGTGAAGGGACACAGAGGATGGCAATGTTAAAGAAATGAGGGAGAGAAATGGGAGAAAAAGGGATGGGAAAAGGGATGGGAAATAGATAAAAGTATTATGCAGCATTTATTGTTAGACAGTGGGAAGGGAGAGAATTGCACAAAGAACGAAGTTTCAGGATCGTATAATATTCAATTACACGATCCATTGACCTCAAAGTTTTATCCTGGACCTTTGAATAGGACTTTGCGCTTCAGCATAAAAACTTAGTCTTATCAAGAGTGTTATAAAAGGAGCTACAGATGATCGTCAGATGCAAAGGACAACAGTCTGGCTCTTTTGTAAGGTCATAGTTGAGCCAAAGGCAGTAGACATGGAGTGTAACCTTACCTCTGTAACGAAAAGCAATTAGGAGTTACAGTTCATGATAGGTGGAGTTACTCCCAAGGTAGGGTAACATCCAAAGTTTTTTACACCTCAGTGGGAGCGAGAGAATGTAACGTTTCTTGTCTTAGAAATCAACGTGATGGAAAAGACTAGACTAGAGCCATCGGCTTTCAAAACGATACCTTAAAGTGCCATCTGCGATACCATTGTACTGTGCCTCTTTTCACAGCGTAACTGGCCAGATGGGATAACATTGGTTTTGCTTTCATTCATTAGAAATCGGTCTTGGTTTGATCTTATAATTCTCAGGGATCCTCTGGCAAGCATTGCTGACGTGATTCCTCAGCCCACATTTGGACCGTCATTATCCATTGGTGGTCACACGGCCCAGTGGACTGGACCAAGGGGTCAAGGGATCACTGGACAAGTGGGCGTGGCCTGCCGTGTGATATTTGAGGCTGATGTGGGAGATAGGGTCACCTCCTATTTGAATATCTGCAATGATGGGACAACTGCCATATACTTTTCCTGGAAGGTATGAACCAGGGTTTGGTATTGAAAGTATCTTAATCTAATATTTATATTACACCCCTGTTATTTCGAATCCCGCGATATTTCGCACTGATGCCAGTTTCTCTTGGATTTGTTTTACTATTTTTCATGCATTAACTATTGTCTATCTCGAAATCAATCTCATCTCTCATCTCGAACTGGAGTGATTATGCTGTCAATTAAATGAAAACAGGTCACAATTTCGCCTGATTAGTAATGATAATTTTTTCCTAGATGTATGTTTTTTAAAAAGGTCTTAAATTTAAGCGATGACTTTCACATACAGATGAATCTCAGATGTGATGGCCATCGTTTTCGATAATCGAGTGACTAAAAAGTAATAAGTAGCATAGTAGATAATTAGTATTGTCTCTGCAGGCACCAAAGTCACCAGTCACCAGATCTGATAATAAATACCAAAATTGTCACCGCTCTCCCTGTGTCGAACCCCGGCTATCCCGAACGATTTTCCAGGGATCTAATGAAAACATATAACCACATTTTTTGCGTAAGTTTGGAAAGCAAGCTTGCAATTGAGTGGTTGAAGGTTCAAGCTACTTTGTACAACGTAACAAACCGCACCACAGAAAACGCTTAGTGGCTTTTATTTTGAATTGTATCATCCTCAGGCTGTGGCGAATCCCGCTTGACTGACGCTGCTCCCGCTTGGCTAAAAGGAAACGGAAATGACTGCCACGCAGGCTCATTCACAACGCATGACATGCGAAATTAATAGTTCTTTTCTTCGTAAAATGTAATATTCTCCATAAAGTGGGACAAGGTTGACTATTTATTTTCTCATTTCTTTATAAGGTTTGTTTGTTTGTTTTTAGTTTTTGGAAGTTTAAAATTGGGGTTGCACTGCATTTTTTAAGAGACGCTGTGTATTAGTATAAGAAAGCCTATAAAAGTTATCTGAAATTGATTGGCTTTCATTATTACAGAAGAGTGAGTGACAAACTCACATTTCTATATGCTCATTACTCAACAGAAAATCCCACACGCCAATGTTCTGGGTACAAAGCTCGCTGGACAGACTCAAAGGTTTTACTTTGACACCAAGAGCGGCGTGATTCTGCCCGGAGATACTTTGAATTTCCCATTCATATTCAAATCTCTAAATGCAGGCATTTTTACGGAGACTTGGGAACTCATGACCAAACCTATATTGTGCAGTGGCGCTCCTATAAGAATTACTCTGAGAGGTAACTTTGTATGTTCAGTTTTTTGTTTGTACCGTGGATCTCCGTTGATCTGACCACCGACGGGGCATAAAAATTTGATCGTATTACGACAGTTCTCATTGCTTTGGTTTTGTTTTACTTCAGTTTGTGACTGGTTTTGAAAACTTGCGCCAGTTTCTCAATCAAACAGGAGTAGAATGGGAACCAATGGTGCCTTGGTTGTCCGCGTTTTCCCGGGCTTGGCGCCGGTTACATGTATTCGCTTCGAGTTCTGATTGGTTCATTGTGTTGTTTAGGTCAGTTGTGATTGGCCAGAGTAATTACTTTGGTTTGGTTTTACGACTTCACACTGAATTGAAAACCTCCAACGGAAGAAGTGTCAAATGACGGTGGCGTACACAAAGGAAGGAGGGATAACGAGAAAAACAACAGGCGAAGGCATTAAACATATGAAGACAAAACATCTTTGAAACCCGGTTACCGAATACAGTTTTAAAATTAGTTTTGACTTTTTCTTTGTCAATGTTTGTTTCATTCTTTCATTTCCCCCACCATGCATTTCAAGTGGTCGTTTTAACGGGATAAACCAGTTAGGAGGGAAGTGACGGACTGGGATCCCCCCCCCCCAAAAAAAAACCGATTGTTGGCCACATTAACGAGATGATCGGATGAACCAAGTTTTCAGACAAGAAAATGACCAAGCTTTAGTGTGGGCCACAAAAAAATGTGTTAGTATTAAAGGGGTGGAGTGGTTGGTTCGTTGCGCTATTTGCATTTGTAGTGATTGATTGGTCAGATAGAGCGAAACCTTTCTGTTGAGTGTCGAGAGCAAATGGTTTTTTGTATTACGCTCTGATTTAACGGTCTGTTTAAAAAAAAAACGCCTTTTACGCAAGGAATCAGAAGTTAAACCAAAACTAATTGCGTCAACGAGAACGCGCGCGTTCTCTAAGCTTGACGCTAGCTACATGTATTTGCTTGGAATTCTGATCGGGTCCTTGGATGGTTTAATGTGCATTTTTTGTGACTGGTCGGAGTAACTGCTTTGATTTTGCTCTTTCGACACTCAGTTGAAAACCCCGCTCATGTTATCCCTTAAATATTAGTTTTAAGATGCTCTTTCGAAATTTTGGGATCGTAGTTTTCTTATGTTTGCGTTCTCTATGGTTTTTAGTCTTACAAAGACTTTTACATCTTTGTTTAGGTGTAGCTGTAGAAGATGACATTTACGAAGACGCCAGACAGCAGATCGAGCAGGAACTGGCACACAGGGAAGCAGTGGAGACTGCTACACGAATTCTTAATGAGATCCTTGACGGCGTCCGTACCCCTGAAAGGGCGCGGTCCCCAGTGGATGCTTACATCACGGTGAGTGCTGTCAGTTAGAACAGAGGGGAGGGGAGAGTATTGGCCGGGGCTAGTTTCTGCTTCTAGTACCCAAAGAGAATGATTTGCCGAATTTGGCATAATTATTTAGCAAGAGAAGAGTTAAGTTGAGAACTTAGACCATATGCTACAGATGAACGGATCTTAAATCTGTCTTCAAACCGGAAAACGTTGAATTTTGAAAAAACAGAAATATGCCATGTTACTGACGTTTGGGCACAGTAATGCGTGAAGTTAAGTTTTTGGTATAATTTTGCATAATTTTACATTTTGCAACTTTTCCTTATTCCACAAGGCAATTTTTTCGCTACTTACTGCATCGCAGAACCTTACAATTAATCCTCTAATAAGCGATTCGGTCACTGGTGATTCTAAGTACCGGAATTGTCGGAGATGATAGATTAACTGAAGGGAACTCGTTGACATTTTTGGTTACGTTAACGAAAAAAAACAAAAACAACAGCAACAACTGTACTGTAGAAAGGGGCGTGATCTTTTTGGTGACGCTTCGATTGCACTTCACAAAAGGAATACACTGTAAAACCTCACATAAGTTCTCCTCTATTGTTCTAGTTGTTAAATAGGGAAAACGGCTGTTAACTTCTTTCAACATCTTAGAAGAGGTCTAAATATATGTGTGCCGATAGTTATTATTACTGTAATTGCGCTTTAGCACGTGCAAATGCCTTGCGTGGCATGTATACAGCTATTTCAAATAACGTTGTCGGACAACCTTCGCGACAAGACTGCAAGGTGACATGGGTAATTTGTTAATAAATTTACCAAACTTAGGCTATTGCTCATCCTTACCGAAAATAGATCACATAGACAAGTGTTCATGGTACTTTTACCCATCCTACGGCAGAGACAGCCGTAAAATTACTGCCCAATCACACAAGATGTTCAACTACCCATACTAACTTTCGGTCTTGTCGCGTACGCTCGAGGCTTTAGAATCCGACAACGTTAATTGAAATAGCTGTATACACATTAAGCGGTTCGTAATTTATGCGAGTCAGTTTTAGTTCGGAACTGTACTTTCAACTTGACTCTCGATGTACAGCAGTTTTATTAAAGCGTAAAACGTTACAATATGCACGATTTGGGGCCGGTATATTCAGAATATATATTCACAGTCGCGTCCGCATAGTAACTCGTACCTGCTTTTTTGATGTTTGTTTCTTGTGTTTTAGGAGGAAGAGATCTTTGGAAGAGCTAACGAAGGGGTGAGAATTTCTAACACCCATAAGGAAACTTGAATATGTAGTTCCGTGAAATTTTTAATTATAACAATAGCATATAGCCAGCATATCCATAGTGCTTTTCAGTGAGAAACGGCAAACAAGAAGACATAACGATTGATAAAAAAAAACAATGCACAAAGTAAAAGATATAGACACAAGTAATAAAAAATGCGTAATTGGAAACTAATTAAAAACCAGGCTCAACACGTTGTTTAAAAAGTATAAACGATTTGGTGTCCCTCAACAAATTGTCCAGATTATTCCATTCGCCGAGTGCGTGTTGTAAAAATAGACGTTGCTTTTTGTATAGCGAGGATCGTATAGTGAGGACCAGCTATAGTGGGAG
>Ga0126336_10002743_pt1 | contig 10183 bp, 5 predicted proteins | sample SidCmetagenome_FD_92530 | JGI IMG/M metagenome (GOLD analysis project Ga0126336, IMG submission 92530) | Coral microbial communities from El Islote,Puerto Morelos, Mexico - Siderastrea C C metagenome | ecosystem: Host-associated > Invertebrates > Cnidaria > Coral | place: El Islote,Puerto...
AAACTGTTTTTTCGAGACGTTCACATAAATTGTATGGTGATCCTAATTTACATCCTCTTGTGCGGTCAATTCGTGTTGAATATCTTGGGCTTGACCCAAAGAGGTTTACTGAATTTATATATTTAATTTTTTACGATTTTGTTGGAACCAACTACTTTTACCCGCACCCGCACCCAACTGAGACCCGGGACTTTGGTATGATAAATAAATTTGGCGGATGATGTTTTTTCATCATCATCGTCATCATCATCATCATCATCATCATCATCATCATCACCATCGTCATCATCATCATCATCATCATCATCATCATCATCATCATCATCATCATCATCGTCATCATCACCATCGTCATCATCACCATCATCATCATCATCACCATCGTCATCATCATCATCATCATCATCATCATCATCATCATCACCATCGTCATCATCACCATCATCATCATCATCATCATCATCATCATCATCATCATCATCCTCAAACTGTGTTTCTGGACCAACTACATGCTAATTTTCCATGTTCTCTCCTATTAACGTAGCCTCCCACGCAGTCGTTTTTAGGGGAGTCATATTACCCCCTAAAAACGACTGCGTGGGAGGCTACTATTATCGCGCTCTTCAGTTGCGTTATATTCTTACTGAGTGCTGTTTAAAAATAAACACAAATTTTGTAATTGACGTAGTGAATAAAACATCAACGAGACCCATGAACGGGAATTTTTTGTTTATTGTTTTCAAGGCCTGTGGCCACTAAGTCTTTTGACAATGTAATTTTACCGGGTGGCTTAGTTTTATCTTATGGCTTACGAGTGCTAGTCTCCTTCGCAGCCGCTCGGGCCGGAGTCACGCATCGCTCCCGAGCGTTGTGTGACTTCGACCCGAGCGGCTGCGAAGGAGACTATACGAGTGCCATCCTAGTGTTTTAAGATTGACAGCATCCTCTTGACAGACAATCAGACTCATTACAATCCAAGCAAAACTATCTACCTAAAACGGTTGATCACACTTGAAACATAAATTTATGCATATATTTCTCTACGTATGTCATCTTACGTACTAAATTTGACAGTGACATAACAAGGACGTTGAACGTGAGGGTGTTTTAATTAAAAAACGACATTAACGGGAAGGGGCCTTAATGTTGTTCTTAATATTCTTCTGTTGTGTGTTGAACTCAACGCACAATCAGACTCAATCCGCGCCAAACTATTTACCTAAAATAACTGATAACACTATGTGTGCACTGCACGTGATTTTATTTTACTTATCCTATGATGCCGTTGGACAAAATTAGATTATACTTTAACACACCTCAAGTGTAGGTATAGAGTAAATCTGTTCAATTGATGTATACAAGCAAGAAAAAAACGACGGTAACACATGTAGAAACAACTGTAACACATGTCCCTGAACCCGCCTACGCAGCACAAAATTCGAATACGTACATGCCTGTTTTCTCCTGATCTAAAGAAAACGTCGTCATACTGATTCAATCGAGGTATGATCCCTCATGGTTATATTGAAGCAGAAAAATGTATCAAAAAATAAAAAAACAACTGCACTAGTACTGTAGTAAGTATATGTGGTACACATTTGAAACGGAAAACACATGAACTACCAATAGCAATATATAAAATGCATTATATAGCTGCCTAAACACACATTTTATGCAATATGTATTTGCCAAAAATACAAAATAAATATTTTTGTATCCTGTTTCCTGTGGCTGAATCTAGCAACCTTTAGGTTCTAAGATTGCAGGAACTGAAGGAACAATAAAAACTGAAGAGTTGGGAGATTGGACGATGAGGTAACGCTCTGGTTGGGAGCAGGTTACCAGTGATTCTGGTTGGTTCTTGTCAAGTGGTTCTTTCTTTCTCCCTTGATATTGTCCTGCAGGAGTTGCTGCTGTTTCTTTTGGCGGTGGCACTGGAACCTAGAAGCAAAACAAACATGACATCAGCCTGAGAAAGACAACAGTCTGAGAACAGTTTTTAATCAGTGAACCGAAAATAGTCTTCTATTATTAAAGAACAATACTTGTCTGCAGTAACAATGAAAATGGCAAGAAATGGAAGTTTGCAGAAGGGCGTCACGGTTCAGTGATTTTGCGAGTTGGAAACCGGTCAAACCGGCTATACGCTAATGAGAATCCACCGCATTTTATTCATGAGATCCAAACAATAGCCTATGACGTCACCTACTTAATGTATTCCTGCGCACGCTGATGAGATTCCTGCGCAAAAATCGGCTAATTACATGCATACTATACTACTATCGGAGTCGTACGTAAGCTCACAGGCAACTTGCTGGCTCACACCTCGTTGGCCATAGCCCGATGTTAGAAATAGTTGTTTAACAGATATCTTTAAAAATGACTCCTTTTCAGCCTAGTACCCAGGCGTTCTCTTCTCGCTCACACGACTAGGCGCGAAATTTCGTGACGTCACCGAATGGCATGGGACCTCATTCGGTGACGTCACGACATTTCGCACCAGTCGAGTCGAGTGAGGAGAACGCCTGGGTACTAGGCTGACTCCTTTTAGGATGAGCTGACCTGTTGTTGTTTCTGGTACACCCGTCTGATGCGCCTCAAACCATTAAGCCTCTTCTTTAGCTCCTGCTCCCTCTCCAATATAGCCTTGACCTTCTCTTGTTTTTCTCTCTCAAATTTATCCTCCAAGCTTGTGAGCTGTGTACAAAAACGAAAAAAAAATTGTCAAAAGTATCCACCCTTGACTCGGGAAAAATGCAAGTTGCGTTAGCAATTTCTCATAAGGGCCATCTTCCAGCTAAAAGAATAATAATGTCGTAGACCAAGATGTCATTGTTGAATTGAAATGCATGTTTAACATCTTTTTCCCATGAAAAGATATAGAAGTGACGCTAGCTAAGAAAAGGCACCTTAGCCGCTTAGATGATGTCTCAGGCCTCCAAAAAGAGCCGTAAGATGTAATAGTAACCTTATGTTGTCGAGGACACGACAAACTATCAATTGGAACACAGCAAAAACTTAAGATGGGGAAAACCTGTTAAACTACAGTGGGGGTATACGTTTCCTTGTGTATCGAGGGTTAAGAAGTAAATATCAGAAATATGTTGAGGTACTTTTCCTACATATAATTATAAATTTTGTCGCCTACCGCATTTTGTAAGTGTTCTATCTCCATCTGAACTTGTGCTTCTTTTTCCTCGTATTCTCTTATTTTTGTCAGAAGGCTGTCGTTTAAAGCTTGATTTTCCTGTTCAAGCTAGGGCCAAAGGAAAGTAAGAATGAATGAGGATGGAGCTTTCTTTGCAAGCCATGGCAAATGGCATGAAAGTTAACACTCAGCTGTTTCTGGTGAAACCCGCCAACACAAATATACCGGGAATTTTAAAAAGAATCGCAAATGAGAATTTAAGATTGCTTATTTTGACGCTGAGACTAATTAAATTACAGTTGGATATTCAAGGTTAACAGCAGCTAAATTGGGCACAGTGTTGACGTCGTTGTGATAAAGATAACAACTGTTTTTACCAGTCCTACGTTTGCAGAGAAAAATAGTTGGCTGTAGAGACAAGAGGCAGACATGAGTCTGACCAGGAGTCGGTTGTGCTGCGTATGAAAGCCCTTCTTCGCCAGCACTGGCGCTTTCAGGCATCTGTGGCTTCTTCTCGACTGGGTGTATGACCAGTATGTATCTCCATTAATTTTTTTCCCCAATCCGCCCCTCTGGAGGACATTTGTTCTAACCTTCGCTGATCACTGATAGCCTCCTGAGAACAGATGCGGGGTCGCGTTTTCCATGGCCCAGCTCGCCACAGAAGGAAGCTTTTGGCATTGCTAACATACTCCATTTACGTTACATGCCCAGCTCGACTGACACCACTACTGAGTGGCCTCAAACCTGGGAGGTTTCTTTCCAGGTATTCGATGCTAACTTGGTTGTTCGTCGTTATTTATTTATTTATTTATTCATTTATTTTATTTTATTTTATTTTATTTAAGTAGTTATGTAGTAATTTATTTATACATCGTTACCTGGAATAGACTTTTCTTGATTAGGTGTGGTGACCAGTCAAGGGAATGGTCCTGATTCGAGTTTGCCATTATTAACACGTATTTTTACACGGTTAGTCTCAAGATCGAAGTAAAAAAATGCACAAATACCAGCAGGAAAGTGCTGAATTCCAAAATAAGACAACACAGATAGATATGCGGATAGCTCGTCTCAGTTAATGTTTTACTTCGTTATACAAATGCGTCTTTATACAGCGGTCCTGGTGAACTCGGAACTAGACTGTTATTATAAGGACCGGGAAAGAAGAAGGACAACGACAAAACAAATAAGATTTCTTACCACTGTTTTGTATGCTCCGGTCCCTTCGTTGCCGATATCTGGTTGAGAGAAACATGCTCCTGGAGACAATTCTCCCCCTTCAGACGGATGTTCCCTTTTCACAATACGTCGCCGTGGAGCCGGCGGGGCTTTTACCTTTGGTGGAGTAGGTATGTGCTGATTTAAACTTTCGCCTTTTCCGTCGACACACGCCTCCAACCCATGTTTCCTCAGCCCCATTGCTTCTCGCTCTTGCTGTCGTATTTTTGGGGCACAAGCGAAGTCAGACGTCGTACGCCTGCAGTACGGCGCTTGAGCCTAGGAACAATACATCAGAACATTAAGTAATCTAAACCTTGTTATAAAGTGACTGTTGTTGTTGCCGACTGTCAAATCCCCCGTCCGAACTCCCTACCCCCCCCCCCTAAACGTGCAGAACCCATCCCGGGACATGTGTTCCTAGTTTCCAAGCTTCTGATCCCTGCCCCATTTTATATCCACAAACTTTCAATAATTTCGGTGATGCTAATATTGCTCAAATTGTACACACCGAACTATTACTGAATGACAAATGCAAGCAAAGAAAAGCAAAAATTAAGCATTTCCTCAAACGTACAAGGAAAAACCGAGCATAAATGATCATGCAATGTTGTTGCAATGTTGGCGTATTAATTCTATTAAACTTTCAAGAGTATTTTTCGCCAACAAATAATATCAGTAAAGGTTTTATTCATACCACTCCTAAGTCCACTTCATGTGGTCCTTTATTCGTTAAGTGCTCCAGTGCCATGCGGAGTCTCATGTTTTCTCGAGCAAGGTCCTCCAAACCTTTCTTCGATACTTCAGGTGTAACGATGGCCACTTGACCAGTGAGCGACCGCTGTGGCCCATCAAGACTTAGCTGCATCATTTTGTTCTCCGCCGTCGCCAGAAGCATTTCTTGCAGACGCTCATTTTTTTCCAGTTGGGTCTTGTTTTTCTGCTCTTTCTTTTGTAGCTGAGGACTCAGGGTTTCAACTCCTACAATTTGCAAATCTGTTTTCTTTTTCTTGGTGTCGAGCTCTGGCAACTTGTTATAAGGTTGTCGATGTATCGCCTTCAAGGGATTTTCAATTTTCTCTTGCTCTTCACTCTAGGAGGAAATTTATTAAGATAAAATTAATGAAAAAATCATCTAAGTTGATCACGGCTCCAATTACCCTCTCAGACTATTACAATTGCCACGTCTTGTACAAGTTCTGTACAAGTAGTCCGCAGATTTTTGTTTGCGCATGTTCTTCCCTGCCCAATCAGAGTGGAGAAGCAAGTTGCTCTTTGGGAGTGACTCGTGACTTTTCATCAAATAATACTATAATACTTTGTTAAAGTCATGCAAATAAAGCTTGTTGTTGTTGCTAAATAACTCCGCAAAATTTTTCCCAATTCAAAAGGTAACCAAACATCTCCGATATTCTACCATTTCGTACGTGTTTATTATCTACCCATGAATACGCCTCGAGATAACACTGATGAAGAATTACTCGTATCTCAATCAAAGGCCGTTAAACAAGAACAATAAGCACCGTTCCCTTTGTAACGGCAAATAATTGATCTCGCCACTGACAAATGACGATGTTTTGTTCAACCAGCTTGTCCAGTAAGGTCACGTTTTGGTGAAGGTTTTGTTAGAATCGGCTGCCATGGCTACAAGATATGACGTCATTTGTAGCTTGTGGTCAGGCCATTTTTTAATAAAAACCGGCGTTTTTCACTTTTTCTCGGTGAAAAAAGCAGAAAATGTCGGCGAAAAGCAGCAGTGCCTAATTACAGTCTTGTGTCAAATATTTTTAATTTAGTCTTAGAAAAACTAAGGTTAAGTTTATAAAGACATTTCAAAGCAAATTACCACCTTAGGGTCTTTATCTTGATGATAAACTTGGCCCGCAAAATTTGAAAGTGTTCTTGTTACTTCTCGTGGTTCTTTCTTCACTGCTCGTACTTTCATGATGGTTCCGTCGCTGAGAGACTGATAATAAATTAGGGGCAGATAAATTAGGGTGCAAGGCCTTTTATGTTTTAGTTAACCTAACCCAGAGGAACGTTGCGTGACGACACTAAAAACAGCTGCGCAGGAGACTAAACACATGTAAACATAGAACAAAATGCAACACAGGAATTTTAATTTGTCAGAAAGCCATGTAAGTCATTTCAAGGGGTTTTAATAATTAAGGTAGCCGAGGGCGGTACTGGGGTATAATTTAGTGTAACATTTAAATACTATCTACTTTGTGTGTTACGGAACTGTGCCCTTCATAACTATGAATCTTGCAGAATAAAAACAAAAGTTTAAAGCAGGTGTGCTTTTTGTCTTGCAAAAAAATCCCAGAATATTCTCTCACCGAAAGCGAAACTCTTGTAACAGAAGGATCTATCTCATTTATTCGAAGAGCCGGGACCAACCGTTTTCGATTGTCTACGTAAGCGATTTTGCGTTTAATGCGTTTTCGTTTGTTTCTTATCAAAAGCCAGCAATAACGTGCGAATTTTACAAACTGTTCATGATATGTGAAAGAGACCAAGTCAGTGACTTGAAAACGTTAGAAATCAGGACAGGAGACAGCCTCTAATCGGCTAATTTCCAAATAATATTAGGTGCTGTGCCACCGTAAAACGAGGTTGGACAAAAGTGTTCTGCTGTACACTACAACACGTTCAACGAAACCTGGTTTAGGGTTGAAACGGCCGTTGAAAATAAACTCACAAAAACAAAAAGCAAAAAACAAATAACCACGCAACAGAAAAAGTGCGGAGAAGCACTCAGATCACGACAACGGAGCTCTCACAATCATATACCTGGACGTAAAATTCTCCGCTTGGTAATGTCTGTGGAAATCTTCCAGAGAACGGCTGAAGACCAGGATCTGTTGGCACATGGACACAGCTGTCATCACTTTTTGCGCCGCGTTTTGCCAAGAATGAATGACAGTTACTCTTCTGTTCAGTTAGGAGAACTTGCTGCTCGAGTATGGAATCACTTTCTTCAGTACCCTGAGGGACTTTGCATGATACATACAGATTAATTAACAATTGCAAGTCAAGTACTGTCCAATGGTGGTGGCCAATTAGTTTATGTTTTAGAATTTTGATGAAGTCGCGTGAAAACCATCAATACCCTGCCGTTCCCGTCCCGCTCACTCGAATTGGTGTGAAATTTTATGACGTTATAGCGTGAAATGTCGGGGGACCATTCGGTGACGTCACGGCAACTCTGGAAGAGAACCTCTGGGCACTAATTTGGGCTATAAGGTTTATATTGAATTACCTGAAACCCGCATGGTATAACGCCCAAATCTTTTCCCTTGTGGCAACCGCTCTGTTTCTCCTGGCAACTTGGAGGACTCTTCCCTTGATATGCATGGCGCCTCTGAAGTACCTTTCAACTCGCTCATTGCATATTAGAACTGCACTAGGAAGCGCTTTTACATTTAGTTTCCTTGACTTTACATCTCTTGTCTCAAGCCTGAGGGGGAAAATCATGCCTTAAAATGCTGTTTTAGTAACCGCTTGATAAAGTTAGCTGGTAAATAAATGGATTTCAGGTGCTCTAGACACACTACCTAATATGCAGATTATTCAGAGACTTTTAAAAAGAAACAACAACAACAATAACAATAACAACAACAACAACAATGGTAATGATAATGATAACGATAATGATGATGATGATGACGACGACCATAATAATAATAATAATAATAATAATAATAATAATAATAATAATATCTATAGAGCGCTAGTGTTTAGTCGATTTCACAGCTTTGTGCAGTCCCAGGTTTTTTCAATTATGGTTGATCTGCTATGATTCACTGACATGATTCCCCCTCACACTTAGTCGGCCGCAGAGGGCTCAGAGTAAAGCGAAACGTTAGCGGTACAGTTTTTTAAAATTCCCTCAGAAGTAAGCTAATGTGAATTAATGTCGACAATCCCGGCTACTCTGAGCATCTTTCAAGGAGAAGATCACATCCGGACAATGTTTGAGTAATCTCTATCTTCCAAAGTTTCATGTCGCTTATTTAGTCCCAAACGGAAACCCCGGGAACATAATAATTGAGCCCAGTGTAACCTGTCAGCACCGGTTTACAGAATGTATTTGATAATACTTCTTGAATATTTGAAGTCCGGGCACAATAGCGCACATATGTAACAGAGAGGTAAATTCCTGCGAAGAAGAACCATAAAATTTAATATTCTGTGATGCTCATAAGGTATACAAACGTAACTAGCCTTCTGGACTAACACTTCTACGTACGCATTCCAGTTGCACGGAGCTTCATTAATTACTTGGCGTTAAGCCACTATTCTCCTACGCACTCTAAAAACGACTGCGTTGATTACCAATGCCCTCAACCCTAAACGAAATCAAATATGAAAAAATAAAAAATGATCATATCAAAAAGCTAATTGTCCATATTTTTTGACATTTTTATATCATCAATAACTTTTTCTTACAGTTTATCCAACATCTTTCTACTAGTTATCCACTGACTTTATTTACTTGGTACAACTGGCTTCGTGCCACGAAATTCTTTGACCCTTTGTTTACACGCGTTGCTAAGTGACCTTATCTACAAGTACATGGATGAAAGCCCCAGCATAAATAAAAAGTACGCATAATTCAAGAAAATTAATCACACAAAGTTAAGTTAGTTTATCTTGTTTCGGAATTTTATTCAACTTAGTTAATATGCTGTCACTGTACACGAACTATTCCTCAAGGTCTTTCAGTAGAGTCCAAAACTGAACTGAATACAAGCAACATAACATAGGCGGATTGCAGCCGTCTCCCCAGGTTGATCAGTCTGCTCATTCAGACCCTGAGAAAATGACTATAGGAGACCGCTACATAATGGTTGTATTGCAATTACCTACCGAAAGGTCGAAGAAGACCTCGAAGCTCAACTCCTCTAAATTGCCTTGGTCTATGTTGCGCCCTGCTGCCGGTTTAGTGTCGAGTCAAGGTTTGGCGTCTGTCGTTGAGGCAAAGAAAATATTACCAAGCAAAGTACTACAGAACCCAGAATTCCGCATTTCAGATCTTATTCCAATTATCTTAGGGTACTCCCCATTTAAAACAACTTCTATATGATTGGCTAATATACATTACTGATATAAATTACTGGGAATGTTGTGTGTAACATGATAATACAGTCATACTGTTCTATCTGACCTGACATTCCTGAGCCTCGGTGAAAGGCGGGTTCGGAGGCCGGGCGGATCTCCAAGAACTCCAACTTCCTTGCCTTTTCTACGGTGGACGATCACCAATGCTTCCCTCTCCACATTGCGACTACAGCTTGCTTGTACGGCTTGTCATACTTGCTGGTTGTCGCTTCGCGTTTACAAAGCTCTGAAGAAATTCCACTCCAAGGACCACCTTCACTGCGATGGCAGAACACTGGTGCATCAGAGTTACGGATGTTGTTTCATTGTGCTGAGTCAGGCGAAACATCACAAGGCACGAACACAAAATAGACACAGCTGGGGTTATAAATTGCATGTTGTATCTAAAACTGAAATTGTGAAGTACAATCCGTAGGACGAGGCCGCAATTTTGTGCGATCAGGCAATGTTTCCGAGCATCAACATCAACAACAACAACAAGTTTATTTGCATGACTATGACAAAGTATTACAGTATTGCAAAAGCCTCTTAAATTTAATTATTATTTAATTAATTAATTAATTAATTAACATAACTAAAGAGATTACAACCATTTCTTATTTTTAACCATTTAGAGAGGTAGCCATTGTAACTAGTTTGTCTCTCTGTTCAAAGCATGACGAGATGAATGAAATTAATTGAATATTTATAAAA
>Ga0126336_10002744_pt1 | contig 10183 bp, 5 predicted proteins | sample SidCmetagenome_FD_92530 | JGI IMG/M metagenome (GOLD analysis project Ga0126336, IMG submission 92530) | Coral microbial communities from El Islote,Puerto Morelos, Mexico - Siderastrea C C metagenome | ecosystem: Host-associated > Invertebrates > Cnidaria > Coral | place: El Islote,Puerto...
AAACTCAACTTATGTAAACCGGAGGTAATTGTTAGCTTAACGCCAGATAGAGGCTACGTATTGCACCATATCTTTGAGTTGTTACAAAGAAAACCACATTGGATGTAGAGGTTTCGTTCTGTACGAATGAAGTCAAGTGTTGTTTCGATTTTTGTTAGTCTTATCCACCGAAGACCATGGCCACGCTTGCAATAGGTTACGGGCCCCGTCAAAGGCTGTTGTTCGATGGTGATAAAGCCAAACATGAGCTATGGGAAACAATGTTCCTTGGATTTATGAGACTTCACAAACTGTGTCCTGGCAGAGGGCGAGCCAGATGATGAAAATGTGGCCAAGAATGTTGATGCTTTTGCTCAACTTATCCAGTGCTTAGATGATCCACCAGTGAGACAGACAGCCATAGCCTTTTGATAACTATGGTGCTAGCTGTGCTACCTGTGGAATGCAAAACGTTTTCAGCCATTGTTATGCAGCGCGACAAGAAAGATGACAAGATAAAGTTCCAAGAGATTAAGACTGCACTGAGGAGGCAATACTTATTACTAAGCATTTTTTGATTCCATGTACACTACCATAACATGCTTGTTTTGTTGATCGCTCTGTTATTTCATTGTTGCATTTCTCTTGTGAGCCTACGGCTACAGGAATAAAGTACAGTTTTCATTCTTATCGTATATCTCAACTCGTCTTGTTCCGCTTCCATATTGCTCACCAATTTTGAAGAATAAGAGATTATCATCGAAGCAAGGCTTTATAGCCTGGATTTGAGTTTGGAAGAAAGAGTCCACTTTCAGGAGGCACTATTTGTTGCTGGGGAGAGGCCATTTCAGAAATTTTGGAAAAAATGTTTTTTTTTCCATCATTGATAGAATGGCATTTTGCTCATACATACTGTACGAACAGTGCCTTTCATGAGAAGTTTCAACACCTAATCCTCTGAGTCTGTATATGAATAAAGGGGTTAGCATCACCTAGTAAACTTTTAGCTAAGACTTTCTGGTTCAAGCTGCAGTTAGAAATGTCTGGTGTGCAAATTATGTTGATATTCAGGATACAAAGATAGAAATGATACGGCTGAAATTAATTTGCATATTTTCCTGTTATTTTCCACATTTGTTCTATAACATTTTAATTTTTAAATAATACTTTGCAAGGTTTTCTACCTTTCCCATTGAAAGTACCTTCAGATAATGCAATTGTGATACTGAAGTTGCTGTAGAGGAAACACGGAAAAAGCAAAATGCATCCACGAAGAAATATAGACATCAAATAAAAGAAGGCCGGGAAAGTAAGCAACATAAGCATGGTACATGTGTTCTGATGGAATAAAAGAAAAGATAACAGGTGCCATAAGAAGTCTTGATCCACCACGTACTGGAGAACCAAGTGGAAACCCCAAACATCTATTAACCTGTGACAATTGTCACAAGCAATACAATTATCAGGTTGAATTAATTAAAAAAGTGGTCAGACGGGGGGAAACTTAAGAACACTGCAACCTCAAGGATAGGGAAAAGGGGATTTCGGCATGACTATGCAAAGAAGAGTGAAGTTAAAGCCACCCTCCATTCTCCAAGATTTAAAACAAGAACCAGTCAAGAACAATCACTGCAATGAAGAAAAGAGAAAGAAGTGTGTAAAGCTGGGAGGAAATACTGCATGCAAACTGCAAGCATGGATACCAGGAGAAACTTAAAGACGATCTTCTCACATTGTTCAAGCAAGACATTGATTTGACAAGGCCTGTACTGATATCAATACTCACAAATCTAGTAAGTAAACTTACGACACATTTAGACTTGAACATTTTACCAAGGTATTAGAGTTTACCTACCTAGGTAAACATTTTGCGTGTGTAGACGCAACGTATCCGCGATTTTCTGCACTTAATAATCCACACCCACCGTACAATCAGCAAGCCGAATTTTTGCCGCAATATTATGGAATGAGGTTCTCTATACAGATGATGGCACCACATTTTGCTCCTGCTCCTGCCACTATCGTTCCATTGCGATCGGATCCTCCTGCAAATTCAACACGCCCAGATTCAAGTGCAGTGCAAAAAAAGGAAAATTGACAGACTGATACTGAAGAAAGGTTTATTGTCGCATTTTTTTTTTATTTTTTGGGGGAGGCGGCTAAAATGTTGACAGATTAACTTGGTTTATTTGAGCCAGTGTTAGCACTGTACGAATGTACCAGGGTTTAGTAACTTGACCTCAGTAAATGTTTACCTCAGGAAATACTCAAGTGTAAACACAACACTGGGGGGATAGTAAATCATCGGCCTATTTAGGGATCCTCTCAAAGTGCTTAATTTACCCCCTTTGGGCATGCACGTGCTCAAACGGATTGCAACGGAACCTTCTACCTGTATCAGACTGTTGCTCATCATGTTTCACTCTTTGTTAGTCGTTTGTTAGTGACGCGTGCTACTGGATTGCTTTCACGATTTCACTCATTTTATAGTTCATTTTTCTATTACCTCATTATGGTTAACCCCAAAAAGACCAGTAAATGTCCTAAGTGTAAAGTTTTAAAATCGGCTCACGACTTTGGCCCCCCGGGCAAACATTGCCCTGGCCCCGATTTGGTTGAGGATGACCATGGCAGTCAAGCGGCTTTGCTGGAAGAAACAGAGCCCACCACGGCCAAAGCGTCGGATATGGATTCCAATGACCTCATAAAGTCCTTGGTGGATGGACGTGCAGTCTCCTCGGCAAGAGATTCAAGACTTGTGCAAGTTAGCGCACATTCCGCCTGCAAGGGATCCGCCCTCTTCTTCTTCACAAGCAAGAAATGCAGCCACAGATAATGTCACACTGCCGGAGCTGAGAGCCATGACCGCTCTGGCTTCTAAGGTCGACCGTCGGGTTGGATAAATTTGGTTTACTCCCCTCGGAGGACAGCAACACCGATGGAGAGGACGTTCATTCACCAATGCTGGTTTACCGTCAGCATCAACCTCGGGACAACCTTCGGGTAAGTTGAAATCTGGCCGTGAAGCGAAACCTACCAGTTCAGTTTTGTACCCACAGCTTTGCCCACAGAGCTTCCTTTGCCTCACCCGCACTCAATGTGAGGTTAATTACGAGGATCTTACAATGGCCGAGTTTGTGGCTGGTTATGCCCAAATTTTGCAGTCCGAAGATATCGGTACCTTCCAGGTGTCAGAGCGTCACAAGCATTTGCTCTCTTAAATGTACTTTGCGCAGCAGTTCACTTGGTCAATCGTTCTCAATTTCCATGGCGCCATTCTGCTTGAAATTGAGTAGGGCCTTATTATGTGGGGCGATTCTTTTATGCACTTGGAGAGTTGCACATTGTATGGCCACCCTTTACCTGTAAAGACTGCTAAACCCCCGGTGAAGTCAAGTTCATCCAAGCCTTCTTTCCGCTGCTCATTTTATTTTGTTGGGATTATCAATGAGAGACATGCGACAATGCCAGTGATCATTATGGTTACATCTGTAAACTAAAGTTTACAAGTTTAGTCTTGCTCACCATACGCGATCATGACATGTTTAGGTGTTGAACTAAACACTATTTATTGACTTGACCTTGTCTGTGAGTCCTGATCGTTTATCTCAAATTCAGGAGTTATTGCATGGCTGGTTAACTAAGCGGACTACTACAAAGTTAGCTGTTCAGTCCCTAGTTGGCAAATTGGTTTTTGACCTCTCATGCAATTGCAGTTATCTTTGCCTATCATTCGCTTAGCGGTATCAAGTAACCATCAATCTAGTATTTATTACCCCGTTATGTTCTGATTAATTCAGTTGCCTTTGTATCTACAGTGTAACACTGTTATTACATTTAGCACTTAGCTCTCGTTTATATTAATTTGCCCGCCCATCCCTCCTGGGCCAGGGAAGTTTATTCACCGATTTTTGTAGTTTTACAGGTTAGATTTGCTTGCTTTACCAATAGACTTTTCTCTCAGCCAACAAAGAAATCTCTGTTGTATTTGCGTGTTGTCTGTTTATTGCATTACCTAGGGGGAATTACTACATCCCATTAATTAAAACAATGCACAAGATAAGGCTTGGTGAATGCAACTACAAGTTGACAAAGGTATGTCCCCTATGTTCAAGTGAATAAAATATGTCTGAGACTATGTGAGCTACATGTACAGGATTTAGCTTCATCACATTTAAACTTGTTATAACATGACTGAAGCTATCATACCATGACTTTGCTACTTCAGAGCAAAAAGTAACTTGAGGAGATGATTCTATCAGATGGTCCTGTATTGTAACCCTATATCATGTTGGTAATGATTTATTATTCACATGGGTCTTCCATGCAGTACTACATGTGACAACTTCAGAAAGAAAGAAAGAAAGAAAGAAAGAAAGAAAGAAACCTTGCAATCCAGGTTACAATTTAGATGAGTTGAACTAAACTGCACGTTTTTACCTGGACGTCTCTGTGATAGAGGCCAGGGCATTAAGGTCGGAAAGTGTGTCGGGTAGAATATATATTAAATGAAATGCATTGTCCTTTAGTGAGAAACAGACAACATTTAGTGCAGTCAAGTGCATCTTTTGGTTAAGATTACCTAAAAAGAAACTTTTGGTGCAGTAATTAGAGTTTTCTAGCCTTGGAAATGGGATAAAAAGTGCTTTTTACAAGTGTATAGCAACAGCTTTGTTTACTTTATTATGATTTTGATGATGATGGTGATTATTTATAATTTAAATGAAAAGATGGAGTTATTCTAGCTGGCGAATTAATTAAGCAAGAGTTGCTATTCAACGGACAGTAGAGTACTAGTCTCTCAGCGATATGGACAATAATGAACTTTCTAATTTTATGATAATGGAGCGACGACTAGCTGAAATGCGTTAAAAGAAGAAATGTTTGAAATAGTCTTATTACTCAAAAAAAATCTGAGTCCTCCCAACTGAAGTCGAACCCATGACCTTCCAGGTGCTGGAAGGACTTGTGACTTGTTAATGATCTGGAGGAGTGAGTAAACTAGAGTCAGTAAGCTAGAGTGAATTTTGGTCTTGTACGTCGAACAAACTGAGGGATTTGTCCCTTACATTTATAACAAAAAATGTACATATACATGTAGTCATTCAACTCATGGTCACGGTTGAGTTATTTCAATGGTTCATTCATCAACGTGCATACTTGTCAAAAGGGGGGCTGTGGGGGTAGGGAAGGGTTGGTGTAGTGTTAAACAGAGTGTTGCTTTGTGGTAAGCGCACAGTTTTCGGTGTTTGTGTAATACTTACATAAATCAGCTTTAATCGCGTCTTGAAGTTTGAGTCTTAAGTGCAACATCAGTAAGATCGTGGGGTTTTTTGCAGATAACTCGTCAGGCTTTTTTCAACATGGAAAGATGAGCTGCAAATGCTCAGACTAAGGTATTACTCTGACAGAAAACGGTTGATGGGTAAGTTTTATTATAGCAGTTATGGTAATTTATCCCGTGCTCATTGTGTTCTCTGACAAGATGGATGACTTTTGAATAGCACTTTTTTGCGTTAAATTATACTTCTTTTATTTGTATTTAACTTGGCCTAGGACAGGAGAGAGGGCTGGTACCAGTTTTCATGACCTGCACACTGCTGCCTTGTTCGCCATGTGCTTTCTCAACTGTCACCATCACAGTTTTGCTCACTGTAAGATACGATAAATGCGTTAACTGTGGCTGCTAAGAAAAGTAGCAGGACGAGGAATCCTCTGCCTAAGCTTCAAGATTATGTTTTCGATGGTTGTTTGGAGAAAGCTGCGACTCCCTAGCAGACAATCAATACTGTGAAGCACCGTGTCAGATTGAATCAATCATCTGAGATCGCACACCACCGAACCATAGAATGGAACAAACTAAAGCAGAGCCAAACAGATTTGAAGAACCAAAACCTACAGCTGGAATTAGAATTGACTTGAACAAAAAACAGAAATACAACAAATCAGAAAGTAATTAAAAGGAGCTGAAAAGAGAGTTGAGAATTTGGAAAACGAAAAGAGAGTTGCTAATAAAGAAGAGAGTCAGAACACAATCTGTCATTAACAACACAGCAATCACCAGATTACAAAGAAACAACACAGCCAGGCAACTTTAGTGTAGTTTTGTCTAACAACCCTTTCCCCATTCTATCTCAGACGGATCAAGAAAACAACCTTTCTTCAAAGCTTTATAAGTCAAACTATTCAGCCACACAAAACAACTACACGAAGGAATCAGAAGAATCTACGAACACAAGTGCAAACCGGCAGCAACACACATTACGAACCAATTGTGTCCACGAGAACCACACAGCAGGTTTCAACAAAACCTGCCCTGCCCAAGGGCTACCCTGTGGACAACCCCATAAAAAGGCTGGAAATTAAAATTGATTCAATATTCAAAATGAATCATTAAAAATTTATTAATGATGGATTTATAATTAGTAGGTTAATAATTAATAGGTTAAGATAAAAAAAACGATGACCATCTAGAACGATGTAACAGCAAAAGCATCAAGAGATGCAGGTTTCGAGGATGAGGCTCAGCCCGACAACATTCCTGAGTCTGCAAATGCGTTGATTAAACATTGGCAAGATTTCAGAGCCACCGACATGGCCAGCTTAGTTGATAATTTAAAAGGCCCTGTTGATAAACAACACCGCGACCTTCAACGTGCCTTGCTTGGGCTTCCTAGTCCGTATGTTCTTCGGCCAAAGTATCAAAACTCCATTGACAACAATGATGACTTTTTTGACAGCCAACCAGGTCATTGGGATGACGCCACAAGGTCCTTGAAAGTCTTGATAGATCTCGAAAACTATAAGCAAGTATTTAACTATCAACCTGATAGTTAAATATCGACCAAATAAACAGGTCAATGATGGCGGCAGCACATGATTCAACTGAATTTGAGTTTTCTGATGTGGATAACATCTTTGTATTTAAAAGCGATAGAAATCAATTTAAGGTGGCTCCCTATCGTTTGATGACCGCGCGTGCGCTGATGATGCGAGCTGTAGTAATCTGCGTGGGCTCACATAAAATTTTCATGACGTCATGACGTCAGCATAGCCAAAAAAAGCAAAGTCAACAGTAAATTTTCTCGCGTTTCCTTCGGTGAAGTTTTTTTAAATTTTGCACATTTTGAGATACTAATGCTACCTTTCACATATTATTTTTTGGAAATATTCTGTCAGAGCAATCCAGGTTAATGGTTAAAATTAAGAAATCACGTGATATTGGTGAATCCGTCTGAATGACCCCATATTTTTTCCCTGCAAAATGTTAGTCAAAATCATTTTCACAAAATAGGAAAGTTTAAAAAAATTTCACCAAGGGAAAAATCATATTTAAGAAAAAAGACGAATTAATTGGAAATATCTGTCATTTTTTAGATGCTTTGTTACCTTGACAACGGCCTATGCCTAAGAAGCAAAACCTGAAAAATAAGGATAATTATGTTGGTAACCTTACTGGTAAAATTCAGGATCAAAGGTTCTAAGACAACAGAACTAGGGCTTCTTTTGCAAGTCTTGCCAGTTTGTATAGTCACTTTTGTAGAACCTCTACATGTAGGTAGCCACCTTAAATGGACTGGTCCCGTTAAGCAATTTGAATCCTTCATGCTTCAAAGACTGAATTTATCGATAGAAAATGTGCAATCGAAGTCCAACAACTGCACTTGTATGGTTTGGAAGACACCCAATGCAACTTTCAACTTTTACTTTAAGACAAAGACCCTGCAAGTTCAAGGTAAGGCGACTGAACACAAAAAAAAGTCTTCTTCATTCTTTGGGTCAGTCTTATCTAGACTTGACGGCCAATGTAATTGTCTTCGTTAATGAAGCAGATAACCCATCCATCGAACCAATGCCGTCACCACTTATCAGCGACAACATCTCCATGGAGCCTAAGAGTGCGGCCCAAGATGATTTTGCCCCAGTCATAAATGACATTATTATCGACCCAGCATCAACTACCAAATATCTGCCTTTCGACTGCCAAAAGAAAATAAAAGAGATGTCTGAAGGGCTTGATTTGCTAAAGCAAGAAAACCGTCAATGTGCAATCAGCTTCAGACTGCTAATGAGGAGAAACAAAGCCTTATCACCTCTTTGTGCCTTTTGACTAACGAACTGAGAAACACAAATCTACATGATCATGTTGACACCCGTCTGCTTGCTGAAAATAAACGTCTTCAAGAAACTATAAACAATTTTTCCCATTGAGCAGGTGTCTTCAACAAAATCTCTCAGTGCATACTTTGATGAAAATGTAAGCTGGAATACTCACATTGAAAGTGTCTGCAAAATAAATTTCTTCAGCCTTAGGCTTAATTAAACGTATTAGAAATTTCGTACCATTCCACACTCTTCCGAACATCTTCAGTGGTTTGGTAAAGCCCCAGTTTGACTATTGCAGCCTAGTATGGGGATGCTGCACTATTAGCCTCGCCGAGAAACTTCAGAAGTTGCAAAGCCATGCGGCTTGTATATTGTTGTCTGCCCCTTATGATTCTAATCCTACAGAGCTGTTACGAAGACTTAAGGAACCAGACGCTTTATACCAAAGCCATTATGATGTTCAAAACCTTGAAATGGAGAGACACCAGATTATTTATCAACTAAATTCATCTTTCGCAATGATACAACTAGTTATAGATTAAGAAATAGTGAAACAAGGCTGGCTTTCCCTTAACCTCACACCGATTATGTTCGAAAAAGGTTCTCTTACAGCGGTGCTGCGCTGTGAAATAGCCATTTCAACTGATGTTAGAGTATCTAAAACATTAGGTGAATTTAAGACGAAGTGAATGAGTGAATTTAGGACACGGCATTCCTGAAAAGCAGTACTTTTTGTTTTCATTTACTTCTATTTGAATACGTAGTTAGTTTAGATAAGGCCTTTATACTTTGTAATTACTTTTATTACGATTGTATTGTTTTTAATTCTTACAATTGTAGATAGTTTTTGCTTGTATATAACTGAGGAATCTACCGTGTATAAATAAAGTCATCTATCTGCCCCACCACAGTGGAAGCGAGGTAGCGACCAGAATTCCCATGAAGAAACTATTGACTTGCACGCTATTTCAGACTTCTTTTCAGAAAGAGATCTCAAGCTCATTGTTGAAAAAGCAAAGAAACTCCGCAACAAGAATGGCATTTGCGATGGATTTGTAAAAAACATGTTTTCTCGTTAAAATCCAGTCAACACACACCCCACACACAGTGAAGACAGTATCCAACGCTGGCTATGTATGTGATAGCCAGTGTGTAAGATACAAGTCAAGGAAACTGTGTGCCCACACTATTGCAGTGGCTTCTCGAAACAAAAGCATATCTAAACTGGTAAATAAGTCAAGAAACGAGGGATAACCTAACAGCACTAACAACATTTGCTGTAAACAGAAGTGCCGGTGCCAAAAAGCCAACTGGTAAAAGATGTCGCAAGAGGTCACCAGGCCTCACAAGAGAAAGTCAGGGGCAGAGAATGAGGACACTGAGGGAGATGATGGCCAGCAAACACTGGGTACACAGTACACCGCTGAAGCCTCTAGCACCCTTTGCGTATTACAATTTGCAAGAGCAGGCCAGCTAAGCCCTTGGTGATGCCCATGACTAGCACACCATTTGAGCTAATTGAGCTAACGAGCCACGTAAAAGTGTGCCGGAGGATGCCAACGAAATATCAGAGACGGTCCGGACGATTTTGCAACAGGGGAAATTGACAGGAAGTATTATATGACACAAAGAACATGATTTTGTTTGGAACAAGAGTCAAGGAGTACAAAAGTACTTTTGCTAATAAAACACTACCGTGACACTAACCGAGGAATCTTGCACTTCAGTCACTCTAAAAAGCAACAGATGTAACAAAGACGCTGATATAAGAATACTAATGGTAATATAATCTATGAAAATTACTTCAACTTTTCAAGCAAAACGTTTGCATAGGGAATTGAGGAGAATGTCAGTTGTGCACAGGGTATCACGGAAAAATAAAATCCTGGTTTGGGCAAAAAAAGGATTCTGTTGTGTTAGTAATTCTGGTCTCCAAACTGCTGATTGACTAATAACGAACCGCAGTAAATAACAGTTATTACCAAAGGGAATAAATAAATTTATGCAGCCTGCCTTGCAATTAATTACCCCGGATGGTGTCACATCCGGGACTTTAACAGGTTTATATTTAGGCTTCTGAGCATGTGGTTGCAGGCCT
>Ga0126336_10002745_pt1 | contig 10183 bp, 9 predicted proteins | sample SidCmetagenome_FD_92530 | JGI IMG/M metagenome (GOLD analysis project Ga0126336, IMG submission 92530) | Coral microbial communities from El Islote,Puerto Morelos, Mexico - Siderastrea C C metagenome | ecosystem: Host-associated > Invertebrates > Cnidaria > Coral | place: El Islote,Puerto...
AACAAAGGGAAGCCGACAGGTACCCGGATGATCATCCCGGCGGTCAAAAGTTATAACACAGGGCGGTACGAGTGTACAGCGGTCAACCAACATGGCCAGGACAAGAAAACTCTTGACTTGAATGTGCCATGAATTTGAGTCCATCAGGTCAGTTGCAAAGCCGTAACTTAACCAAACACAAACTGAACTTAATTACACCGGACAGCACAGAACTCAAACAAAAAAAGACGTGGAAAAGGTACGATGAGCGCCATCCAATTGTATGGAAAAAAACCCGGTTTTTCCGATGAGAAATCAAATTTGATGGTCCTTTTCACTGGAAATTTTCGGAAAAAACAAATGTCCGTATAACTCTTTTCTCATTTTCATCAGAGTCTTTGGAATATCACTGTACCATTTGATGGTGAAATACGCCGTTTTTAGTGCTCCATTTGGGGAAAATTACCACCGGTTTTTCGATACAAATGAAAGCCGGCCCTCTGTGTCAAATAATATATAATCGTTACATTCCTTTTTTGTTTGTGGGCAAATTGAACTGTTACATTGGTGGGAAAATTCTCACCGGCTTTTCCGGCCCGCAGTGTGGAAAAGTGTGTCTCTGATTGGTTAATTTAGATTACAGGAACATTATTTTTCAAACCTGTTTTTGAGTGTCATTTTGTTTCTTTCAAATAGGACAAAAGTGAAATTACTATTTCAAAAAATACAGCTTTTTGATATCATCGTTGTTGTTCGTTTCAGATCAGGCGATGTCATAAGGGGAAAACGAATACCACGTGTTTGATGCTTGTTAACATGCTGTCACTTGTGCTTGAACAAATAAAGATACGAATATCGTAGAAATGTGTTTTATCAATTAAAACTGAATGGTCTATAGATTTTGCAGTTACAACTCTACGATTTTCAACGTTTGGTCAGTGTGAATACTTGGGGATGGGGTTAATTGTAAAGAGGAGAGCAAGGTGTCATTTTGTCTTTATTTTTGCTTTGCTTTTGGAAGAAACTCAGTTAAAAGGCGGATGCCCTAACCCCATTCCACCGTGTAGAGGGAGTAATTTCTTTAAACGTGATATAAGTAACCCGTATAGTCAATATAGTCAATATTGCGTAAAGCAAGCTTGAGTGTAAACGGGATTGCGCGAAAACGTAGCTCTGTTGTTGAGTTATTGGAAAGTAATAAATGCACGTCCATGGGAAAACGAGCGTAAATAGTTGTGTGGAAGCTTTTGCAACTGCTAACTTTTCCTTTCGATAAACTTTGAACTGCAATATTAAAACGGATGCAATGCTTGTGCTAGTAGCTGATATAACTACTAATTTGTTAGATTTTGCACGCATTGCGGTCCTGTTTTTTCACTTCTGGTGCCCGCTGACCAACTGATCATTTTTAGTCCAGCCATATGGTGAAAAAATTGTGCACTTAGGGATAAAAGCATCAAACTCGGCACAATGGCACTAGACGGCGTGTGCACCTCGGCGTAGAATGCACAATCACGTTTCGTAAAATATCTGAAAACTAACAATTGTGTGGAATAAAACTAAATATTATACAACGTTTAGGTTATTTATTCTCATGTTAACCGTTAAACCATGTACAAAAATTAATCAGGGGATGAATCTGCAACACTGTCAAGGATCTTAGCGCATTTTGAGTCATATTCGAATATTTCAAATGCTACAAGTGTTAATTTAAGTGAATGATGTAGACAACCATGTAAGGTCAGTGAGCTTCATCTTGTAAAGTCGTTGAGCGTAATTCCCTCCCTTGCATTCCCCACTGCATTTACAAAGCGCAGTACAAGACATTCCAACTTTTGCACATCTGTGTCGTCCTTTGTAACCTCTCTCAGCTCTGCACCCCCACGTCACAAGCTCCTGGCATACTTTTGATGCTTCAGGTTAGGTGGTCCACCGAGGGTGCCATGCATCTGACTCGGATTTTGTCCATCCCCTTTTACTAGGAGAAGGAAGCTCAGGATTAGAAACCAAACACTGGCCCCAACAATGTTAAGTTTGGTATGCCACTCTCTCGTTGTGCTGTAATATTGCATCAGCAGTAGGGAATTTTCTCAAGGGTTCTTCCCTTCTGTGCAAACAGAACTTTTCTGGCATCATTGACTCTTTGGCACTGGCTTGTCCGGTCATATATCAGAACTACAAATCTCTCAAGCACAGGCATCGCGTCTAGGACAACCTGCACAGGCTTAGCTCGTACTCTGCAGAATGTCCTAGATGCTATGCCTGTGCTTGAGAGATTTGTAGTTCTGGTGTATGACCGGACAAGCCAGCCAAAGAGTCAGTGATGCCAGAAAAGTCCTATTTGCACAGAAGGGAAGAACCCTTGAGAACATTCACCTACTGCTGATGCATTATTACAGCACACCAAGAGAGTGGCATACCAAGCTGAACATTGTTGGGAGCAGTGTTTGGTTTCTAATCCTGAACTACCTTCTCTTAGCCTGAATGGGGATGGACAAAATCCGAGTCAGATCCGTGACAGCCTCGGTGGACCACCTTACCTGAAGCATTAAAAGTACGCAAGGAGCTTGTGAAATGGAAATTGTGGGTGCAGAGCTGAGAGAGGTTGCAAAGGTTGTTCCAAATGTGCAAAAGCTGGAATGTCTTACACTGCACTTTGCAAATGCCGTGGGCAATGCGAGGGAGAGGATTAATCTCAACGACTTTACAAGATGGACCGTTATTTGCGATTTACGGTCCGTACGTTTCGCACGGGCCGTCATTCTTGCTTACGGTCCGAATACAGAGCGTGCATCTCATTATCGCACCAGGGCCAACTGTTAACGGTCCGTACGTTTCGTACGGTCTGACATCCTTACTTACGGACCATTTTTGCGATTGGCGGTCCGTACGTTTCGCACGGACCGTCATCCTTGATTACGGACCATTACCTGCGGTTCACAGTCCGTATGCAGAGGTACACATAACCAATGTAAGTATGATTATGCCTCGTTATTTAAGCGTACGTACGAAGCGATCGATATACACGAAAGGAAAGACAGTAATATTCTATTACTCGTTCTATAAGCGTTGCATAAGGTGATAACAGGGTTTCAAAAGAGGACTCGCCAAGAGACAAACAAAGCGATCGATATACACCAAAGACTAAACGGTAATATGTCGATTGTAAACTAGTTCTATAAGCGTTGTGCAACTGATAACAGGGTTGTATTAGCGGACTGTCCAAGGCAAGAAAAAGCGATCAAGACACACGAAAGAGAAAGTCAACTCTTCAAAATGGACCGACCATGTGCAGGGCCGTAGCCAGACTTTTCTGAAAACCGAGGCAATTGCAAAGCGCTGAAGGTGCGAGCTTGTAGACGCTCGAAAATGCCATTTTTAGCGTTATCCTGGTGGTATTTTTCCCCAAACATAATCAAAATCCAACTAAATTTAACAGCATTTATGTTTGTTATCAGTTCTTCTCTTTACAATTTGAACGGTTTCATTCAGAAATGAAATTTTAGACGCTCTAAAATGTTATTTCAGCATTCGTGACGAAGAAAATATCAATCTTTTTCAAGTGCACCAGTTCAAGTGTACTAGTGCAAGCTAAAGCAATTCTCCTATGACCACTGGCGTCCCATTTATGCAACATTTGCAACGGCTCTGGAGTGATGTCGTGAACGTATGCAAGGGCAAGACCATTCAATCGGCGCAGACTGCAAAAGCTTCTCTCGCAGGAGCAACTTCCAACTGGTAATGTAAGGATTAACTGAAGGATTGTTGATATATTGGGATAAAGCAGCTCAATGCAGCAGGAAATAGCATCTGGTAGTGAAGCAACGTCTTAAGTATTAACTGAGATTATCATACTTTACTGTACCGGTGGCGTGGTTTACTGCCAGAAATATGTTACATTATTAAATAATTTATTTTTCTATTTAAGTTTTTAACCACAATGAAAACTTTTTACCGAGCCAACTGCCTTGGTTGCCTCAATACTGGCTACGGGCCTGAGTGTGTGAGGTTCATGGTCCGAATGATCTACACGGACCGAAGCCTTAGACTCACGGTCCTTTAATTACGGTGCGGGTGTATTGGACATCCCCCCTGACCTTACATGGTTGTCTACATCATTGCCCTTAAACTAACACTTGTAGCATTTGACAGTACTGCAGATGCATCCCCTAAAAAGGTTAATTTTTGTACATGGTTTAAAGGTTAACATTAGATTAAATAACATTAACGTTGTATAAATAAGTAGTTTTATTCCATACAATTGTTGAATTACAGATATTTTACGAAATGTGATTGCGCATTCCACGCCCTCCCCCCAACCCCACCATGGAGGATGCTCTTGCATGAGGTCACACAGCGGGAGAAACTGTTCGCTAAGTGAATTATTATTCTGCTGGTTTTTAAGGCAGGTCATTGTTTTTTCTTTCCCCGGTGAAACTAATACGAAAATACTAAGATACATTAACTACCACCCTTCCCCCCCCAAGTTGTGCCCCCCTTTGTGAAACAATCTAGGTAGAGACATAGATGAACTTCCTTAGGACATCACGCCCTACTAATATGGCAAATTCGGGTTAACGTTATAGCTTTCTCTTAAATTGGAGCAATTTCTTTGAAAATTGCAACTACCCCCCCAAGTGCAAAATTCTCCCCCCTAACAGAAATCTGCCCAGGCCCATAGTCAGTTTTGTTCAGCAACGTAAGTACTATTACCATGCCAAATTTGGTGCTGTTACCCCTAAGTGCACAATTTTTTCACCATATATATGGACTTGGAACAAAACGGCCAAACCCCTTCCCCCAAGGGCACATTGTGCCTCCCCCCGGTGTGAATTTGGATGGGGTCCGTAGCTAAAAATGATAGTCCATCTAGTACTATCATTGTGCTGAGTTTGATGCTTTTTCCCCGAAATGCACAATTCGGCAATTTTTTTGCACCATATGGCTGGACTATTTATAAGTATTCAAACCACTCGAGTGCCAGCAATTCGTGACAGGTTGCTTAAAATTCGCGAATTCGTTTATATAACAAAATTTGTCGGAAACGAAGCGTGCGAGGCCTGTTGGTCTAGTGGCATGATTCTCGCTTAGGGTGCGAGAGGTCCCGGGTTCGACTCCCGGACAGGCCCGGGCACAATTTCTTTTTAAGCAGGCACAATTTTTGACAATATATGTCCAGGACATGCATTGGCCCCCTCAGTCTCGGACCTTTTTAACGTTCACATATTTATTTTTTGTGTTTCAAAAATTTATTAATTAACAATTACATTAAGTTTACATTAGCATACGCTATAAAATGTTGGACACAGAAAGGACTGTTGCCAAGTCAACTGCGTTTAAAGACTTTGAAGTAAGTGCTTTTCCTGTAGCGATCAAGGAGCGGCCGTTTAAAACGTAATACCAGAGCTCCTAGGTTAAAGGTTAAACAACGTTAACTGATTAGTTTCTCTTGGTTAAAAGCGTTTCAACCGAACAAAAAAAAAAATAAGAAAGTAGAAAGCGAAACTGTAATTAACTGGAATTAACTGGAGTCTGCAATGATAGGCTAAAACATAGTTCAGTGATGATAATACTCTGATACTCCAGGTTCGGCCAAATGTCGATAAATCCTAATTTAAACTATCAGACTCTGGAGCTTTAAACGTTCTTTTAAGGATTGACACCAAAGCAATAGGCATCAAATCTCAAACTTTTGTTCTCATTTGACCCTGATGGGTTGAGGCCAACGCCAAAGCACTGAGCCGGTCTCAGTTCGTGCATCGGGATGACGGTGATTCCATCGGCCAGCCAACCAAAGCTGAAATAGTTGGAAAAAATAGATGATTATGTTATTTCCAAAGTTGAAATAGCAAACTTCCCTCATCATACGACCAGAGAAATTGTTTTGATTCGTCCATTCGTCAAACCAGCCAGTTAGCCAGCTTTTTAGTCAGTCAGTCACTTAGCTGTTTGTCAGTGAGACAGTGATTTAGAGAGTGAGCCAACATGTAAGTCGGTCCTTCATCCAACTTGTCAGTCTGTTCGTCTGTTAATCAGTCAGACAATCGATCAGTCGGTGGGTGGGTCGGTCAGTCGGTCGGACAGGGAGTCAGTCAATCAATCCGTCAGTCAGTCACCCAATCAGTCAGTCAGTCAGCCAATCAGTCAGTCAGACAGTCAGTTAGCCAGCCAGCCAGCCAGCTCGCCAGCCCGCCAGCCCGCCAGCCCGCCAGCTAGTCACGGTCAGTCAGTCACCGCGGTTGGTCAGTCAGTCAGTGGGTCGGTCAGTCGGTCGGTCAGTCGGTCGGTCAGTCGGTCAGTCAGTCAGTCAGTCAGTAAGACAGCAAGCCAGCCAGTTAGCCAACCAGCCACGGTCATTCAGTCAATCAGTCAGTCAGTCAGTCAGTCAGTCAGTCAGTCAGCCACTTAGTCAGTCACCCAGCCAGCCAGTCAATCAGTCACTGAGTTATTCAGCCCAAGTGAGAGTACAAACTCACCTGCATCGTTCAAATCCCTGATTCCACGCAGCTTGCAATTGTTCCCGCGTCGCCAGAGCGCCGTTCAGAATCTTGCACACCCGCACCGCCTCAGAAAAGTTGAACTGATACCTTGGGTTAAAAGATACGTGAGTAATGTTCGTGACGGACCCTTCACCCTTGCTCAGTATAATGAGACTAGTATCTGAAAATGAATAAAAAAGAAAGAAATGCTCAAATTCTTACATGAGCCAATTACATGAGCTGCCTGACTGGCTCAGTTTGCCGAGAATTGGCCACGTCCGTTTCACGCGCCATAAATCAACTTTGCAACCACCAGAAAAAGTTCAGCCAGGTTAGCCGAGTTCCCAGGATCGCGGTAGCAAAGCTGCGATTTTTCCATGTAACTGCGTTTATCGGGTAACTCGCAGATAACAGCCAACGCCGGTTTGTTCTTCACGACCAAATTTCGGCTTGCACGTTGAAAATAGTTGATAATTCCCTCTAAATGCATTGCAGGTATATCCCCAGACTACTGACCAGAGTCAGTGATAAAACAATTCGCTTTAAGGTGTTGTTATATAACCTTTTGAACCTAACGTAAGGCACGGCAGAAGCACGATGTTTTACTTCAGGTCGTGCAACTGCCATGTAGCATGCTGACCTTGCCGTACTGGACAGTATGCAATGCAATGGCACGATTTGGTTTCAAAAGGGATGCTAACGTCAAACTTGATGCATGCAATTGCTTTAGCGCCGTAGGGTAGTAGTACCACGAAAGTCTAACCTCTTCTATCAAAGTTATTGGGGATTGTAATTCTCCTTTTCAATCTACTCACTTTCGCCTTCATATATGAATTAATGCATTGCCGTGCACAAATGTATGCATTAAAGTGGAAAACAATGTAGAGATGGCTTATGCTGTAGGTTTATAATGTAGAGATGGCTTATGCGCCGATCAATTCGAAACTTCAACATCCACCCCCGGGCATACCCCGGGCATTTAACTGTGCATTGTGCCCGGGAAGGGGGGAATTTGAACGTTGCATTCGAAGGGTGGGGAATTTGGATTTATCTCTTGTTGTGATGCAATAGACACGTGAGTTTTTTTTCGGTTTTTGCAAGGTTTGACGGATTTACAAGATAGAATTTCCCCCTTGTTAGTGAAAAACCCTTTCAAAAAGGTCTAAAAGGGTCTTCAAAAGAAGTTTGAGAGTGTCATCGTGGCATATGTCCCTGAGAAAAGTGTGAACAGTGTTTGATTGAAGACGAGATTTGTCTTTGAGGAGAGGTATTTCAGTTTTAATTGGTGGGGATTTGAACAGTTTTTTTGCACCAAGGGGAGGGAATCTGAACGATCCAACCTTCAAATGTTCAAATGCCCCGGGAGTTGCCCGGGGGGGATGTTGAAGTTTCCAATTGATCGACGCATTATATTTATGAGTTAATTACTCTAGATGCGTTCTTAAAAAAAAGCAAATGTCTTTTTTAAACTCCCAGCCTGTTGTTTGCAATAAAGGTGTTAGTTTCTAAAGAAACTGCGGTACTGCGTCGGGGAAGTGAAATACAAAAAATTGAATTTCAACCGAGTTTGTAAGGTAAATTGGCCACTGTGAAGAAATTTAAAACCTGACGTTTCGTTAACATCTCCGTCGCCAGAGCAAATCGATTCCCTCTGACGAAAGGCTAACGCTCGAAACGAAAGCGTTTAAATTTTTTTAAGGTGGCCAATTTACCTTTAGCTATCAATTCATCTGATAATCCAAATTTTTGTCGTTTGCGATGTAGCTAGTATCCGTAAAAACAGTCCATTTAAAAAGTATTTTCTTACCGACGTTGCATTGGTCGTCAATGTAAGGCAAGACAGCGATCTCTTGGGGTGGACAAATGTTCTGAAAAGATAAAAAACAAATCACAGAGAATTGCAATTTGGAAATGTGTCTAACTTAAATTCTTGACGAAAAAATATTTGGTAGCAATTTTTAACAATGTTTGAAACGAATATATTGTCCAGATCGTCTCGAAATTTTCAAGTTATCAGATCATCCTCTAGAAACCATTCACTATAAGGTATTTTACCAGTAGTGAAAGAATCACCTCTGAGACTTAGAAAGAAGCACAGCCAATGGTCGCTGGCACTAGCTAATCGCGTTAAGAACAGCGTTTCTTTAAAAGGATAATTTTAAATATCACCTAGCTTTTCATAGTTATAGTTTTCTATAACACTGAAACACTAGGCCGTTTAAAAATACATTGTATTATGGCTTACTATTGTATATCACTTGTAAATATTATATTAGTGAATCCTAATCAGACTAGGTAGAATATGCCCGCCCGGACTTTGAACGTATATAACCTTTTTAATGTGTAAGCTAAAGCCAGCAAACTTGGTGATTTTTAAATCAGTTAGCTGGGGGCAATTCAGTATAACATTTTGTAGCCCATCAAAGTTGATGTTATTATGGCAACCACATTTCGACAGGTAGTTTTTTTTTCAGAATGTTGAATTTTTCTATTTTTAATGAAACATTATAACCTTCTTGAGTTACTTTTTTACATTTTAAAATTATGTTAGTGTTGTTTTTTAGGTTTTTATTGTTTTCAAGTTTAGCGTTTCTCGGGGTTTAAAAAAAAAAAATCAACAAATCCAAGATGGCGGACCATAGCTGCCGTCAGACAGAAGGTCAAGAATAAAAAGCAAATATAACAAAAACTACAAAATAAAAGCTAGAAACATTTGAGTCAGAAATACAAGAAATGCAAAAAATGACAAAACGATAAGACGGTAAATAACATATAGTAAGACAAGTGTTAGTCATGCTTTCAACATGCAATGTCCAGAAAATTCACTTTCTTTTACAGCCAAGACCTTTCAACTTAAATTAAGAAATTCGTTGTTTGTAAACGATTCTTAACTTTTGCTGACTTACCAGGAGTTCAAAGTAATCAAATTCGCTTCGTTTTCGAAGATTTATTGGAGATAGTTTGGCATCAGAGCTGCTAAGCTGATATGAAAAGTTTGCGTCTCTACGAGATGAAGTGGTTCCGAAGTTAAACGAAAGACATTACTTGTTTCTCAGGCAAAGATTACCACAGATAAAAGAGCTTTCCACATAATGCGTCGACAGAATGTGATTGAAGAGTGCGGAGCCGGTAATGTTGGAAAAGTAATTAGATCTTTGATTATCATTGAAAATAGTGGTGAGAAAATGCTTGATATTAGCAGAGAGAGCATGACGGCAACTGCGAAAATTACGACCTTTTCATTCATCATGCTAATTCTACTTTCCCATTTCACAGCATCCTCTGATTTAAAATCAAATAAAATCCCTATTTTACCGATCTGTAATAACTTGGAATATTAGGCGCTGAACGTCCAATGTTAGCTTATTTTTTTTTAGCATGATGATTGGTTTCTTGACTGTGTTAAAATAAGCGTACTGCATATTACAAAATCTGCCAAAGTTTAATAGACCCCACATGCCAAACTAATTTGACTATGTCGTTATTCTCAAACATTATTGTATATTGTTTTTTGATTTCGGGAATCCCGAGTCTTTTTTATTTTTTCGACAATCCAGCGTTGTTTACTGAGAGTACAACACAACACTGTCCTTCTATTGATAAGCTAAAGCTCACATGCTTTATTTCTTTCGCAGCCTTTGTTAAAGCTTGCAATTACACAAACACAAATACAATTGGAATTAGATTAAAAGAAAGTTCACTTATTACAGTTGGAAAAACTGTAT
>Ga0126336_10002746_pt1 | contig 10182 bp, 9 predicted proteins | sample SidCmetagenome_FD_92530 | JGI IMG/M metagenome (GOLD analysis project Ga0126336, IMG submission 92530) | Coral microbial communities from El Islote,Puerto Morelos, Mexico - Siderastrea C C metagenome | ecosystem: Host-associated > Invertebrates > Cnidaria > Coral | place: El Islote,Puerto...
GGATTTTAAATTACCCAGAGACCTTTGCATGAACAACGGCTGCCATCTTGGATTTACGAATCCCCTACTAATGCCCCACATTCCTAGGGACAGGTATGCCAAAACGCGCGAATCCCCCACCCACTGGGGCCAAAGAGAGCTACCAATAAGCTACTAACTCCCCACCAAAGCCCCACATGTCCCGGGGTGGGGGGGGTCGGGGTTTACTTTGACTGGTGCATAAGGTGGTTCACACACAATTTCCCGCGCTTGACGTAGGTTGCAAGTTTTGATTAGACTTCTGATTGACTTGTTAAATCATCAGCGTTTCCTGTGATTGGCCGTATGCGACAGGTTTTGCAACAACTGGAAATAGGCTTGGAACGTTAACACGAGGAACTACCATTTAGAAAACCTCTTTACTGTGCTGCTGAGAAACGAGAGACTGTGCTTAGTTTAAAACTAATTTTATTAAGTTTTCCATAAAATTATAATTTAATTGGTAGCCATCAAGGCTGAATTCACGATATGAAATACACCCAAGTTATGCAATGCTTTAAGCGTCACTATTTACCGTGACTATCCCAGGAGTGACAAAGAGCCCCTTGCCATCAATTTGATGCTTAGCCAGGGGTAAACCCGCATAATACCTTGCACTAAGTCATAAGTGAGATAATCACGGTATTCCGCTGAAAACAATGCATAGTATTATATCTCATGACCATAAACTTGTACAAGCAGAACATCATATGACAAGTCAGTTTCCTTCGCATCGGTTACTTCGGTTGTCATACTACGCTCAATTGGGGTAAAAAAGATCCGGACTGTAGTGTATTATGGACCCATTGCCGACCTATGATAGCTTTACCCATAATCCAGTGGGGACTAAGTTGCTGTTGCCAGTTGGCACATGGTGAATAAACCAGGAGTGTTAAATCCGAAGACGGACGGCAACTTCCGACTCCCAGTTGAAATAAAATACGAAAAAAAAAAACAAAACAAAAACAACTGACAAACCGGCAGCAACTGGCCCTAAAAGAACACGACCTAAGCGACTCAAACTGTCAACCCACGTTACGGCAGCGAAGAAAACTGACAACAAACGAGATACTGACAAATATGCAACGGATTTCGAGCCTTCTAATTGGCTGTCTCCTCTAAGGTATGAGACAATTATCAATACATTTTGATACCGTAGAGAGAACCAGGCAAAGTACCATTATAAATACGTACACGCTTGCAATAATTAATCTTGACCACATCCAATGTTTATGTTTCAATCAAGCTATGTACGCCAATAATTGCTTCTATCTGTTACTTGGTTATCCCTAATAAATATTTTTTTCTACGGCTTAGTTTACTTCGACCTGGATTTTCCCCCTTTTCGACGTTTCTACACTGTGTAAGTGAATAATATAACACAATGCCATGAAGATAACCACGATAAACGTAAGAACTTTGTCAAGAGTTGGTATATTTGAAAAGTACCAATTTACGTCACAGCCACTGCCAGATGACAGAGCCTGCGATCGTGCGTGAAAGGTTGCTAAGTAACAAGAGTATCTCCATGCTTACACGTTGATAAAAGAAAGTTTGGAGCGTTGGGAAGCGTTTGATTTTCGCTCATAATTTTGACTGTCAGCGGTTTTCGGCAGAGTTGTTGCTAGGTAACTCGACTAAGATTCGTGTAGCAACCTCTGGAAAGCTCGTGCTCATTTTGATTGGATGATAAGAACCGGAAACTCATTGAGCACTTATCGGGCACGAATACGAAAATTAAACGTGTTTCGGTCGGTCGACTGTACTTTGAATGAAAAAGAGACCGAGAGTGACTGGTTTAGTCACCGGGGATGAAGAGACGATATGTGGAGATTTGCTATTAAATACGTTTTCCGAACCCAATTAATTAAAAGTTTGAATCTTATTTAAATTGTCAGAGATGCAGTTTTGATATAAAATTCGGCCATTGTGACGTGTTGAATTCAACACCTCAATTTTTTAATCGTAAATCCTCGGAGAAAACATCCTCTTCACCTTATTATCAACTTACGCGTATTATTATTATTACGCGGATAACTACGTTATTTTATTCTACTTAAAGACACACAATGGCGCTATTGAACGTGTCCCCTAATCAGACCAAGATCACTCTCTTTTCCTGCCTTGAACCATAGACGTTACAGTCAGGGAAAGCGAATGCGTTTTATCTCGAAAATTTTTCTCTTTAAGCTCTACGCTTCAAAAAAGAAAAGAGAATGCTTGCGGCATACCAGAAGCAATCTCTTTTCGTATAACCCATTACAGTAATGTCACTAAGTTCAAGAAGTTGAACTTTTTATATGCCGTATGTAATGAAAGTGACCAAGATGCATTCTTAGAGAGCTACTGTGATTTGCCCTTCGTTAAATTCTACGACCTCACTAGGGGAGGGAATTCAGTCAAACGGGCTTTTAAAAAGTCCAGGGCTTGAACTAAGTTCCCGGATACTGGGTATCCTGTAGTATGGCCCGGGTAGTGGGACTCTGTGGAGTGTCCACTGTGGGCGAATTTCGTAACCCACGCATTAATAATAATTATTATGTATCTAAAATATTTCTATGATACCAAATTTAAATTTTATGACTACAATCTGAGGACGCGTCCGCCACAGTACCGACACGGCAAGAACTCTCTACTCCGTACATCAGGCGACATCCAGCCCCTGTGAGCGCCATCCTCAGAAGGACCTAACTGTTCTAGAATCTGTAAAATTTGACGAGCCGTGCCGTCGTTTTGATCTAATTCCTCGTGACTGTGAAGCTGACTTAGTTCAGTTTCCGTTACTTCGAGATACGAACTTCTGGATAGATCACTGTCGTCCATGGTTAGATTGCTTGTTTCACTACCGACGCTCGTTTCCGATTGCGGTAAGATGATTTCGTCGCCATCTTGGAAAGATGGGATAACGGATTCGTGTTCGTGTGCGACCATTCTGCTATTTATTACGTTTTGCAGTTGGTGCTGTTGGATCCTTAATTCTTTTCTTTCGTCCAGCATTTGTTTGACCAGATCTTGAAGTTGATTCATTTTTTCCTACAAAGGAAGATAATAAAACAAAGGAGGAAGATGAACCCTTTTCACAACTTCTGTATTGAGTGTCTTTTACGAGTGCAAGAGTTCAAGGAAGCCTTCAACGGAAACGTCTTTAGTTTTTCTACAGATAGAATTTTTAGGTTTTTTCTTTGTTCCTCTAGACATTTATTTTATGTATTGTAAATCTTTTCAATTCTTTTTTCGAGAATTTTTTTAGCTTTCGTAAGATTACTGTAAGAGCATTGAGACTTCGTAAAATGCTCTAAATGTATTATTATTATTATTATTATTATTATTTAGTGCTCGTCACTCAATCTATTCCTAAGAGCACGTGACGAGCCCCCAAAAATGATCAAGGGGAACGGGGGGTGGGGGGGGGTGGGTGATAGGTATGTCTCCCAACATATTTCTATCAAATTCTGACGACAGGTTGGTTTTACGAGATATTCTGCAAAGTATTGTTTTATGGAAATAAAGGTAGTTTTCAGGCTTGTCACTTGCCATAATTTTTCTGCTGGGCAGTAGAAAAGTTCGAGACAGCATTTTTCCTAACAAAACTACGGAGATGCGTTACATGTGATCATGTAGGTGGAGGACATCTGAAGGTTGTTTCTTTAGGGACTATCAAGCGAATTTAGCGATTTCATAACACATCGCTTATTTAAACATTAGAAATTCAATCTAAAAGAGAGATTATTAAACAAAGAATCGTTAAAACGCAGACGAAAACACAAACTAAATATCCATTTTTTTTTTACCAAAATGGTTAAATTAACTTTCGCTAAAAATAACTCATGAGCACTTCGATTGACCCCCAAGGTTAAAAGAACACAGGTCCACCTAACGACTACTTCGAGAAGGACGGTTGAGTCAAAGCTTAAACTGAACGCGGCCAAGAGACAATCTGCACAGCTTGCAAAAGAGACTATGATAAGTGGAGTAATCTTGTTTCCACCTTACGCACCATCGCGCACGAAGACTTTTATGATGATGACGACGATATCTCATCTTTAGGTTAAGCTAGTTACTAGTTGAAAACCAATTAGGAGATGTGGTCCTCCTGATCCACCGCACTGATTCTCTTAACACACTTTACCAGAACTGTAAGCAGAGCTGATCTTTTGAACTTGGCACTCACCTGCATGTTGGCTTTCTCGCTGGACAGCTGGGCGATCACTCTCTCTCTATCTTTGTAATAAGACTTTAGAGCATTCCTCTGGGTTTGGTAAAGAGTGATATACTCGCCTGGATATTATAAAGCAACAAATTGAATCAATAAACAAAGGTAGGAAGAAAGTACACACCCCCTCCTCCATAGGTAAAGAACGAAACAATAGCCCTAACCCTGATAACAATAGACGGTGCAGGTTATAGGGACCAATGAAATTAGAGGTTTGGAACCGTGCAGGTCTACCGAAAAATTTCGAGAAAACAATCCTATCCGAGAACTGCATTAAACCACTCACTATAGATATTAATTTTGTGCATCACTGTGTTTAGTATACAACTTAATCCATATGCTAACTTAACGATAACGGTGGAAATTGCTAGATCAAGTTTCCAGAGCCAAAACGATAAAAACAGGTCAATTCCAAGCCTTAAATGGGCGGGGGTGGGGTGTAATGGTAAGTTAAAGCGTGGGGGGGGGGATATTATAGAGAAAAGGGTTTAATAGAGGGGGGTGATAAGCTCTAACGGGAAAAGCTTTCGTCCCTAAAATTTTAATATTTACACAGTAGGTTTTCTGTCGACTACTGTCATGACTAAAATGACTCACAACTGCGCAAAAAAGCGAACTGTTACTCTACGTTGGAACTTCTAACTTACCAATAGTCTCTGTTTCCATTGACAGTTGTACTGTGATATGTTCAAGCTCTTGGATTCTATCGATCAGGGAAGCCTTTTCGTTCATAAGCTTCATGAACCGAGCCTACAACAAAATAAATACAAAAACATTAATGTGAAGTTAAGTTCTGTAGTAACAGAAACCTTAGGTGCTGGCGTCCGTTGTGGGAAGAGTCAATGATAATGCAAGGTATATTGCAAGAAAAGACAAAACGACAAAATAACAATTAAAACAAAACAAAACAAATAAATCACCATCAACGACGAAACCAACAGACAGACAGACAGACAGACAGACAGACAGACAGACAGACAGACAGACAGACAGACAGACAGACAGACAGAGCACAGGAGGTCTAAACAAACACTATTCATAGTATGAGTATTCTGAGGGATACGCGTAACTTGAGTAAAGGAATTTTTAGAGGGTCTCACAGTTGAGTGTCGAAATGTGCGTTTGCTTTGGCTCTGTTTCACTGCGCTCTGTGAATGATGACCTTTACGAGACACTGTAAAGTTTGGGTGACTTGCACTGAGTGACATCACAGTCTTGGGAGGAAAAAGAGATCGCAGTGTCACTCAATCCACGTTTCATACCTGTAGTTTACTGAAGGCCATTTTGATGGCATCGTGTGACATGTCCTCCTGTTCGAACTGATCCAGTGGCACGTTAGGTAGTTCTGGCTCTTCTTTTCTCTCTATCTCTGATTTTTGTTTCTCTACCACAGCCTGTAGCAACTGAATCTTCTGTTGCTGCTCATGAAGCTGCTGTTGGAACTGCTCTTGCACCTGTTGAATAAGATGACCACTGTAAATCACTTATTCAGCTCTAATGCTCCGACGATAGTTGTGTACCGAGGCTGAAAATCAGTTTTTAGTCTGTGAATGAAATCCTGAAGTGTGACCATTCAAGATATCTCCAGGATTGAATTCCAGGCAAATTGAGGCACGTATCTGGCACCTTTGCTTATATCATTTGCATTTCCTCTCCATTTCTTATTTATGATGTTTTTGTTATTTTCGTTACTTTGTTCCACAGGTTAAACGGTTGATTATTTTACATTATATTCATTTAATTGCAATCTGGACTTTGATTTCTAATATACCTCACATTTGTTACTCTTCGTTACTTTGTTGCACAATTTTAGAGGTTGACGTCTTCCCGTTTATTTAGGGAAAAATTTGTGTTCAATCCAGAGTTTCACTACTTTGCGACAAAGTTTAATCCTGTATATAAGTAAACCACTCATGTGAAAGCAACTGAGACCCAAGTTTCGTTAGTACTGTTTGTGTCTCCATTATTTCACTTCATTTCTTTGCAAAAACAGAGGGCGGAAGGAAGGAGTGCGGTTGCTTCGCCTCATGTAGTTAGCAGCTCAAACAAAACAATCAAAACCATTATTTTAGTCTCCCTGTTAACACTGAAGAACATGTAAATACTTGACTAGAATTAAAACCTTTTTGTTTGGTACCATCTTTCTATACCTGTCTGTATTGTTGCTGCAGTTGTTGTCTAAGCTGTAGCTCCATGTGTTGTTGTAATCTTAGTATTTCATCCTCTTGTTGATCCTGAGTCCTGTGTAAAATGTCCGCTAACTGGTCTCGCTCCATCTCAAGTTGGCGGATAGATGCAGACAGTGAATCGACCTGGGCAAAGCACAGTTTCCACCATAAACAAGTTGGTCAACCACAATAAACACCCAAAACAATGCGATGTAGACAGCCGGCACTGAATCAAATTACTTGCCTTAACTGGGTATGCACTGAGTGTAGATCACTTAGTACAACAAAAGTCCCGAGAACAATAAGTCTCTGTTATATTAGGTACCTTAACCGGCATGACGGAGAAAATAACGAGAACGTCGCAAAACAAACAATGGCTCACACGTGCGTTATTCATTACCGTCCTCTGCAAAACAGCAACGTGAGATGACTTAATTCCGGGTTTTATGTTGAACGTGAACACATCTGACGGTGCATTCTGGATGATCCCATTCTCCATTTTCTATTTGACCGTGAACGCCGTCCGAACAAATTTTGCTCCAGTCTAAATCCGCTACATTTAGACAAATCCTAAGCTTGCGCTGCACACGGAATGTTTTACCTAGGCTAGTGTTTTACGCTATCACTGAGGCGAAATGGAGGTCAGCATTCTAAAGAGTTTCAAAACCCATGAATTACGGGAGATCCAGCCAGAACCAGGAGGAGCTAGCAGATCTTCCCTCGAGGGAAGAAACGTGCTTGTTAATTTACCTACGGCCTGGCTTTGGAAAATCAATGATTTTCCAGTGTCTTCCAACCCCGTGGTTTGACTGTTATTTTTGTGATTTCGCCTCTGTGATCCCTGATAAAAAGAACCAGGTACAATATCTGAACAATCTGAGTGAGTATACCGGCTATTGCGATCACGGATGTGGAACACTCAGAAAGACGGTGATTGCCGGGGGTTATAGTTCCGTCTGCGTCGACGGCTAACAAATTACACGATTTGGAAAAATTGCTATGTAGTTTACAAACTGCCAATTTGTTTCCTTGGCGATGCCGTCGTGCTTGCCTAAGGTCCACTTTCACTTGATACCAACAGATTTTACATCAGGTAAATCGAGTCTCTTTGTGGTGGCCAATTTACTATATACCAACTCAGCTGATATCAAAGAAAAGCAGAAATTAAAAGACTACGAGGCTGAAACTCGCTGTGCAGTTTCTATGATGGAGACAACTTCTTGCGCGCACTCGGATGTTGTTTTACTAATCAGGTTTGGCTAAACCCCAGGAAAAGGATGTCATGTGTGTACATAGATTTGCCCACAAGTCGAGCCCACAGATTTCTACTCAGGGCGATAAAAATTATGAGCAGGAAACAAGAAACAATCAGGGAAGCCGTGAGAGACTTCCTAGCCCGAGAAGGGAAGCACTTTTAGCAAGTCACCAGTGCACGTGGATCTTACCATATCTTCCCTACTGGTGTATTTGGACGGTGGGGGAGGCGGTATGGGTCTGTGAGGCGACATGTTCATATCCTCACTGGAATCAGTCTCAGCTGGGCCTTCTCCTTCACTCAAGTCTCCATTCATGTACGGTGGTGACTCCTCCATCATGTGCTCCGTGGCCTGCACAGGGATGACATCAGGTGGAAGCCTTTTCATGTGAATCTCTCCATCTTCATTGTCTGTTGTACCATTGTGCATGCGCACGTCAGAGCCTTTGATAGCTGGTTTGGAGGTCTCTTCTTCGTCTGAACCTGTTGGTAAAACGGAAATAAGTAATAAGGATGATAAAACATTAACAGAAACAAATCCATTTTCTTAGGATCTCTGTCACGGTAGCCTCCAAAACAGACGTCTTAGGTCTCGTCACGCAATCCATTCCTCGTTGTGAACAAGCGGGTGTGACGAGTTCAAAGAATGTCTGCGTTAGAGGCTAATGTCACGGTGACTTTGCTGTGTTTGGTCACGCCAGTGCTCAAATTAAGACAATGTAGCTTTGCTCGGATGCAACAGGCTCCTCAAACTCCAGGACAAAAAAAGCAAGTGAATTCTTGAAGAGAGAACAAACCATAGTACGTTTTTTGCGATTTTGCCGACGCACATAGGAGAAACTTTGAAAAAGTGGCCATCCGTGCCTTACAACACAAATAGTTTCAGTGAATGAAAGGGTAAGATTTGATAAACCTGGGCTGAGCTGATATTTTCGAGATTCCTTTGATGCAAATGTGTTTTTGCCTTTTTCAAAGTGTTAGTTAAATAAGCTGACATAGCCCCTTAAACATGTCCAGGCCGGATTATGCACAAGGGGACTACGCGCGCCATTGTACCTAAGTGTGCGAGTTTATACCGAAAGAATCGTAGGGACATCCTGGGGTACTGCGCAAAGCATCAACATCCCATCCAAAGGGAGCAGCGGCATTTCATAATATGGAAATGGAGCTAAAATAATTAATTAAACACATAAATGTCTTGCCAGGTTTAAAGATATAGTTGCACATAAAAAATATCCAAAGATCAATCGACGATTTTCTAATTTCATTCTCCTGTTGCATTGGAGAAATAGAGAGAAAGAAGGTGAGACTTCAACATACTTTCCGTTCCTGAGGGTTCCATACTGCTGCGGTTTTCAGCGTTTGTTAGCATTTCCTGCAGTTGAGTATTTCGGGCTGACAAATGGCTGATAGTCTCCTAGAGTTTTCAAACAAAAAGAGAATCGACAGTAAAGTTAACTGAGATGGTAAAGCAGCGCGTTTTACTTCGCTTACTCGTTTATCCATTGTAAATTGAACTTTTTAAAAGTCAGTGCGTCGAAAATTTAGAATGATAGACATGGCATTCATGGAAAGTAGGTTTAGTTAGCATTGTAATGTTTAAGGTCAGTGCTACTCAAACATCTACACAAATAAATCTAACAACTGACCTGTGCTAGTTGCAGCTCCTGCTGTAAACTCTTGGCCAGTTCAGCTTGACTCTCATACTCTTGACTATTTTCATTCAAAAGAAACTAGAAGGGCAAACAAGGAGATAAGTCTTCAAAAGACAAAATTTTACAGATATAGTCATTGTTATATGTCCCAAGTTTTAGCGCAACTTGTACGCAAAACGAAAACTTTCACAGAGAAAGCTCTGAAGGAAGTAGGCCATCCTACTTTTCCGTTCGTAACATCACGCCATCTTTCATTCACATCGCAAGATCTGACGGCATCCAACAGGCTAAACACATAATGGGGAAATTACCACAGATGGCAACGTTAACAAGTATTTTCACTTAGTGTTCCTGCTAATTTTTGGTCAGATAATAACAAGCTTTTGTTTTAGATGACACTAGCACTAGTTTCCCTAAACTGGTTTGCCCTCACAACAACGGAGAACGGTAATCGATGATACCCAGCACATTACAAGTGCCCTGACATGACGTACCTGTTCAGTTAGTCTTGCTTCTGATTGGCTGAGCTCATTCTTGAGGGAAGCTAATTCAAAGTCCCTTCTTGACAGCTAGAAAATCAAAAAAGCCCGACATAGGTAACAAAAACACCACGACACTCACACGGTTAAATTTTGTTGATGCAGACACAAATACCAATGTGTCTGTAAAACTTTGCGGTATTTTGCACTATAGCAGTAGCATTAATATAAACTTTGGTCTCTTCAGGACCAAGTAGACTGTGTGTAGTGAGAACGAGGAGATTTCCATATCTCAGTGGTACAAATTACATGAATTTTACTCTCTCTAAGTCTGTCTTTACCTTGGGCTTGTGTTGGTGAAATAAAACAAAACAAAACAAAATAAAATAACTAC
>Ga0126336_10002747_pt1 | contig 10181 bp, 4 predicted proteins | sample SidCmetagenome_FD_92530 | JGI IMG/M metagenome (GOLD analysis project Ga0126336, IMG submission 92530) | Coral microbial communities from El Islote,Puerto Morelos, Mexico - Siderastrea C C metagenome | ecosystem: Host-associated > Invertebrates > Cnidaria > Coral | place: El Islote,Puerto...
CACAAGCATCACTTCAGTGAGATTACGACGAATAATTGCTTTCAATTTTGACTTTCGGGTACATCTCTTTGTGCAATTGTCGATTTTCTTGTCCTAGAAGTTTTCAATAGTAACAACCTTTTAAGCGAAGCAGTTGTCGGTTTAAAGCTATTTTATCCCAAAAGCTTCCGAAAACAGTTTTGTGCGTTCCTCAAAGCGGGTAACTTTCTATTTGCTTACTTCGCATCCGCAAAACTTATGCCGGCATACTTTAAAGCGTGTTTGGTGTTTGTTTGTTTGTTTTGAATGTTGAAGGTCTCTACTGAGCTAGAGAACGAAATATAACAGTTATTTAAAAAGCTATAAGCGAGGCAGTTGTCGGTTTAAACCTATTATATCGAAAAGGCTTCCAAAAACAATTCTGTGCATTTATAAAAGCGCTCAAATTTCAAACAATTTGCAGCCGCAAAACTTATGCCATAGAGTTAAGCATGTTTGGTGTTTGTTTGTTTTCAATCTCGATGGTCTCAAGTTAGAGAAAGAAATATAAGGGTTACTTAAGTAACTATAAGCGAAGCAGTTTTGAGTTTAAGGCTATTTTATCCGGTAAGTAATGAGTGTTCTTCAAAGCGCTCGAATTTTCTCGGCTGGTATAAAAGCCTACGCGACATTTCTTCGATAAGTTTATTACAAGTGCTTCGAAGCTCTCAGAAACCTTTCTTTCCGATAATCCCAGTAAAATGCCGGTGAAATGCCTGTTTAAATGTTTGACCAGACTAATAGTGGCAGTTCATGTTATTTGTTCACATCCGAACTCGATGAAGATAACCCATTTAAATTTTGTTGTTGTAAATGAGCACCGTTTGAAGTTCATTCAAGCGAACAGCCAATAATCCACGAAGATTTGACAAGCCTTGACAGTTAATGACAGGCTATGAAAACAAAAGCAAGACCAAACAAGACGGCTCGTGAGCAAAATATGTGTTCAGTTTGATGCCCGAAAAAAAAAATCAAGCTGCGTTCAGCCTCCAGAATGAGTTTTCGAACTTGGTTTTACAGAACACATCCCCAAAGTATTGGAGGCCAATTCGGAACACTTTCCGGCTTTTTGAGAAACACTTTTCGGAAGCGAACGAGCCAAAAAAAGCACCGAAATATATTTCAGACCGAAAAGTTTCAGGACTACTTTTGAGAAACGAACACCAATTTATTTATTCCTTGGCGGCTCCGCTTTTAGGCTTGGCTAAATCTATATATTAGATTTATCGTATACTTGGTTGTTTAGCGGTGAAACGGAAGCTAAAATTGGGCAGTCATCGGGAATGCCCACCCACCAACCAACCAACCAACTAACCAACCAACCAACCAACCAACCAACCAACCAACCACCAACCAACCAACCAACCAACCAACCAACCAACCAACCAACTAACCAAAGAGCCAACATTCCTAGAAAGTTGAGGCTGCATGCAGACTATGAGGCTATTTTGTGGAAAAAATGGCTCAAAAAAAGACTAGAGTCCAGAGTCCAGGGTCCAGTCCTGGTTTTAGACTTTGCCTTACAACAGGAATCTAAAACAATATTTGACAAAAGGTCTGAGCAAACTGCCAATCATTTCGGGACAATGTTGCAGAATGGCACGCAGAAGAACATCCGGTTTTGCTGCATGAGTTCATTCCGTTTCCTTCTACACGATGTCTGTCCAAAATCTAATGTTGTTGCAACTTATACTGGTGCATGTACTGCATGTACAAGCACCAGTAGAAGTAGTTAATCACTTTTTTATCTAGTTTTTTGAAGGTTGTAAATTAGGTTCGATATTTTATCTCATAGTTTTAAGACAAGACACAATCTTTATTTTTAGTTCAAATTGTAAACGTATTGAGGCTATGCAGAATGCGTTTCTAAATACTGTTATTGATGATGATGATGATGATGATGATGATGATGATGACGATGACGACGACAATGACGTTACCGTATCGAGTATGTAGACTCGTACTGGTATCTTGTAAAAACGGTATAGCATTACTATCCAGTCATAAATCTCACTTTCACGGTAATTTTGACCACTGGGGTTGTTATTCACAACACTGCAAAAAGGAACAATATATGTAACACTGTGAAGAGCTTTCATCTACGTTTACATTTGCAATACTGAAACAAAACCACGCCATTTTTTGGAAGCAATGAAATATTAAAGTGTATAAAACTTCCATGTCGTTACATGTTCTTCTTCATCGTACAACAGTAACAACACACTCAGCAAAAAAATCCAACATGTGCTTTTTCTCATGTCCATATATGGTCATACAATAGTTACATAACAAACCGGCGGCGCGTAACTTTGACAAAGACAGTTCGTAGGAGCGTGAGCCTCGAAACAAGTGGTAAGAACAATATGTTACGAACGAGCGCAGCGAGTGAGTAAAATATTGTTTTTTACCACAAGAAAATAAAATTCATATCTTCAAGCCACGGTGTAATTTTCTTTTTATTATATGGACAAGAGTATTTTTGCACAAACAACAGTGTAAGAGCGGGAAATGACGTCATCGACATCCTCACTTGTGGGGATATGGAAAATACGCTACTCGAGTCCCGGATCTGGTTTCGCATAAACTTAACGAGTGGTCTATTTTCCACTAAAACACTTCTGTCTATATAATAAAATGTCTTTGACTTCTTTGCAATGATTTCGCCGGCAACCAAACACCCAGCACAACACTTTGCTCGTCGAGCTGTTTCTTAAACGCTGGCGAACGCCAACCTAAACTGAAGACCAGTGAGCTTCCTAAGAGTCTTAGCATGCACCTGAGTAAACTTTTCCTTGTGATTCCTTCTTGCGTGGTCTTTGCAAATCAAAATCTATAGTATTTTCAAGGATTCAAACCACTCAGGAATTCTTCGTCGATAGAGACAGCGCAAAACTTGGTTAAGAGCCTCTCAAAACGCGACCTTTTTTCACTTCGAACGATTCTACTTTGAATGGTTTTGTTGGCTTGTTGTGTAAGAGTTAACGTTAACACGACTGTTAACACGACCGCTCCTATAGTTCTCAGTTCTATAATTGCTATAGCAACTGCGAACTTACAAAGTTATTATTATACAGCACATGTACTCTGTTTGCCCAATTTGTATTTTTTGAGGCGGGCCTGTAGGGCACCGTCTTATGACAATACAGAATTTCTGTTGTAGTGTGTTGTTGTAGTATGATATCTGGGAGGACCGAGAGGGCTGATGCCTTGACTGGGGTTTTCCTGGGGACAGGGCTATGTTAATGCCATGCTTCCATGACACTGAGGGGACCCTTTGGAAAATGGTGGCCCGAGCAAAAAGCAAAAATTTGTTAGATGGTTAAATACGCCATTTAAAATGTGAAAACAAATGGAAAAAATTGCCGGAGTAAATTGCACACACATGAATTTGAATAATGAATTTAGTTGGTTTTGAAAATTCTGTAAAAAATTTCCGGCCTTTTGATTCATTCACGCATTTGCAATGTAGCTCACATAAAGAGGGAACAAAACGCTAGAATCTACACTGGGTTAATTTTGTCGAAACAAAATATTTAGCGGTGACAACACAAAATATTTTAGCAGTGAAATGTTCATTCAAGAGGAACCTTTAACCCTGGGCATCATCATCATCATCATCATCATCATCATCATCATCATCATCATCATCTTCCTTTATTTAAACACGATAAAAAAACGCAATTTTGTAAAACACATGACATTTTTATACTGCATTGTAAAATACTGGAAATGCGGGGGCTGGAGGAGAATTCAGAGGTTTAATTCTAGCAACTTCGGTTTGGTTTAAAGTTCTTGCAGGTTTTCATTTTTGCTACATCTATTTTTGCTACTTCCAAAACAGAAAAATGCTAAGCGTTCAGTAGCTCTTGAGCCTAATGGCTCACAAATTGACTACAGGTTGGTTCACAGGTTTTCTTGTTTTCAGTAACCGGCTGTCGCCATAACGACCGCTGGTTTATAAATTGGGCCAGGTTTTTTTTCCGTCAGTTGCCTTGGTCGTCCGGTTTTGTCTCAGCCAACACACAGACCCGTACCCCAGTCGCTATTTATGACTCTGGGGGAAAGGGAGAGAAAATTGGATTCTATCGAGGCGAGCGCAGTGACATGGGAAGGGGCGAAGGAAAAATGCGACTGGCAGATTTTGTATCAATATGGCGGGCTCTCACAATGAAGTTCTTTTTCACACGAGGTAAATAATGCCATAAATGAAGGTAAATTAGCTTGCTCATTTCGCAGTTGTATTGGGAATAATTTTTTTTAATAAAGCGAACGGTATTTTGCTTCAGTACACAGTAAGTTTAAGACCTACTGAGCTGACCTTTTCTGATACACGTCCAGTATACCTTTCGTCAACTATTATAAATTTCACAAACCACTCGCTGAAATCTTTCTTCAAACTTAAAATAGTTTTCTCAATAGCAAGGCATTTCTTAATCGGTACCTTGACTTCTTGGTTCCATTTATTTGAAAATTGCCAACCACAAGCCACAATATTGCACCTTTAATGTAAACAGACGATAGTTCGAAAGCATCGGATCTGAATTGCGACCACTTACTCCTATTTGCGATTGAAATAGGGCCGGTAACGTCTCCCTGCTCTTCGTGGAAAGATTAACTTCCATGTCCCGAAACGAGAAATCCAAGTATTTTCAGAGTTCAGTGCCGTTTCCTTGAAAAAACGAGCTGCACGCCTCTATGGCAGAATGCACGTCTCTACCGTACGAAATCTGCCAGTCGGTATTTGTCCTTCGCCCCTTCCAATGTCACCGCGTGCGCTTCAACAGAATCCAATCTTCTCTCCCTTTCCCCCAGATTCATAAATAGCGACTGGCTACGAGTCTGGCCAACACAGTCTCCATAAACTTTTGGTTTTCTTCTGACGATTACTTCAAACTTCCGGTTCCGGTTATGACGTCATGATTTCGTCATGCAAGGTGAACAAACCTGAAGTGTGTCAAATCGCACCAACAACGTTACTTTTACTATGCCAACGTTCCATACTTATTAGACACAGACAAACCACTGTTAGCCTTGTGCTAGAGGTTTACGTAGCGGTTCGTGTCTTACATACAACTCATGTGCAACAAAAGTATTACTACTAGTATGTCTACGCTCTTTACTTATATATAAAATGACACAGATAAACTGCTGTTAAACGAGAACTAAAGTAAAAAATCAAGCATTTTTTTCCTTGAAGCTTAAGCCATAAATATCAATGTTTGAAACTTTTTTTTTCTATGTACTGACTTACTTTCGGTCTCAAAAAAATAATTTTTCTGCGAGTTTTGGCCATCAGCATTGCGGCGCAGAATGGGTGTGTCAGCGGTCATTTTGATAGCCTATGACGTAGGTTATGGGGAACGAATGCAAGAGTTACAAAGAGAAGGAATGATTTGACCCATTTAGAACTTGTACTTTGAGTGTACGTTAGTACAATTGTGACGGAAACGCCGGATAAATACCCATTCGGAATGTTGTTCTCCTCTACTATCGTCCTTGAAGACGTTAGTTACATTTTCACCGCAGATCACTGGCGCGCCATCGACACTAAACACCCCCGTATATTTTCGAAATGCATTATCTCTGTTTATTTAGAGTTTGCCTCTCTTTCCGAAAAAATACTAGGTTTTAAGTTAGTTATATACCTTATTTAATAAATCATTTGTCTAAATTTACCGATAGACAAGTTGAAGTTCACGGGAAACAGAACGACTGTTGTCAGTTCAGATCTAGTAAATAAATCACAAATGTTTTCCAGCATTTATACTTTTGTCTCTACTGTATGTCATGTAGCCATTTATCCTAAACTTTGCAAATTTATTTTTACTTTTGTAATAGTGGATTGCAGCTGAAACATTTATAACATTTAGCGCTCCGCTCATGGGTCATCAAATAACTGCAATAAAGCTTTAAATTATTTCCCTTTCTTTTGACCTGTCATGTTTTCATTACACTCTGAATTACACATGTAATAACTGTCGTTATTTTTCAACTGAGGACTGCAGAAACTTGCGTTCTTGCATTAGATATTAGAACTGGTATGCTAAACTAACTTATTCGTTTGCAAATGAAGCTACAATATGTATCGATCTTGCCTTCCGTACACTCACGGACTATTATTTAACGGTTTACTGCTTTGCCACACCGCTTTCCTCCGTTAAGTTTGTTTCGAAACATTTTCACTGACAATCGACACTGGAGTGATTTGCCAGTTTATTTTGCCCAGCACCAAGTTCTAAATGCTATGTTCTCGAAAAGCTGGTAGCCAGGCGAAAATCTATTCTAAATCCAAGTCACTCACTAACAAAATAATATAAATACCAAACGAATGGAGACAAGCCGAATTCATCGCACTTTTAATTGAGCTCCTTGACTTCTTGATAAAATTAAAATTCCCGGCCGTGAACATAGCCTGATGTACTGAAATCCTTGCTAATTCAAGGCTCCAGATTCTCTCAATATTTGGGTCACAGACGTATATTATTCGTCCTGGGCTTCAGTTCTCCTTTGACAATGTGGCAGCAGTTTAGGTAGCGTATCTTACCTACAACACATGCGCAACTAAGTTCGACTCAATTCTTGCTAATACATTCAACTTTGCCGAAGGCAAATAAATATCTCACCCCGTGATAAAGACGTACTCGTCACATCGTGACCCTCGTACATTGAATAACTTTATGACAGCGGAATCGTTACTTCACAGAGAAGAGAAAGCACCACTCTGAATTTTTCAATTCTAGCACGTATTTAGCTTGTTTCGTTTTCCCTTTTTTCGTTTCCAAACCTTTTGTTCGTTTTAAGAAAAGACCCTTCTATGTTTAATTTAACTAAATCGTTACGAATTGCGAGTCAACTTGTTTACTTTTGCAAGGGGATTCCCGGGTTAGCATTCACAGCGGTCAAACGCATAAAGTACGTCACTTCCGGTCTTTCAGAACCTTGAAGTTTGAATCAGTTCAGACTTTTACGAGAGCGAAGTTCGTATGAAAATGATACATAAAATGTCCCGACAAACAAAATTTTGAGCCGATAAAACTTGTGAATGCCAGTTACTTCATTCTGAACACATGCTCGATGTAAAAAGCTCAAGTTTTCGGAGATGGCATTAAGTTTTGCGGTTAAAGTGAAACTTTCGAAATTTGTCTGTATTTCCCTTTGTAAAATTATGGTGGGAACTACGCATGCGCCGCGCGTTTGACCGCTGTGTGGGGTTAGCAATCTGGATTTAAACATCACGTCACGAGATATGACTAGACGTGTTTGACCATGAAGTGGCAATTTCGTTTTCCCCAAACTGTGATGATCTGCTCGTGTTTATCGACCATTATATTTTGATTTTACTGCCACTCTCTTTACTGTTTGTATTCAAGGTCTAGGCACAACAGTAAATATTTTCTCGTCTCTGTGTAAGCATTTTCAGTTTTGGGCGAATTTTTACCGACCTTCAGCGTTTGAGTTAAATTTGATTTTTTCAGCAGAATAAATAAAAAGCGATAACAAAGACAAGCTGAGTCATCAGAGCTAACACATTACGTCATCCAGTAAATAGTGTGTTGCCCAGTCACACTTTTCGTCACGATAGTTCGTATAAATACGGGATTGCACTAACATTAGTTAAACTGGGGGTGGGCCGGTTAAGATGCCCATTGGTCTTCCTTGTTACTGTTTAAGATTGTTAATTTTCCGTTTGTGACTTCTCGCAAGATAGAATGCCACTCGGCCTGCGGCTTTGTGGCCGTCTATCTTTGCTCGGGAAAATATATCCCCTAGAACACTCACGTGCATTGTCTAACCCTTACATAACCCCTGATTTTTATTCACCGTCTGAAAAGGTGGTGGTGGCTTTGATAGTAACAGGAGAGTGCGGGGCATAAACGAGTACTCTTTGTTTGCCCAGTCTGTATTTTTTCCCTTTATATTTTGCTTCTACTTAGTTAATGTTTAAGTTTGTTATAGGTTTTCGTTCTGACTACTGTTAGCCTACAGTAAGTTGACATTTGCGATTTTGGCAACTGTTAAGTATTGTAAAGCATTTGTTAAACGTTGTAGAGTAGCGTAAAAAAAGGTATGTACCATGTAAAACTGCATATACTTATGCAAAAGTTCACTTTTTTAATCGGCTACCTACTAAATTTTTTTCCTCAGTGTTGATCTGCTGTTTTGTCTTTGTAGGTCCACCAAGCATCACTCACATCTCCTCTAACCAAACAGTGAATGAGGGAGATAAAGTGACTCTGAACTGTACAGCTGATGGTAATCCAGCACCAACAAGCATCACCTGGACAAGACTCTCTGATGACAGTGTTGTAAGCTTTCCTTTGACCATCACTAGACAGCATGAAGGAGGCTACAGATCCACAGCAAATAACGGCATTGGGAGTCCTGCTACTAAAGATGTGTTTGTTTGTTTGTGACGTTTTGAGCAGAGATTAGTTTTCGTAAAAACTGCAGTGTACGTCGGTGGGCAGAGAAATACATCAAATTGATATCAACTGAGCTGACATGGGATGAATTGACCACTGTGATAAGATTACTGTAAACAGCTGGTGTTTGTTGGTGTCTTGAGCGTTCACACTTTGTCAGAGCGCATCAGGGGATTATGGGTTGTGTGTGGTTTGGAAGCCGGTGAGGAGATGCGTTATTGGTGTGGTGATGTAAAACACTTGTCCTACCTTCACTTGCAATGTGGGCAAAAACTAGTCAGTCAAACGATTTGTTTAAATCACTGACTGTTTCAGTTGCATCTCCACAAACGCTATCTACCGCAGGGCTTGTAAACTTTGCAGAAAAAACTAACATGCGCAAAACGGGCGGAAAATTGGTTGACCGTTTCCATGAAGATTTGCGACGCGTAAGGAAAAAGAAAACGGGAAAGAGGCATCCAAACCAGTTGCTCAACACTTTAATCTCCCCAACCATTCCACCCGGCACTTGAGAGTTTGTGGTCTTTTAGTACAGAACGGCAGCAGGCAAAGCCGTAGAAGCATTGCACAAAAGTAATTATTAACCTTTCATAGCTTCATTGATTATCTCCATGGAATCAAACATGCTTGCCTTCATCGATAGTGCAGCCCTTTTCTTTCATATCCATACCACACTTATGCAGGCCATAATCCCTTGATTTGCTCTTACAAAGGGCTTATGGCTGAAAGCTAGCTTTTGAATCTTTTTACATTGGTAAATTTACCGTCAACAAGTCATTTGATATCAGTAAATTTGTGTATTCAAGTGTGTTGATTATTGCCCTCAATGAGAAAATTGGAAATGTAAAGTACTTGAAAACTACCGTGCGTTTTTGACCCAGTGTTGTTAAATCTGACAAATATTTCACAATTATTCACCGAAGTGGGGGTGTATAGTGTTAGATATTTGCCAAGCTGCGAAGCGGGGAGGTAAGTATCTACCACGCTTCATAGACACTGAGGTGAACTGAATTCTCCTCCTCGCATTTTGGGTGTTCGTTGACTTGTCTCCTAGAGGCTTAAATGTACATTTTTTACAGGAATTATTTGTGTTGGTGAAATCAGATAATTTATTTTGACACATCAGCATAAACGCACACAAAATGTCGATATCCTATGACCAAGCACAGACTAACCCCCCAAAAAACAGTAAGTTGAGCAAACGTTTTTAAGCTCAAATATCAGTGCAGGACGCAACTGAAGTTCATTACCCTGGTGCCAGAAACCAAACAACCTTTAGCGACGTACACCAAAACCTTTGGCCAAACTCTAGCCCACCACCAGCAATATAGGACGCTGACGCACCAGCGATAAACTTTCCAGTTCAGCCACCCACCTAGTGCCAGAACATTATCGAGCACAATAAAAGAACAACAACAACAACCAAAAGGAAAAACACGCACGAACTATTTTTCCACCTGGTGACGTGACACAATGAACAGGATTACACTAAGAAGACCAAGGGCGCTTTCCATTCGACCAAAATTTCCGGTTGGCATTTCCGAAATTTCCATGTACCGAATGGAACGGTATTTTCCACCAGGCTCCTTCCATTCTCGCTCGGGACAAATTCAAAAAGGCAAACTTGAGGACGTTCTTGTTTCTTTCCGAGTTTTTTGACGACTTCGAGTTTACAGACGATATCCTGGAGGACGACGATGACGTGGTTATGTTTAAGAAAGCGAGATTTTTTTTTACATA
>Ga0126336_10002748_pt1 | contig 10176 bp, 6 predicted proteins | sample SidCmetagenome_FD_92530 | JGI IMG/M metagenome (GOLD analysis project Ga0126336, IMG submission 92530) | Coral microbial communities from El Islote,Puerto Morelos, Mexico - Siderastrea C C metagenome | ecosystem: Host-associated > Invertebrates > Cnidaria > Coral | place: El Islote,Puerto...
GAAAATTGTGCAGTTTAATTAGTTTTACGGCCCCGTAAGTGATCGGGAGGTTTGGAAAACTTTCCCCCGGTACCCCCCCCCCCCCCCCCTGGAGTGTTGTTGTTGTTGTTGAGCCCTAAAATTATTTTAGCCGGTCTACATAGTTTACTGATTCACACTGTGAAAAGTGCTCACTAGTTTACTGACATGTCTCGATGTCATTGCAGAGGAGAGCATTGTCCAGGGTCAGAACCAAGTACAAATCCTCAGACAACAGAGAAACGTTCTTTGCATGAGCAGTTTCCCAAGGCAGTAAAGAAGGTAGTGTTAGTTTGCCTACTCTACAATGTTTCAGATATTTAAGAGGCTTTACACTCTCTTCGCTCCTCATCAGATTGCCTCGCAACAAAGTGAGATCCTTCTCTTAAAAACTTACTCGCCTAGTTTACGAAACGGTGGAAAGACTTCTTCAGAACATTTTGTTTCACTTGAGTAAAGCGCGTTCTTACTAGTACCCTGCGAGGAGAGGCCCTTCGATCTTCCTAGATAAGTCGACTTATCTAGGAAGATCGAAGGGCCTCTGCTCGCAGGGTATCTTACTAGGGACTATAGCAACAATACGGACTGTTTGTTATAATTTACTTAGCCTGTTAACAGACTCCTCAGTGAGGAATAGCCCATGAGAAATTTCGGGCAACGAAGCGAACCAAGTGCGGAGTTGGGCCGGGAAGGAAACAAACCCTGCACCGGAGTCGCACCGCCCGCTTATTTTCGTTGCGCTCTATCACCCACTAAGGAGGCTGTTCACGGCTATAATTTACTTTTTCGCGTCTCCGAAAAACGTTTTCGCTGGAAATTTTTTTGGGGTGGGCGATCTGATCTGAAAGCGAAGTGACCGTACAACTTAAGGAGATGTGGTGTTAGCCTTTATGAAATGTTCGACTGTGTGCACTAATCGTTGTCCATTTTATTTATTTATTTATTTATTTCACAGCAAGATGAAGAGGAATGGAAATTTTCCACGGAGTTCCTAATTTCTGTGACCGTGTTTATGGTACTAGTTGGTGTAGCCTCTCTGAGATAAAGACAAGAGCAACAACAGATTCTTAATTCACGACTGATGAGGAAGATCGAAGTTCCACGTGAACCGCTGGCCCTAACTTGGCTCGGCATAGACAAATGAGAAGTCGCAAGTCCTATGCGGTCAGCCTGGCGGTCAGCTGTGCACCGTATTCTTGACATGACACATGAAGAGTCAACTGGACAAAAATTTACGCGAAAAGAAAGTGTGCTATGAAAATACATAAAAGCATATTTGCCTACAAAAGAAAATTTCCTAATTCATGTACAGATTTTCACTGTGATTTTTGCCCGCTTTCCGAAAACCATTACAGAAAGAGAGAACGCGACCCAACGAAGAAGGTGCATTTTTAAAAGAGGACACAAACCAACCAGTGAAGCATTAGGGACCTTTAGCAACTAGTCCCGTTGATATCCCGCACATCACGGGACACAGGTTGCCGTCCCGCACATCACGGGTCACGGGCAATCTTCCCGTCTCCTGAAAAACCTTTAAAGTCACAGTTGTGAAGGCTGCGAAAGAAAGTTACTTGGCGTGCAGATCTAAAATTGTCCTCTTTTTTCATGATCGAATCGTCAAGTTCTTTCTTAGCCTCCAACACAAACATTCTTTGAGCTCGTCACGCGCCCCTCCCTTATAAATGGATGGCATCACAAGTACTAAGAATTTGCGTTGGAGGCTAATTCTTTCTACCTTGTAGCTTTTTTCGTTGATTTACAAGCGCTGTACAGTTTTTTAAGTCCAGTTATAAAAATATTTCTATTTTTACAACGCCCTCTTACGGCAAATCCCCTTAAGACGGACACCTGAAATTCTGCCGTACATAAAGTCATTTCAGTTCACTCTATGATCCTATCTATACTCTCTTTGACGGAAAATAAACATAGTACTTATTTCACCAAAACAGGCGCTTTATTTTCTGGTAATATTTACATAAATAAATCTTTTATAATGTATAGTTTTGATCGCTGATATCTAGTCGTCTTGTTTTGTTTTGAATGAACAATCGAGAACTTTTGATCTTTTGGCAAAGAGAGTATTTCTGAAGATGAAGGTTAAGTTGGTCAAATAACTGATATAACACCCAAAATCTCTTGTTTCTGTACGACTCACTCAAAAATGGTCCTTAGATCACTGAGCGCATGCTCGGAAGCTTCAGCCAGAATACAGGAACACACTCCATTGTCCAAAATTCGAGATTGTTTCACATCACTTTGAGGAGGTACATGTCCTATTCTGCAGCAAGCAACTCTAATGTTACTGTGCTTCCTTGTTGAAACACACCAGCTCCTTGGTATCAGTTGATCTTCCAAGAACGAACAACCTCCAGTGAAAGCAGTCAGCCGTTCTAGCGACTGTCGACTGAACAAAAAGGAATGTTAAAGTGGGCATGACTTGCGTCAGGAGGGCTAAAGCTTGTTCGACGTCCTCAACGGACAAAGATGTCTGGGTTATTTAATTCCAGCCCAGTCAGTACTGTCCACATGTGGACTACTGTTCTTGTAGCATCTAAGAAATCAAATGCTAAGAAACCTGTCCTGAATAATCATCACTGGAACATTAGAAATTGACGAGCCCGGGGCAACTCCGTGATAACCATTTGTAGTGGTCTTCGTGGCGACAATTTGCTTAGTTCCTTTGCCAACCATTTCCGTTGTTTCTATGGTGATCACTTGCGCAGATGCATGAACTTCATTTCCCTCCTTTGTTTCTACTATTTGCGATCTCTGATATCCTGGCGAGTACGCTTTCCATCATGTCCAAAGAGTACAGGCCAGATTGCAGAGCCTGTCACACAAAATTCACAGATAAAAGTTACAAGCAATATTCTTCTTTCTATCCTACACTTTCCAATTGAAGCACAAACACGGACGGATATTTTTTTCTACGGTTTGGATTTCAGACCAAAATTAATCGTTCGAAAACAATGAGGTGTCTACATCAGAAGAAAGAAAAATCACTAGAAAGAAGTACCTTCAATCTTTTCCCTGTGGACAAGGAATACGAATGAGAAAGCATAGGCGACGTGCAAGGAAAGCTTTTGTAAACGATTTTTGGAAAATTATCGTTTTCAAATAAAAACAATCGAAAAGGTTAACGTATTACTCTTCCCTCAACTTCGTTCCCAGGGTCTCTCTTCTTCCCGTCCCAGTGAAAACAATGCTTAATCCCCGGATCTCTGAATTCGAAGGCCATCCAAACACAATCTGAAAAGGTTTCTTTATACAGGAGTTTTTGGAATGGCTCAGAGTTCTGGGTCAATAATAGTTTAAAAACAAACTATAAGGCTTTCGAACACACCTCGCATTGGTCACTTAGTGGCATAAGTTCCAGTGCCTTTCCATCGGGGCTTTTGATGGTGAATTCAATGTTCTCTTCCACGTTCTTACCTGCAGAATAAGATAAACGTAAGGGGACTATTAAAGACCAATTGATATAAGGTAGATTGCCATCGTAAATACATTCATGTATGGAATAAATTCATGGTTCATTAGCGATCCACGTAGAGAAAGCAAACAAAGAAATCAATAGTCGCAACAAAATCGATGCAAATTGCAAAAGATTTGCGCAATCTCTATGACCCAAACTGGAAAACGAGGACTCCCCATGTACATCCATTTCCATTCTCGATGAATTTCAGCCGTCTCCTTTCAGAGGAGTAAGCGACCAATGAAGACGGCTGAAATTCATGCAACTCTTGCCAACGTTTGTCATTTTCACCCCCTACAAAATCAACCACTGTGGTTTTTGACGTTTTCTGTGAATTATCACGCTCATCTGGCCGGCGCTTTATTCTGGTTTACATGGCATGAAGGGAAATTGTTAGTGCCTTGCAGGGCCACCCAAGCATTTGTTTGGATTTCACCAAGAGTTTCTTGTACCAAATCTGCGCTTGAGTACACAGAGGCAATGAGAACTAAGGCTTTCTTCTCCCCGGATGGCGGAGACTAGGACGCGAAACGATTCACCACTACACACTACCCACCCCCACCCTCCACACTTACGTTAAAAACCGCCCCGATGGAAAGCAGACTTACCTTTATTTCCTGCCATTTCGTCCCGTTTGTTCAGGAGTTCTGCTTGGTACTGTATTTTGGTTACTTTCAAAGCCTCTCTCAAGGGATCCAAGAAATTCTTCTCGACTGTAGTGAAGTTTTGCCAAACTGTTGTCTGTGTTTCACGAAATTAAAACTGGTGAGCCACATGAACCTAACGAGGTTGAACTCTGCTGCACCGTCGTCTATTTAAATTAAATCTAACTTAGGTAGTTTGAGCAAAAAACTGAGTTGAGAAAACGTACGTAACAACATTTCATCTTGCTAGACTATAGATGACAACGTGAAGATTTCTTGACCAGGGCTACCACCCAATCCCTGCCACGTATTGAGCGATCTTGCAGCCTCGTCACCAAAACGAGGCTGCACATCAGTAATCGCATCATTGACAAAGGCAATAGGATGAGTTCCTAAAGCTCTGACCAATTTTCCCTTTAATTGTTGTTGTTCAAGAATATTTTCTTCTATGTTGATAGTTTTGATCAAAAGAACGTTGAGGACAGTCGAACCTTTGACTTGTAAGGAAAAAAATCGCACAAATTCCAAAGGCGACTATTTTTTACTTGCGCAGAACTTTTTACTCAAGTCAAACCATATTTAATTTGAGTTTCATAAACTGGATTGGCCGTTTTTTATATTAGTTTCTAGAACTGCTATATTAACTGAACTCTTCACCTTATCAGACTCGTCTCTAAGAAGAATAAACCTCAAGCAGTTGAGAGCTCCCATGATCCTATCGAAAGAAGGCACATAAACGTATGAAAAAACTGAGGATGCTACGCATAAAAGCTCGTACAAACGAGAGACGAGATGGATTTTAGTTTCATTAAGCTTTATTTAACTGATGTTAAGTTGTCACTGGGAACGTTAACAAACTAGCCATGACTGTCATGGGAGAGCATACGCGTCGGGTGTTGACTGCTTTAACCCAATTCTTTTCGTATTTAACGCTTGGATACGAGGTGAAATAACCATTCCAATAGGCAGGTTTCCTTCCCCCCCCCCCCCCCCCCCCACCCACGCCCGGATGATTTTTTCTGTGCTTGAGTATGAGCTGTGTCTGATCCTTTTAGTCTTACGGCTGAAAAGTAGACGCGCAGACAGAAACAACATAGCAAGTAAATAAGCTGTAATTCTTAACCTGTCCGTTTCTTGCACCAGATCTTTATCGGTCCCTGCTCCCGCGGGAGGTTTGAAAACTAACTGAAGTATTGACATAAGACGAGTGCCTTGGAACCAGAGCTCCTCTTCTGTGGACTAAACACAAATGTTTTATCTAGTATTTCCAAATCAGAGGTCTCACAAAACTCTATGGACTATCCTGTACCAAAGAAACGACCAAAGCAAAAAAGAATGGAAGCACAACCGTACATACATAACTGGGTTATATATTCATTACAGTATAAATAACACTCAGTAACTGTTATTATTAATATCATTACTCGAACTGGTTCATCAACGATTTTTCCAAACGTTTTGCCGTTGTTTCATTGAAAACATGAAGAAGTTCTACCGCAAATTTAATTTACTATTGGAGCGAAATAAAAAGTTCGATATATCTTAGACCTACTTTCTGAAAACAGGCCTCTAAAATCACAGAAGGCGGCCCCGCTGGTAGCATTTGCCATTCGCAGCGAGGCTGATGTTCTATGGCCGTCAAACCAAGAGAAAACAAGTTTCAAGGCAACTTTTTTGAAAAATTGCATTATAATAAATAATTCTTGTAGTTTTTGTTTGATTTGGTTGGTTTCTTTGTTTATTTTTGTTAGTTTCTTAGTTTGTTTGTTTGTTTTTTACGTTCAATGCATTATAATGTGAGATTTCGATGATCTTACACAAAGAGCTTGGTTGACTTGTTTGAAAAATTGTATTATAATAAATAACTCTTGTAGTTTTTGTCTGTTTTGGTTGGTTTCTTTTTTATTTCTGTTAATTAGTTTGTTTGTTTTTTTAAGTTCAATACATTATAATGTGAGGTTTCGATGATCTTACACAAAGGGCCTGGTTAACTTGTTCTTTCAGGAGATATATCAACAGGCCTGCTACTCCGGCGTGATGACAGTCCTCTAGTATAGTGCTGAAAAAGAGGACGTTTCGTATCAACAAGAAGGTCCATACTTTGGTATCAAACTGGGCATCACAACCGTGTTTAAACAACAGCCAACAGGTTTAATTTGCTAGAAATATCGGTCAAATGCTTGGAATAAAGGTATAATAAAACAGTTGTTGCCTATCTCATTAGAGCAAAAATGCTCTTTTCAACCAGGATAAGTTGAACTCAAAACTGTTACTATTTGACTGAAAATCTACGTTTTCCCGCGCTTGTCGCCGGTCGCATGTTTTTGCTTCGAGTTCTGATTGGTTCGTTATGTTCGTTTGTTAGTGCGCATGGCCTGATGTGAATAATTAAGGAATAAGTCGGTTGTTTACCATTAACATGGGGAAACCGGTTGGTCTACGGTTTGTGCAGAATAATGGTAAGCAAAACCTCCCGAGTGGGAAATTCCGTTAGAGATTTAGCATGTACCATTTGTGCAGTTCACTCTAACAAGTACAGATAGTCTGGACCTAGTTTGACTATTGCCGCAGGACATGGAACTGGTAGAAAAAAGTAAATGGAACACAATTTTCCGTTTGGATATTCCGGTTGGGAATTTTGCACTACCTCTCAAGACATTCCGTTTATTTTGGAAATTTTCCGGTCGGGCAAGCGAAAATAGCCATACCATTTACAGTGCAACCGACATTTTTTTCGGGATTTTTTGTAAATGGTAAACACTCATCGTTAGACTAAGAATTTTACTCCTGTCAGTCATTCCAGCTTTTGCATTAGTGGTGTTTATTTTCAAAATCATGCCACCAAAATGCAAGCTCAAATGTGTAAACTTAAATTTGACATAAAAAGGTTTGGTTTTAGCTTTACCGCTATTGTGACTGGACACACGTAATAAAACTAACAAGCAACAACGGCACTTACTAGAACACTCCGTACTGACTCCTTGTGTCCAGTTTTGACACTAGAATTGGAAAAATGCGGACACTTTTTAACCTCTGTAAGGTAAAGCAAAGAAAGAAATGCGAGGTAGTCAACATATAATTTCCTTTTCTTCAACTACACCCTGAGGAAGACTGAACTGAGGTTTCGATAGTGAGGGATGCGGGACGGGACTCAAAATCGAGGTAAGATACGGGATACTAAGAATTTAACGGGACGATACTGAACGGAAATACAACGGCGGGAAGCGGAATTTGCTCTCTTTGGAGGACGGGATGCGGGGAGGTATTGCTGGAATTCTATAACGTGGTTTTCATTAGCAACACAAGCACAACAGCAAGCACAAAAGTCAACACTAAGAAACGGTAGCGAAGGCACGAGGTTCCGTTTTCATCCTTGCGCTTTCACTCCTTTCTCTCCTGTTTCTCAGTTTCCGTTTCTCGAGTCTTTTTTTTTTTTTTACGCTCGCGCTTGTGAAAAGTCACGTTTATGTCGGGAAGGACAATAAAAAGCAGTAAACATCACTACCACAATCAACTCACACAATCACAAGCACTACCACAATCACACAATCACAACCAACTCACAATCAACTCACAATCACAATCACTACCACAATCAACTCACATCACGCCCAAGCGGGGTCGGGATACGTATTCCGATGGGCACTCGTTGATACGGCTGACCAAACAAGTTAACAGTAGGAAGGATTGATAATAAATCTATTTTCATTCCTCAATATTGTATTGGTATTACTGGACGTCACAGAACTGGCATTTAAAAAAAGGTAAGTACAGTGGAACTTCATTAACGCGATCACCGACGCTCCAGAATTAACGGGATCGGTTAACAGGATCGGTTAACGGGGATTGTATTAACGGGGTAAGGTCAAATTATGAGGATAGGCTACGAAAAGAAAGAAGGATGTAAGAGAAGGATCATTACAGGTTTCTGGGAAACTCCCCACCTACCCCTCCCCTAACCCAACAATTTAAAATAAACCATCTGGAAGCAATAGTCACACAACACATGGTATGGCCAGTATCTTACGCATGCGCACAGCCATATCACCTGGGCAGTGGCAGCCATGGACAGCACTGGCCATACCGCGGAGTTAGATTGTGTGTCCATTGCTTTCAGATGGTTAATTCCAACATTTTGCTCCAAGTGATAATAAGTAAAAAATGGTTGGGTTAGGGGAGGAGTAGGTGGGAAGTTCCCCAGCAGATCATTAAAAACAACAGGACGATGCAAAAAATAATTTAGAAAGCCCCAAATACAGCTTAAAAAATGGTTTTGATTTTTTGTTCCTTGTCTCGTTTTGACCGCAGTTTTTAAAACGCCAAGAGGCTTTTCTAGTGGCCGCATTAAAGTGGTAAATTGATAAATAAGATAACAGTTTGGAACTCCAAAACGTGGTCGGCCGTTTACAGGTAAGAGAACAACCCTTTAAGACCCAACAGTGATTAGTATCAAATTTATCCTTATCATATCAGTGCACTATAACACATACAGGTTATGAAAATTCAGGAAATGATCACCAAAGATGAAACGTCTCCCATCCCAGCTAATGCCATAAGAAATATATATGAAGAACAGTTAGGAGAATCTGCAAGCTGACATTGGGGCTTAAAGGGATAACTGAGCTTTAGTTAAGTCGTCGGGGTGATTGTAAGCGGGTTGCAATGATTTTACTGCAAGAAAATGAGAAAAGCGAATGCAGTTTCATAGTAAAAACAAAGCTTAACGGAGAAAACACGAAAATAGAAGAAAACAACTACCTACCAGTTTCTTTGATGAACACATCGTCATAACATTTATAAGAGCCTTGGAAAAATTGTTTAACAGACAAAAATTAGAAACACAAAGGAAAAATGTCAAATTGATTTCAAGGGGAGATGAAGATAATTATAAACTTGAGCACCTTTACGATGTCGGTTACATCTTTGAACTCATCGTGTCTATACAACAAACATTTCTCTTTTAATCTTGTCGATAATACATCCAATAGTTCCTACGGGATAAAATATTTGCGTCAGTATAATGGTTAGGAAAATAGTTTCCTTAATTAGTAGCTATTGGTGATCATAACTTAAAATTTCTCAAACTCATTAATAATTCATAAAGAGAAAACAAAGGGAATCGCGTTTGGATACCGGATCTTAATTAACATAAAAGTTTGCGATCGTTTGCTTTGAATATCTCCAAGAAATGTGAATGGTTTGAGAAGCCACGTCAAAAACTCGAAAAAGTATTCATCAGTATCCAAACATCTCGAAGTCTGTTAAAAAACTCGGCTGCGCCTCGTTTATTCAACCCAAGCACTTCTCGGTGTTTGGCTATCCTGATGAAACGCTCTTTCTCGTGTTTGATGTATTACGTAAAATACAGTGAACATTTTTGCACGTGTCTTGTGCCGATGGGGGACGGGGGAGAATGAGATGCTTTTTTCTCAGTACCCTGGGAACAGATTAACAGAGTGACTACAAACTTGTTGAAACCTGAACAAAACGCCAGGCTTTATCTAGACATCGACTTACGAGTTAGAGAAACTACAACGGTTGCAAAATACAGCCGCAAGGCTAACTGTTAGAGCAAAAAATTCGGCTCACATCACTCCAGTTTTAAAGAGCTTACACTGGCTTCCGGTGAAAGAAAGAATTATTTTTAAAATTCTCCTGGTCAGGTACAAAATCCTCCATGGCTTTGCTCCAGCATATTTAAATGAGCTGCTACTTAACTACACGCCTCATCGTTTACTACGATCAAGTAGCTTAAACCTACTGTCTATTCCAAAGACTAAAACGGTTACCTATGGTGACAGATCCTTCTCAGTCGTTGCACCAAAGCTCTGGAATGACTTGCCCATTATAATCAAACAGTGTTCCACAGCTGACTCTTTTAAATTGAGATTAAAAACTTTTCTTTTTAACAGTGTGTACAGTTAGATTAGGTAAATAACTTATTGTAAAAAGCATTGAGACTTCCATACGTTGTAAAATGCGTTTTTAAGCACCTTGTTATTATTATTATTATTATTATTATTATTATTATTATTATTATTA
>Ga0126336_10002749_pt1 | contig 10175 bp, 6 predicted proteins | sample SidCmetagenome_FD_92530 | JGI IMG/M metagenome (GOLD analysis project Ga0126336, IMG submission 92530) | Coral microbial communities from El Islote,Puerto Morelos, Mexico - Siderastrea C C metagenome | ecosystem: Host-associated > Invertebrates > Cnidaria > Coral | place: El Islote,Puerto...
AAAGCCAAACCCTTGAATTCAATAATACGCGACTCTATGTATCTTGACAAGCACTCATACACTATCACTCGTTATTCAGTACTTGTCATTTACCAAAATTTTATACGGATAAGTTCTTCAATTCAAAGATCAGAGTTATCTTTTAATACACAGTTACGCAATCGTAGAGAATTCATTTTTTGGAAACTGCCGAACGTGCGAAATGATTTGCTTCGCCGAGCGTATCGAATGCATTTTATGTACTCCCCCGGGTCACCTGTGTATCGGCTGAAGTCACGATCAGTTCGAGACTCGATCTTACGCAGATAGGTTAATGCAAAACGCAATTTTTTTTAAGAGGAAAGACTGCTGACTTTCTTTATTTATCCCAAACTACATCCTCCCGATCACAAACGAAGTAAATAAACCGCCATTTTCAGAACTGTTTATGTAGATTTCAGCGGCAGCGGATGTCATCGTACCCAACCGGAAGCAACGGTTATGCATACAAATGAGAAATTGAGTGTGGCGTGATCTGATGTCATGAAGAAATCACGTTGTTGTTATTCAACCTGCGATCAGCCCATGTAGCAGCTGATAGCCGCTAGTTTTGGGTCAATATTAGAGCAGGATTTGTTGTTTTGTTTCGTTTTGTTTTTTCAATGAGAATGACCGCTTAAAAATCTTTGCGTATACATAGCGGAACAGAATGTTGACCTGGTGACGTAAAAAAAATCCAGCCAAGCACACATGTACGTCAAGATTTCAACGGAAATGGTGGAGATCAATAAAGAAAACGCTGCATTAAAAACTATGATTTTTGTGAAAAAAGTTCCATCTGACTTGTAATTTTGAAAAACTACAAAACTAAATCTCTACGTAACAAGCAAAGCAAACAAATGTCAAAATTCGTTGATAGTTCGTCCTCGTTGCTATTTTCAAGTTAGACGTTACGAATAACTCGAACACTTCTCACCAGGTAGAGCCTGAACAACCCTACAATAAACAGTATAATAAACAGCACCACAGGAAAGTACAGCTCAGTAGCTAGTTTTATTTGAATGGTCACACTGTAGGATTTTATCCACAGACACAAAAGTTAGAACAACATTATACCACTCAATGACCGGCTGTGGAAAAATAGTTAAAATCTTCCGCTTAGTATAATTTTCAGTAATTTATTGTAATTAGTGAAGCTGAACATTAGAATAGTAAGCCTATAAAATAACTGAAAAAGATGCAAATTTGAGATTTTTGCCTTCTCAGAATTAACATCCGTAAATGTAGCCGTAGTAAAAAACGCGATGAAGTACCGGTATGAAACTGTGAACCAATCCGGGACAAATAAAACACATCTGCTATGCACATATTACCACCTCCTCGTCACAAATTTTGATTTTGCGAACAGTAGAAGCGATGTCTACCTTCTGCAACATGACATTTTTGCGGGCGGTGGTGATACGACAGCAACATCAGGCCGCATATTGCAACGCAATGCCTTTTAGTATAGTTGCGAGACACCAAGTTACACGAAACTGTTGCTGTTGAGGCCTGATGTTGCACACATTGCCACCTCCCCGCGCAGCACGTTTTCCTGTTGGAGAAAGTAGACGTTGCTTTTTAATTTGTAACACGAAAATGTGCCGAACGCGAAGGTGGTACAGTACGTGCAACATCAGGCTGCAAATTGCAGGCAGAATTTGTTGCGCGACCAGGTGGAAGCCGGGAAAAGTTGCTCGTGTCACTCGGCCTTAATTTGTAATTTTCGTCTGTGCTTGCCTCATTTCTTTAGTCCACAAGCACAATATCGCTTCCACTAGCTTGTGTGGAACCTCTCAATGCTCCCCGTCTGGGATACGAGCAAGTAGTGAGTTTTTGACAGTTTGATAGCCTGCTTAGCTGGCGGTTTTTGTTGGGGAGCGCGCGGAAGCGAACGATCGCGAGCGACGAGGGGTGTGGGGACGAGGGAAAAATTATTCCTTCGTCCCCACTCCCCTCGCGGATCCGCCGCTCGCGATCGCTCCAACAAACCCGCCAGATACGCAGGCTAACAGTTTGACCACACCAATCACCTAAGCTCGCGCGCGAATTTCGCCTACCTTACTGGATTTGTTCACAGGCTAGTTTGAAAACGTTTTAATAGATTTCACCCATCGTCCACACGAAAACGATCGAGATCTCTGACGAAAATGGAGATTTTCGAAACCGGTTTCAAAAATGGAGATAAGGTAACGCAGTCTTTTTTCAAAAACGCATTGTTCACTTTCAGTGTGAACAGTGTATGGACGAGTTCAAACAGTGCACGTTGTTTTCAATTTCTCTGAATATGTACAGTTATACAGTGTAGTTTGTAAGAGCTTTTGAGAGATGGCGGCCAGGGGGCGGAGGGGAGAGGGTTACACCTTGTAGTTCGCTATACGGAAGACGCTCCGCTCGAAGGGGGTGCTCGTTTTTAGCGCTTCCAGTATACGAAAGGCTAAGGAAATGTATTGTTTTAGTATTTAAAAGGTCATCAAACTATACCGTAAGCTCTAATAGCAGCTAAAAGGGTTGCAAAATTTTGGCAGAAAGCACGACGACGCAAAAAGTGTACGGAAGTGTGGAGCATTCGAGCGGCTAAGAGCCCATGTTTGAGGTACAAAAAGGTTGAGTTTTTTTAGGTATGTGAAAGAGGGTACCCTTTCGATCAAAATTGGTGTGTTAAAGGATAAGGGTTTTAACCCCGATCGGGTGGAGCCTCTCCGTACGAAACCTCATTGTGTCCCCCCTCCTCCCTCCCCCCTCCCCCCTCACCCCGGTGGATGGCGGTTAAACGAGAGCGAGACTTTGATATCTTGTCAACTGTCTAAGGGACTGTTTCCATTGGCAGCTCTTAATGTCAATGATTTTAGTGGTGATTTTCACGTCGATATTTAGTGCAATTCGAAATCGCTTGTGTAAACTGCTGACGCTTTTCGCTAGGATTTCACGACTACATGATTGATATTTCGTTGCGATAAGAGCAGAACTCGTGGGACATCAGCATTAACCCTCTAAGCCCTGATATAAAAATTCGCATGCTCCTTACTGTTCTCCATACATTTCTTATCGAACTAGTAAGGAGAATTTGTATAAATATCAAGACATTTTATCCTTGGTGATCACATTCTTTATTCTCATCACTTGAATGTTTGAAAAAGTATTGATAATGTAAAGAGAAATTTCGTTTTTGTCTCTGTTAGGGCTTTAAGGGTTAAGGCTGTATTGAAGGACCTCCCCAAGGAAACTTTGACGCCTTTTTTCTCACATCGCAAGTGCCCTGCTCCAGTCGCAACAAATCACAGTTAAATTGTATTGAAATTGAAGCTGGTGATTTCAAATCGATCGCTTTATACCGGTGATTAGTCAAATTTCTATATACCGGCGATTTTCAAATCGCTGTTATTTTAAATCGTACCAAAAAATGTTTGTGAACGCCCCTTAAAACTCCATTTCTCAATTAAAGTCCGGTTACACGAGACAATTTTTTTGGTGCAACTAAACTCGATCGCGAAATAACGTTGTGTGAACGATTTTTACGCATACCATCCCCTCGTTCAACTAAAATTCGGCATGAGATGTTGAATCGGTTTTTACTTTCTGTAACAAAGTTGCACTACAAAAACAAAAATACTTGTGAGTCTTTTTGCAACTAGCTTAATTTTGTTGCGAGACAAGTTACATGGCAGTTGTAACGTGTGACAAGTCTGTATGCCTGCATTTTGTTGACTATATTTTGCGAAACAAGTTACACGAGTATTGTTTCATGTAAAAGGTGCTGAAACTCAAGGGTAATGAAACAATATGGCTAATGGCGTTTGCTTTTTTCGGTTATTAGTTGATGGGCGGCTGGAAAAGGAGATAAAATACACTAAGGATGCTCTCGGAGAAGGAAGCGAAACAACAAACGAACTTTTAATTCATGCATCTAATAATGGGAAGGACAATATCTTGACAGTAGGATCAATACAGCAGCATCTGAAAGCAGTACAAACAGCTATTGATGTCAAAGTCACTATCTACAACAAGTAAGTTGTAATCGGTCAAAGATAAGTCATGCACTCAAAATTGTGTCGGGGGTTGTTATTTTTGAACTTTTGCAGTATAGCACAGAGAAATTAGAGAATTGATTTGGTGAACTCATTAACTTCCACTGAACGTGGTCCTTGGGCTGAAGAAAATGTGGACCACGCGAGGTAAAGAACAATTTCTTTGTCCTCAGTGGGAATCCAACCCACAATCCCCTCATTTTGATCACCCATCAGCGATGCTCTAGTGAGTGAGCTACGAGGCCACACGGGAGCAGGTCGTAGGTAATTTAAATGGCAATAAGTGGTCTGCATATAGAGCTTGCAAATGCAAGCAAGAACGAACACAGTTTAAGCACGCTAAATAAATTTCCTTTCTTTCCTTTAGGACATGGACACACTCAGATTTGTGTTATGTACCAGAAGTACCCTCTTTTAACGATTCTTTAGTGGACGGGGTAAGTGCGCGTGCAGTCCAAACTTAAAACCCGTTTCAAACGTCCTACTTTTCATGTGGCGAGTCTAATGCAAGTTAGCCAGTTTATTATACATTGTGGTCACTATCTGCCTTTTCATTGGCTAACAGCCTACAGTTAATTCTGGGAATCAGCACAACCTACAGGTTATTCACTAATCTGCTAGCAGATTAGTGAACAATCTGTAGGTTGGGCGTGCAATGCATGATTTCCAACAGCAATGTGGGAGGCATCTGAAAGCGAAGTAAATTCATGGCTCGTCGATTCGCTTCTTCAACCGAGCAAGAAATTGAAAACTTGCTGAAACAAAAAGACTCGGAAAACAAAAGAAGGCTGACAAAAATTGCGAAGGAACTGTTCCACGAATACTTTAAGGAAAAAAGCGTTCAGAAGCCGGAAGACAAGAAGGACACAAATGTTGAAATTGTTTGCCGTTATTTTGTTTACCTGTAAAACAATGTATAATAAAACAATTACTAGATTCGGTTTCTGCGATATCCGGAATAATCAAGGTCTCGGTAAGTGTTATCAGCCTCAGCCTCCGGCTTCGGCTGATAACAGTTACCTCGACCTCATCCAATAATTGTTTAATAGCAGCTTTTCACGATTTTTATTAGACTCGGCACATCACGGAAGAGTTTGCAACCTACCTGTGAAATGTTTGGCCTGAAACTCTCTTGAGCTCTCTAGAAACGTCAGAATCTATTAATTAAAAAGTTTCATCGGAATCGACAGGCGGAAACTCTGAAATGGTAGACAAAACCTCTCTCAGGTACCGTAGAAAAAAACCGGCCTACCCTCACTAAGCTATTATTATTGTTAAGCTGGCTAAACGTGAAAATATTCTACCTATTGAGATGAAGTTTATGGTTGGTTAACGAATCGACTACGCCTTTTACTGTTTGTACCAATGGTACAAATCAACAAACTGTTTTAGTATAATTAACTCCTCGATCAATCAACTAGCTAAAACCTTCATATATTTTAAGTCCCCTTTTTTGAGGCGCGGTTTACGAATATTTAACGGATAGTCCACTACTTTTACCGTGTGTACCAATGTTTAGACAAATCGTTTCTGTTCATGTGAATTGGAAAACCCTCCTCGAGTTAACAAACACCAGTTTGTAAGAATTAGGTGTAGTTTAGACGCTTCCCTCTCATGCGCCACCAAATGGGACGGCGCTGGTTCGACTGTAGCGCGGGATCTTCGCCAGGCCTATTTTCTGTCGAGTGAAGATTCCCGCTTGAAAAGCTTCTGGATTATAGTAGAATACACACTGTTTGTTTTTTTTTTTGTCTTCATGCAGATCGTTTCGGCGATTATCCCGTGCCTAATAATTTCTCCACTGGATTGCTTTTGGGATGGTGCTAAACTACTTAAGCTTAGAGGTGTTCTACCAGACATGGTGAAGTAAGTATCTTGTGAGGAGCTCTGCAGGTGATAAATCTATAATTATCCTTGCTTGCAGTAAAGGTACATAGGTAAGGTTATTACGTACACGGGCCGCGAGGGACCCACGCGGCCTTGGCTTAACTCCGATTACTTTAGCATGAAAAAGCAAGGGGTATTTCTTCTCTCCCCTGGATGCGTTGCTAGTTTATTTCCGCAGTGTTAACGCCGGCATTTTTTACATTTCTCCAGTAGCTTGCCTGTACTCATTTACGCACCTGGGTCGAGACAGACCATGTGAAAAATAATTTCGTCTCTTGGGAAGCAGTACTTTGTTGTCGAAACCTGATTCTCGAACCACCAACCTTTAAAACGAAATTCGTATCCACAATAATAGCCTTTTGAAATAACGTGTTGTTAACAAACGAGCATTTGCTTTTAGGTGGGGTGTTTGAAATTTCAGCTGGTCGGTTAGGTTAGGTCATTTATTAACATAACCTCTAATATCAACACGCACATTCTCCTTACTGGCTTCCATATGTTTTCTTGTGGTGCAATTTTGGAGAACTTGCCTAAACACCAAGACAGTTCATCTGTGGTGATTATTTCAGCATTCTCATGACCCGTATGTTTGATGGTAAGGAGAATTGAGATACTGGTCACTACCGGGGCTTCAAGAGTTTGATCCTAAACTTGGCAAATGAGTTAGACCACAAAAAGTCTCCCAGTCACTCAGTTGTGAGAAGTGCAATAGATACCGGCCAGCGGTGCACGCGGAAGGTCAGAATAGTTTTCTATGTAGTCCCATGCGTTTCAAATAAGCCATTTCCTTGTTGTCTTGTGCCTCTTTTTGAAAGCGAGGTTTGTTGCACAACCTTTCGTATGAAAATGAGTTCAGTTTCTTGCTTGTGAATGAAAACTCATTTTCATATGAAAGGCTGTGCACCAAGACCCGCTTTAAAAGGAGGTACAAGACAACTCGGAAATGGCCTATTGATTGCAGTCTTCCTACAAAGTCTATCTTATTTTCTTTCAGGGGCGTCCCATTAGAATGGATAGAAAGCCATCCTACAGCGCTTCTCAGTCTGTTGCCGTTATTAAACATACCAGGAGAAAAGGAAATTAGAGATATGTTCTTCAAGGTAGGTGGTCACGGCAGGTTGTTCATAACCATACACAGCCTTTCTATCTTTAGCCTGTTCCAGGCTGTCAGCTAAATCATAAAGGGAAAATTAGACGCACAGGATCTGGGGAGCGAGGCGGCCGCCCCTTCTTGCGCCATCCCCAACGCGTTTCTCGCGTTCGTTTTTCATCTGCTTTTCTTCTCATCTCGTAGCCTGGTACAGACTATTCTATCTTCTTACATAAACGGACAATCACTCAATATTGTTTCCTCGGCAAGCAAAGGAAAACATTTGTTGCGGAAATAAAATGTTTCTTAAAGAAAAAACATTTGTTGTTTCTCGGAGGCAAAAAATGTTTCCGCTGTAAATGTTTCATGTGCGCGCAGACGGGGAAACATCTGGGGAAACAAGCTTGCGCATCAACGTTTCTACAACAATCTTTCCGTGTTTGAAGGGGTTTTTAATTGCTTAGCCTGTGAACAGGCTCTCTAGAAGGGGAAAGGGCGAAGAAAAAAAACGGCGAGAACAAGCGAAGAGACGGGGCCGTCTCCCCTCGCTCCACGGGCGGCCTACCCCCTACCGGAGCCTGTTCACAGGCTATTAATTGCTAAGCGCATGCGCTTTCGTTTTTGCAACTGGTTAAGGTAGCTCCGTAGAGTTTCTACAGTGACTATACGAACTGGCAAGACTTGCAAAAGAAGCCCTAGTTCCGTTGTCATCTTTGTTCCTGAATTTTACCAGTAAGGTTACCAACATAATTACCGTTATTTTCCAGTTTTTGCTTCTTAGGTATAGGCCGTTGTCAACGCAACATAGCCTATTTTGTGAAAATGATTTTGACTATTATTTTGCGGGGAAAAAAATATAGGGTCGTTCAGATGGATTCACCTATATCACATGATTTCTTTTTTTTAACCGTTAAACTGAATTGCTCTGACAGAATTTTTCCAAAAGATAATATGTGAAAGGTAGCGTTAATTTCTCTAAACGTGCAAAATTAAAAAAAAAATTCACCGAAGGAAACGCGAGAAAATTCACTGTTTACTTTGCTTTTTTTGGCTATGATGACGTCTTAAAATGTCAGGGAAAAACCTACGATTTCATGTGCGCGCGCGCAGATTACTACAGCTCGCATCATCAGCGCGCGCGCGCGGTCATAAGACTATAGGGAGCCACCTTAAGTTGGGTACATATTACTGCGAGGGTCTTTCATGTATTAAATCCTTCATCCGCAGTTGATATAATTTGTGATATTTCATTTATTTCACTTCCATCTTGTGATCGTTCGCGGGTATTTACGAACCCACAGTCCCACATAGGACCATCTGCCAAGTGGCTTGATAGTTTGTAGAACACTGCACTGAAACGCAGAGTCATGAGTTCGAATCCTGTTCAAGCCTGGCTTTTCTTAGGCTTAGTTCTCGTAACTGCTTAAGAAGTTGCGATAAGCAAATAGACGAAGGACGGCTGACTGTACAGTTGGGGTTTTTATTTTCTGGGTGTTTCTGTAATTTTCCGATGTTACGTCAGCCACGGCCTGGCTCCTACAAGTAACGAGCTAAATGAATAATACAAAAAACCCGTTACAATTCAAACCACCCAGCAAAAATAGAATATAAGGTCGTTTATCTCAGCGTATTTTGCTGACTAGATCCAGCAGGATCCGGCTACTTTGCTGCTTTGTCTGGTTGCAGAATTTTAATTATTAATAAAGCGTTCATTAAAAAGTTGCGTACGTAACCGTGAGGGTCCCTTGTGTCAAAGCATAGTCTTTCAAAAAGTATGCTGATATTAGAAAACCCTCGCTATTATTCCTCAAAGTACAAAGGTAAATTTGGCGTGCTCCCATTGGTCAAAATCGATCACGTGACGCGATAGTGTCTCTCCTCAGCGGGCGCCTATCAGCGCATAGTGCCCGTTTTTGGCAATTTTCGGTGAAAGAATTGCTAGCTTTTTAACCACATCCAGTGTAAATTTATTAGATATGAAGAATATGCATTAAAATGGCTTCCGTGTTAACGTCAATCACCTTGGGGGCTTTGTGCTCCATTTTTCGTGACATTATAATCGCATTGCAATATTGTCAACATTTTTTCGCTCAGAATTTAGCGTTGTGCAATAAAGACAAGAGTCTTTTTATCTCAAGCCCTATGTGTGATAGGTTCCCTCGGAAATTTGATGTTCAAATTTCATATAATATTTGTTGTGAACATCAAATTTCCTTGGACAACTTATCACACGATAGTGCCTTCGACACAAGAACTCTATTGTTTAAATAGTTACCCGTAGTAAAGCAACCTCTTCAGCCTCTGATACTCTTAGGTCATATTGTTTGTTTCTTCTTTAACAGGCTGGCATTACAGATGGATATCTGAATAGGCCATGTCTAGACCCAACAGAGTTGAAATGCCCACAATCTGCTCCTAACTTCAAATCCAGAAAGGTAAGCTATAGTCGTACCAGGGGAATGTTACATTCTTTCGGTTTCTTGGAGGATAGAAGGGTTTGAAATAGGCATTTCAATCCCGCTTTTGGTACCTAATTTCATTTCTAACCCTTAAAAGTGCGAAGAGCACCCCTGACACTTTTTAATGGGAGTCTCCCCATGGGGTTTCCCACCTTTTAACTAAAGCGACATTTTTGGGTCATATTCAATTCCGAGTAGAGTGGAGCCCCGCCCTACGACCATCTCGTTATATGTATAGTGAAACCTGGAGTAAGCGAACACCCTTGGGACCCTGCCTAGTGTCCGCTTAATACAGGGTGTCCTTCTAATAAAGGTTCTGATAAATTGCGAGACAATAGTAAATTATTGACCTCTTATACCTCCTCCTCATTTACCATCCCACTTGACATGCTTTCTTGGGGGGGGGGGTACTCCCGTCAATTTAGGATAGGTGTGTGCCGCCAAGGTTCTCAAACCCTGACCCTATTTAAAGGTAGAAAATCGAGAATTGGTACCCTTTTAAAGGCCCAAAACCAAGACTGAAATGGCACCCTGTTGAAGGGAAACAAGATAACTCATAATTCTGTAACCAGGTGGTGAGGAGCGCCAACACAAGCTATAAACGTCCTTTTAAAATCGCTTTGTTAAACTTTATAACGTGTAGTACAGTTTTAACAGACCATATCTTTTTCGTTTTGCGCGTTGAGGTGGATA
>Ga0126336_10002750_pt1 | contig 10175 bp, 3 predicted proteins | sample SidCmetagenome_FD_92530 | JGI IMG/M metagenome (GOLD analysis project Ga0126336, IMG submission 92530) | Coral microbial communities from El Islote,Puerto Morelos, Mexico - Siderastrea C C metagenome | ecosystem: Host-associated > Invertebrates > Cnidaria > Coral | place: El Islote,Puerto...
ATACCGCTAGGTTCACGGATCAGTAACGCCTTCCCCACGTTTCAGATGAGTGTCGTCTGCGAGGGGCGGCAGCAAACGATCATCAACTAGCACACTACCCATTTCCACGAAGGTTAGTGCATGTATTGCTCGTAGCAATGTACAGACAGAGTAGTCCATTTTTGTTTAAATTCTAAATTCACTTTCCAGCCAGTTTTTCTGCCTCGTTTCTCCCCCCGTTCCGCTCAAGTGTGTACTTGTCTGACGTTCTTAATACTAGACACCTTTTCTTTTACTGTAAATGCCCCTAGAACAACAACAGGGGGATGTTTTAAAGTACCTTTCTCAACAGGAAAAAATTCCATAACAATTTTCATCGATTTTTTTTTCAGAACACGGAGGAACTTGAAAAAACTGGCTTCAATTTCTTCAACTTACAATGCGTTTGCATCCTGGCCTTTGTACAGTGGAACCTCGATTTAACGATATAACGAACTCCTCGGTATAACGAAAGATATTTTTCAGCCCATTAGAAGTGTAATGTATGGAAAAGAACCTCGATATAACGAACCAATTTCCCCAGTCGGCCCCAGTCCCTTAGCACTTTGCAGGAGCATAAGCTTCCGCATTTCGTTAAATCGATGTTCCACTGTAGCAGATGCTTATTTATACTTCAAAACAAAAACTGGAATAAAACATTTTAAACAAACATGACCCATTAGTTCTTGGTTGCCTATAAATCCCAACGGTATTAAAGCAATATTAAAAATAGCTGACCTAACCCTCCCCCACCCCCCACCCACCCCCCACCCCCACCGATACAAACTTTCCCGGTTATAGCCGCTGACACCCTTTTAGATTGATCTTCTGCCTGATTGGTCGTGGCCAAGGTCGTGGTGCGTACTTTAGACGATCAAGGGATCAAGGATCAATGTCAATTCTAAGGCTAGGGTTACTTCTTCGTTGTCAATATCAGTCAAGATATATTTAAATATATTTTCACAGCAGCTTTAATACCGGTAAATGTCGTGTCCACGTTGCATCGTGAGGTCAGTAACTGATAATGATTGAATTGTAAACTAGAAGTATGACTGAATTGTAAATAATTATAAAAAAGTCACACCATAAAACAAAAACCAGTTTGGTCCCCTACTGAATTACATCATAGAATCGTAAACCGTTTTTGGCCTAATACTACCTCGTAACAAGTTTTTCTAATCTCTGAATATTGAATGAAGGCAAGTAAGAAAGCTTCAATATTAATTATACTTCACCTGATGAATTGAAGTCCAGTAAGAATCGAATATTGAGGTCCTTTATTCAGTTTGTAGTACATGTTTTTTTTATCGAAAATCATCATAAGTATTTAGCTGTATTTCTCAACGTAATTCCGTCTGAGAATCAAGTCATTATATAGTCTAGAGTCAGCTGTTACAGCCGTTTTTTAGAGCGCATTATAAATCTCACTCCTTATTTCATCGTTTGGCGCATGTAAACAGTTCTTCGTTTCAAAAGTTTTACCCAAGATTTTGTTTAAAACATGCGTGACTTCGTTTTTACGTCTAAGAAATAGATACCTAGAAGGGTACGTCAGTAACGACGTGACAGCAATATGCTGTGTAACAACGCGCGTGGATTCTCAACAAGTGGGAAAATGCAATTTAAAAATAATATACCCTTGAAATGGTATAAATATCTCAAGTTATCTTGAGATTGCCAAATAGCGGCGTTAAAGTAAATTACAAAAAATGTTAATATAGCTTCATGAAAAGCAGCCCTTTGATGGTAAAGCTCAAGATTCACCCTTCGAGTTCACCTGAGTCAGTACATCATATACAAAATGGAATACAGTGCAATCTCCTCTGAAGATGAATACATGAAATCGTGAAACATGAAATATCATAAATGTAAATAGCGCAGTGTACCATCTGTACATTGAGACAAGCCACAAGCCTATTACGTGGGCTCCTAGACAAGTCCGCTCTCTTCTGCTTGCAAAAAGTAATTAACTATATAATGTATAAATTTTGGAACTTTTCAAGAGCATCATTTTACGCTTAGTCAGTCGTTATTGAAAGGGCTCTTTCTTAATTCAAGTCACTATCAAAGTGTTTTTAGAGTTTATATCGGCTTAATATAACAAAAAATTCCTTACGTTGCTAGTATAGAATGTACCCATATAGGATCATATAGCCTTCTAAAGACGTAATGCAGACGTAGTTAAACATAGTGCATGGCAAGTTTTCTTTGGCAAAGATTTTCTGAGCGATGCTTACGGTAATTAAAATCTGGAATATTGTAAATGTGTTGAGATTCCTCACGCAAATCTGGCCTGTATATTGTATGCTCATATGGTGTATGCTCATCTTCTGTTATTCTTATCTAGTAGTGGTTCTGACATGTCTGACCAAAAGACAATTTACGCTGTAGGTATTCTTCAAGTAAGTGTTTTTTTAATTCGCACGCTCGGCTGCACGTTTCTGTCTCTAGTTTTACAGTAACCTTAAGCCCAAACAGCCTGGAGTTGGATTTCATGGTTTAAGGCGCGCGCTGAGGCAGACGAAGGCTAGAAGAGGGCGGCGTGGATAAACAGGATACGAACTACGCTTGGTGAAAAAATTTGCAAGGCTTTCTTTCATCTTCCCCTTTTTCTTTTCTCTTCTTGCTTCTTTTTTAACCTTAAATTCAGAATATCCCACCAATGAAAAACTGTACTTGAAAATTGAAAACAGGGGATACACGAGTGCATAGTCAATCACCGGCTTCTATCAAGAGAACATTATTATATATTATAGATTACGGATTTTATATTATGAACATTACGTATTTTATGATAAAATAAAGTGCGCTTGATTAGCAGATTTTGATTTTAACAGATTTTAACTGTTGTTGGGGAATTGCTGCACTGGGTCACAAATCACACTTTGCAGAAGGGATTATCCAATTGACACATGCGTGGACTTTGAAATGTGGTATATTTCAAAACTACAAGTAGAAAAAGCATGATTTGTTTGTCAATTCATCCACGAAATCCAGCTGCGAATGATATTAATTTTTGAATTTTTACTACCTTTATTTTATTCACCCAGTGGAGTATCGTTCGTAAGTAGCCTGGAGGCTAGTAAACAACCATCCAAGCAGGCATGACGTAACGCAATTACATTTTCCCAACTGGTAAGCAATCCACAGCGCTCTTCGCTTCGCACATTCACGAGCAAAATTGCTAATATCCTGAGAACTGCAACGACGATGAAAAAGAGATGAAACCTTTTTAAAATACAGGAGTTGACTCTTTTCAAGCCGATGTACATGAATATTTATACTATGTTTTGTTTATTTGTTAGAGGGTCTTTAACCTGTACGTGTTATTATGTTGTACTGACAACTAAATTAACATATCACTCGCACACTCAATGTTTTTATGTAAATCGCCGGCAGATGTGATGTGAAGGATTGTCATTCACTGATATTTCTCGTGAACTACAACCAAACGGTCTTTTATTCTGGGTTTTAATTTTCAGTTCGCGTGACAGTTTCTAAACTGAAACTTGATCAGTTGCGTTTTCGTGTACGCACAAATCACGCGACATCGCTGGTATTTCAGTGGATAGAATACCCCGAGTATAGGGAGATTCTGCTCGCAGTGATCTTCATGTAGCGGCGATATGAAAATTGACGAATGTATGTTGTTCAAAGTTGAGCGACTGTTTATTTTCAGTATCTAAAGTGAAGCTCGATCACTGCAAATTTAAGACATACAGCGACTTCCACCATGGAGATTCAATCGTTGACGGAAGATGACGAGAGCAATTTAATAACCTGTGAAGGAAGGAATGTTGACGAACCTGACATCTACGACGAAAACATGGATGACTGGCAAGTTAACAACTCGGAGAGGAGTCCGTTTATTGAGCAGCGAGGCGATGATGCACCAGGGGCGGAGATAAAACGAAGGATCGGGCTCATTCACGCGATCGCCATGGTTGTGGGAGGAATCATCGGGTCAGGAATATTTATATCCCCACGGTATGTTGTCCGGTATGCCGGTTCTGTGGGAGAGACTCTGCTTGTATGGACATTTGGTGGTGTGCTGAGTCTATTGGGAGGACTATGTTACTGCGAATTGGGAACATTCATTGAGAAATCAGGTGGAGATTATATTTATTTGAAACTGGCGTATGGACGCTTCATCGGGTTCCTATACAGCTGGGTTAATGTTTGGTTTTTAGACGCGGGTTCTTTCGCCATTCTTAGCCTAACTTTCGCTGTATATGCTACAGAGCCCTTCTTTCCCAGCCAAGCAACCGCTGACACGGGCGCAGCCTGTCACCCGCCATTCGGACTGGTGAAGCTCCTAGCAGCTTGTGCGATTTGTGTCCTGACGGCCGTCAACTGCATCAGCATTCGTTTGGCAGCGCGAGCCCAAGTTTTATTTACGGTTTGCAAGCTGCTGGCAGTGGCTAGCATAATAACTGTGGCTCTGATCCGACTACTGGCAGGCAATATTGAGGGATTTGATCAGCACGTGTTTTCAGGCAGTTCAACCTCCCCGGGTGATGTGGGCCACGCCTTTTACAGTGCCATGTGGGCTTACGGCGGATGGAATGGCCTTAATTTTATTACTGAAGAAGTGAAAAATCCAAAGAAAAACTTTCCACGAACCTTATTGATTTCCATTCCGCTGGTTACTCTGTGTTATGTGTTGATTAACTTGGCATACTTCAGCGTGCTAACTAAACAAGAGATTCTGGCCTCCGACGCTGTTGCTTTGACATTCGCTTCGCGTCTAAGCCCAGTTTTCGGAGCAATAATGCCTCTTATCGTTTCTCTATCATGTTTCGGCTCCCTTAACATGGGCCTGTTCAGCAGTTCAAGAATAATATTTTCAATTGCTAGAGAAAAGCAACTGCCTTCGTGTTTAGCCATGATTCATAAAAAGTCTCAGGCTCCTATCCCAGCCATTCTAATGCGAGCAATTCTTGCACTCCTTATGCTTTTGCCAACAAATATTGAAAATCTCCTTAACTGGCTCGTGTTTGTAGAATGGCTAATCCTCACTGTCATTTTTGTTGGCTTAATTTGGTTGAGGAGGAAAAAAGCATCCACCCCGAGACACTTCAAGGTCAATATTATTATTCCCGTCTTTATGGCGGGGGTGTCATTGTATTTCACAGCCACTCCCTTCATGTCAAACCCAGTGGAGTCAGCATTTGGTCTCTCAGTTATTTTAGCAGGGATCCCAGCTTATTATATTTTCATAAAGAAAAGATGGATTTCTAGATCAGAGCGCTTCAATAGATTATTTTCCAAAATGTCGTATTACGTTCAAGTTATTTTTAATGTAGGTCCTGTGAAGTCTTAGTTGTCAATTTGAATGGTCTGATCATAATCAAGCTATTTAGATGTTTATATCAATAAAGGAAATGTTTTCCAGTTTATGACAAATTCAAGATATTTTTGTACTGTATTCTTTCAGCCGTTTATAACAAATGAGTGAACAAAACATAACTGAATAAATTAAGCATGGTAGCTTTGGTTATGGATCCGGAATATCCATTGTTAGCACAACCTCTCAGACTGCCAGTCCCTCGCTCTCACTTTCTCCAAGGGGTAGAATCATGCTGCTAGAGAGTAAACGTGGTCTTAATCTAAATTTAATTTGTTTTCTATTTTCATTGCCCATCTTCTAAAGATGGAAATTGTGTAAAAAAAGAAATAAATAAAAATCTATTTCTAAAAAGTTCACTTTTTTCATGGTGTATTAGAACCTACCGTAAGCGGACAACCAGTGTTTTGTATAGTCCTCCAAAGCGGTAATACCCTCCCCCTCCACCTCCCTGTGTCTAGATTGAGATCAGGCATTCTTTTCCCTTCTCCTTCCGAAGGGCTTTTTTCCTTCTCTTCTCCGCGCAATTCCTGATTGGCGAACCCCGCCCCCACTACATGGGACATCTTACATCAGACATCTCCCTATATAGGACATGTCCCTATTTCGAACACTGCCTTTATCGAACACTTCCCTATATCGGATACCTTCCTATACCAAAACCATCTTTTATATCGAACAGTCTCGTGCAGCAGACACTTCTAGGTCCACTCATGTAGAATCATACTCAGAGAAATCTCACCATATGGTAACAGGGTAATTCTTGCTTTCCTCATGCATGGAACGGTTTACATATTTTACCCGTCTTTCTCGTGCCGTACAGAAAGCACCCAGCGAATACAGCAGCTGCCGCTCATTGCTCCCGGTCGCCAGGGCTCTCTCCCAGGGCTCTCTGCCACTAGCGGCGGGGAGCGATAAGCAGCTGTATTTTTAGGCCATACAGAAAGCTATTGTGAAAGCTAAATGATCAGATGCCTGGAGAACATTGTAAAGTCGTTAAAGGTTAAACTGTGCCTTTTTTACATGAAGCAGAGTCTTGAACGGGTTCCGCGGTTTCCACGGTCATGTGACCGTGGAATAGTCACGACGCTCTCTGTCTTCCCTGACGTACGCAAATTTTCAAGTCAGCCCTTGGACAGTGTACTTACTGCCTGATACGCCTGTTGGCAATAAGGGCAGCGACAAAGCTCCTCTACTCATACCTGTCTTTGGCAAACGCTGTGTTAAGTGGTAAAATAGGGATGGGCAGGTTAGGTATAAGATGGGTACCTAGATTGGGAATTACAGGAAAATTGATTGGCTACAAATGCTACTTCCCAGGAAAGTTCTGCTGGCAATCCCTTATCACTACAGTTAACATGACACATCATTTGCTGAGCAGCGAGTGCGGTGGCGACCGTACAGCGCGAATCACGGCCAAAGCGGGCGCTATTCATAAATCTCTGGTCATCATTGACTGTTACAACCTTGCACGTGTTACATTTTTCTAGTCTTATTTGCCTGGTCTCAGTTTTTCAAAAACAAAATAGCGTTATTCAGTGGGCACAAGTGGATGTATCCTTCCCAGCGGGAACTCAGCGCTAAAGTATTTTTTCATCCGGTTGGATACGAAATTATCAACCATACGGAGAGTTATCCGTTCACATGTGAGGCAAACTTTGAATTATTGTTGTTTCACCAATGTCCCATGGTCAGTACAACTCTTCACAAGACCGAAGAATTTGATTCTCATACCTGTCAAGACAGTTTTCCTCTACCCTGTTGTAGAAAAAGTTACAACAAAACGAATTTTCTGCACAATAGCCAAACTAACACCCAAGCAGCGTTTTTCGCCTCTGATCGATTTTCAGAACATTTTATCTGTATAAGCTTACACAAATAGGCCTTCAAAAGGACCTGAAAGAAACTGAGAAAGCAGAAAATGGCATTTTTTAGAAAGTATATTGCTTAAATTTTCTCGTCGGGTATCCCTGGATTTTGGAAGGCATTTTCCGTATGGCATAGACAATTTTTGCGGTTTCGATTTTCTCTGGATTTCAGTTTTTTAGCCTAAGAAAACAGACGGCTAGAGTGGGCGGGCGCGTTACTGTTTTCTCAGGCAACATTCCTTCACCGGTCTGCAAGAAAAGATACCACATACATATCCCCTACAAGCAATAAGTTAGCGTTTAAACACTGATGACTTACTGAAAGCGCAAAAATTATACCTCACAGAACGTCCAAACTCGCCAATCGGCATAGTGAAACTTTTCGAATTTTAAATAGTGTAAGTTTACAACTCCATCCCTCTCATCCTGGGGTGAATTTAATAAAACCTTTACAAGTGTAATTTACAGGTGTAGCTATTGTTTTCAACCTTAAAAACAATAGCTACACTTGTAAATAACACTTGTAAACGTTTTATTAAATTGACCCCTGGGGTGATTTTCAGTTGTATCGTAATGAAACAGGGTTGGTTTGTCTTTCTGTTTTAACTTAGCACCGTTAACTTTTAGAGGACCATTGTAAATGGTTTGAACCCAGGATTCATATCTTAAGTCGGTACATTACGATCGTCAACCCTGGAATAGCCTAGACCCCCGAATATCCGAGAAACAGTAACTACATTACTACAAGTTTTAAGATTACAAGTTTTACTACAAGTTTTAAGGTTCAGGCTAGGAAAGCCTTTTTCTCTTAACATTTCTTGCCACAATTCTTAGATCGTTACTACTACTGGCATACTGTTAAAGAGTTATACTGCATAATTTTTAAAATCAATTTCTAATTTCTACAAGTTATATTAAAGGAGAAGGTCACTCCAGAAATGGTGTATTTTTTGAAATCGCCTCTGAAAAACGAGCCCACGTTACCCGACCACTGGTCTTGTTGTACAATTTAATGTCACAGACAAGTGGCCAGGCTGCTAAGTACGATTCAGAATGGCGGCATGCAGTGTTGAATTTTGGCCCTCTTTGGAGAGGAATTTCAGTGGGATCGGATGCACTTTAGAAGCTAAAACCATGGTCAGTAACTCAACTTACTGTTATCTTCTTATTGGGGATTTCAAAAAATACACTGTTTCTGGAGTGACCTTCTCCTTTAAATATCAAACAGGCTTGAGTGTTTCAATACACCATCCATCAAACTGAGACCACAATTTTATTGGCTACAAAGTAACCAATTCACAACCATTAAGACTGTATTATAACATAATGTCAGGCATGACAAATTAAATAGAGACCTGAAAATATTCGTCAATTCCACATGTCACTGATTGCCTGAATTCTATTTCTTTTATGACAATCACAGCAACCTATTTATGATGGCCCACAAACAAGAAATACACAGGGACCCCAGACAACACAAATCCCAGAGCAACTGCAGAGGACTGTGGTTTTGCCAACAGTGGTGCAATAATAAGATAGCATGACACCATTACCATGACAACAGGAATTCCAATCCACACTTTGTAAGGTCGCAGGTCATGGGGCCTCTTCCAGCGGAGAATCAGCAGAGAAAGTATCGTACCACCAAGGAAAATCCATGCCACGAAGCTGAAGCAGCTCAGTAGGGAGTCTAGATTGCCAAGCATTAACATGCAGATGGAAATGGATGATGGGAACATGATGGCGCGTAATGGAGTATTGAAATGCTTATTGATGGTGGCTAGAAATCGAGGCATATGTCCCTCCTTAGCTGCTGAACACACCACTCTTCCATTGGTGAAAATAGAACCATTGGCTGCACCAAAACAAGAGCAAGCAACAAACAGTGGCATTACTAGAACAAGAGTGGGGTGCACTTTCTCAGCTACAGACACAGCAACAGCATCAGATAACAGAATTTCTGCCGGCGTCAGGATGCTGAAATATGCTACATTAACCAGAGTGTAACACAGTGTAACAAGCGGCAGTGCAATCATGACACCACGAGGAAGATTCTTGTGTGGGTTCTGTAGCTCCTCTGTGACATAGTTGAGTTGGTTCCAGCCATCATATGCCCACAATCCACTGAAGAAAGCATGTGCAATCTCTCCAATGTTTGGGTTAGTTCCTTTAAAAGGAGACTGAAAATTCTCATAGTGTCCACTGGCAATTCTAGAAGCTCCAATTAACACTAATATCCCAATGGCCAGCAATTTCATTACCATAAAAATGATCTGCATCTGACCCGCCCAGCGAGAACTCACACAATTTACAGAGGTAATTAACACAATGCTGATAGCAGCTAAGCCTATAATGAGCTGTTCAGTTTCCTTGTCACTGTCCCTCATAAATGGCTGGATGGCATATGATGCAAACGTCAGAGTGATGATAGCTACAGAGGCTGGCTTTAATATCAGAACCATCGTCCAGCTTACTAGAAATCCAGCTAAAGGGCCCAGAGCCTCCTGAATATATGTCAGCTCACCACCAGAACGGTGAATCAGTGTTCCTAACTCACAGTAACACAATGCCCCAAAAAGTGCCATGATGCCAGATGAAATCCACACCATTAGAGTTATACCCACTGAGCCTGAGTGAAGAAGGACATAACGAGGAGACACAAAGATTCCGGAACCAATCATAACACTGACCATAAGTGACACTCCCTGCAGCAGAGTCACACTTCTGGTGAGTTTCCCTGCAGACTTGTCCTTGGAGCTCTTTTCAATAAGCTTCTCTTCTGCAGTTGCTTTGCTCTCATGAAACGAAATACCAGCACCAAGGTCATCTTGCTTAAACTTGTTCATTCTGTGTTCTGTATCTTCTAAACTGGAATGCTCTTTGCCTTCAGTTGTAACTTTGTCATCTAAAGAAATATAAGAAAATGAATGTCATTAACCGGC
>Ga0126336_10002751_pt1 | contig 10172 bp, 7 predicted proteins | sample SidCmetagenome_FD_92530 | JGI IMG/M metagenome (GOLD analysis project Ga0126336, IMG submission 92530) | Coral microbial communities from El Islote,Puerto Morelos, Mexico - Siderastrea C C metagenome | ecosystem: Host-associated > Invertebrates > Cnidaria > Coral | place: El Islote,Puerto...
AAAACTGTCGAAGTCCGGCTTATTTTACGTTCAAAAGTTAATAGAAACTTTTGAGAAGTTTTCCAACAAAACAAAACAAAAACCACAATAATACTCCTTATAGCTAACATAGAGCTTGAAAAACGCTTATAATCTTCAATCCAAAAATTTGCGATCTCTAAATTGCAATGTATTGTTCTTTTCTGGGCAGTGAATTAAACAATAGCTGCTAGAATTTAATTTCCGTAAGTAGCATAATCTTACTTTAAACATTTGTGTTTATAGACCTTTCTCACGCGGCGGCCATGTTGAGTCCCCGGAGAATAAAAAGCTTTGTTTTTCCACGTCCAAACTCGTTCTCAAGTCTTTCACTGCGAGGCTAGGCGTGTAAAATGTTTTGTTTTTATGTTAAATATAGTAGCCGCGTGAAAAAGGTCTATTCGGTAAGCCTTCGGAAGCCCTAAAACCACCAATTTTGTGTCCATGAATACAGCACAGATATAGAATTCTTGAAGTGACACAACAGGCAGACAAAGTAGGTGTATTGTAGATTGTCACAACAGAAGAAATTTTTTCAAACTCGATTCAAACAGGCTTTTTAACAAAGTATTTATTGAAGGCTTCAAATTTAAACAAGCACGATTTTACTCATTTAAAAGCTTACAAGTTTCAGTGGAACTCGAAATCCTATAATCGGCTTCTGTTGTGACACTATAGAGGTTTTAACTGATCAATGAGTGGTAAAACTAAAAAGTGTTGTCTTCTCCACGAGGAGAAAACTTGGACACGGAGTCGTTTTTTTATAAATCTTAACTTTGGGAGCTCATAGCATCGCAAAGAAGCGCAATCTATCAAACCAAAAACAACCTTCTTGCACTTCCACCATTGCCCAAGCTCTCTGTTAAGTTTCAACGGAATCGGCTCCCAAACGTTTAAGATATAACGTTTTTTAGCGTAAGACCTCCACCAAAATTTTGCCTTATAAATTTATTCATGAGCAGCGTGTCAGCCGCGGCCTTAATTGACCACTCCCCGTAAGGGGATTTTCAGGGACAATGAAAGAAATAATCTAAATGAACAGGAGAGTTTTTAAGGACCCCAGCTGGCGGGGAGGTAGACCAGTTGGGTATTTACAAGGCTTAGCTTGGTCGAGGAGTTGAACTCGGGGCTACCGAGAACAACTCCAGCTAGTGCTCAGAGCGGGATTTGAACCCAGGACCTCCGATTTCAAGTCCGGCGCCCCAACCACTTGGCCACGCTACCTCCCAGTATCTTTCCGTTCACAGACAGTGGAGCAAAAAGGCCACCGCAGGACCGTGGAAACATGACGCACATGCATGTGATGCGTCGCTACCTGCGTAACAGGCGTAAACGGGGAAGGGGTATGGGGAGCGAGAAACTGGGAGGGAAAATGGGGGACTGGGGAGATCGAGAAGGGAGGGGGACGCCTGCGATAAAGACCGCCGACTGGGGCCGCTGGCGGACGGAAAATTCTAATTGATCAATTTAGACAGTAATTCCCACGGGAATTAACCTAATCTCATTTGACGAGGACGCGCTATCGAAGGTTTTAGAAGGTTTGAACTTGACTGCAGGTTGCGAAATTATCTTGAATTATCACTTCAGCTGTTGAGTTTGTAGGCCTCGAGGAATCCATGGTAAAGTAAATTACATGTTTGATTGAAAATTTGTACCGAAATATGTTTTTAATTGACCGATTCTTTATCTACCCTATGGCTTTCGTGCAATGTTTGGAAAAAAAATCATCTGTAAAATGAATCGCGGATCATCGCTTGCGTACTGTTGCCTTCCTAGAAGCGAAAATTGAATGAATTTGGATTTCAGAAGCAAATAAGGGGCTCACATTATAAATCTTTTTATTTAGAAAAGCTTGTTGTCTCTAATTTCGAAAATTAGCGATGTGATCTAAACAAACACAATTTCACAGTAGTTGCAGTTTAATTCTACCAGATATTACCCGCGGTAGGTAAATCGTTCAAAAATTTGGACGTTTTGTTTGTTGGGGGGGGGGGGGGTGGTAATTCTTAACTGGCAATCGGTGTGTGTTATTCTGAGTTAGAAATTCTAAACCATTCTAGACCAATTGAGTGTTGTTTCTTCAAGTCTGTAAGTTGTACTTTGGTTCTAAAAAAACATTCTTATCATAACTTCATTTTTATATGCTTCATTGCCAAACACTGAGAGCGTTTACCATTTGAATGGATTTTCGGTTAGAATTTTCCGACGAACAGTACTGTATTTTTCTCACCGAAGGAAACGGAACGGAAATGAACTAGTGGAATGAGCTGTACCATTTGACATTTTTAGCGAATGCTGAGAGATATCCCGCGTGAATCTGCCATCCATCCATCCTGCCGCCATCTTTACATCGAGAGAGAGCCTGGTACCAGTAAGGCGAATAAATAGTACAGAAAATTCCGGTCGTTTCGGTAAAAACGAGAAAAAAGGTAATACCTCGAAAGGTGTTAACTTTTTCCGGAAAAATTCCGTTGGGGTGAACCGTTCTATTTTCTGTTTCCCACCGAACAACTGTTTATTTTCTTACAAGTGGTAAACGCTTTGACTTGTTCAGTAAATTACCGCGTGAAGTCAGTCATGCAGAAAAGCGGGTGCCTATTTCTGATTGGTGACTGAATTGACAGTTCACCTGATTGGATTACCTCAAAATCGGTAGGGCGGGTGGGCGGAAATGTAAATGACCCGGTCTTTATCGCAGGTGTTTCCTTCTTCCTTCTCCCCAGATCCCCCAATTCCCCCCCCACCCTAGTTTCTCACCCCCACCTCCCCGTTTACACCCGCTACTGAGGCTAATGAGTCACTAGTGCGCACGTCACGTTTCCACGCGGCAGGCGATTTTCGTGCTCGCTCACGTGTTTTTTGCTCGACTCCTTGAGGGAAAAGAGGGACTGCCCTTGTCTAGACATAAAAGGAAGCAAAATTGATCTTGAGGAAAAAGATCGATCTGCCCCTAAGTATGCGCCTATGCAGTTCTGAAACTCCTTTTTCTCAAAATAACGCTTTTGTTCTGATATTTCTTTTCAAGAATTTTTAAATGTCCTGTGCACTATACAAAAAGCCATTGACAGGATGGATGATGAAGACAAGAATGCCACTACATTCTTTGTGTTTGTTTTGTCCTCCCTAATCTGTACTCCTCTTCTCAACTTAAAGGATTAAAACAAAGTTCAATGACCGTGTAGGCTCACACGTGCACGCGAAATGATAATTCATATCTGGCACCCAGGATAAGTAGAAAAAGTTATTGCACGTTGTCCAGTTCTATTCAGAAGCAAAGAGGGATTTACAGTCTTAAACAAAGGAGTTCGACATGTCTATTTTAACTTGAAATGTACGTCGTTTTAGACTGAATTTAAAATGACCACTAACAGATTTAGGTTTTAAAAGTAATTAAGTTTATTGTTTAGCTCCTTAACCGTTGCCCGTATAGATATGAATATCACTGACCTTTTTAATAAATACGTAGTCTATAAATTAAACAATTCAGTTAATCTTTTACACAGTAACTTAACTTTTACTCACGTCCTTAAAAATTCTAAAATCCTTTATCTTACAAAAAGCAACTTTATACAAATTTTTAACTTTACACCTTATTGACGAAGTTAAAAAGCTACAGATATATATGAGAAAATCAATGGCTTAATCCCTAAACTCCTTTTTAAAAACGCCTCAATAATTACAACTAATCACATATTCAATGTTTCCCAAAGAGCAGTTTTATATTGGATTAATCTAAAAGTCTATTATAAAAAGAAAATTTGAATTCGTTTTGGATAACACTAAAGGAATTTAAAATAATGTTCATGCTATAATAATCAAACATTAGTGTTTCTCTCCTTTGGATCACTTAGCAACTTGTCTACTTCTCCTAAAGGTATACAACACGATTCAGTCTCGTTGTGTGATAGACAGTGTCCAGCTTTTCCATTCTCAACACAGTGATCCTCTCCAGTGTGCCTTGGTTGATAGTTTCTCATGTGGTGTTCCATCTGGAAGGCGACAAATGGGTACGCGAGCATCACAGCAAAAAAATCTTCCACCATGTTTCCGTTAATTCCATGCTTCTCTCGAATCGAGTTGCGTATTCCTGTGGCATAGGCGAAGAAACCGAACAGCACACACCACCCAACGTAACCAATACCAGAGATGAAGAGACTCATTGCCAGCAACACGATCCACGAATAGAACGGTATTGCAAGGATCAACATGTGGGTCCACTTGCGTCCGTTTGGCCTCTCAACCTCCCCAGCGGCCACGCCCATACAGTACCAGGGTGCAAAGATGCTCAGGAAGACCTTCAGAACACTCTCTGTTGTGGGGATGCTAAGTACATCCAAGAGGTTAGTGGTAAACTGAGGGCCGTTGATATCAAGGTCACCAGCTTCTATTTTTACAGCCCTCCACAGCGCCACGCACATGAAGCAAAGCAGGATCGTGTAGGGTACGCCAGACGCAATGGAAACTGTCTGCAGAGCGGTTAATGCTTCAGTACCTCCAGCATACAGAAGAGCAGTGGCGGTAGCTCCCTCTGTAAGAGCCCAGAATATACGCTGGAGGACAGGAGGCTTGGGATCACCATTGGCTGAGAGGCAGTCTATCACTAGGGAACCACTGTCAGAGCTAGTAACGAAGTACAAGACGATGCCGATCAGGGAGAGAACTGAAAGGAAAGTGCCGATCTCGCCATATTGGCCCATCACGTCGAACCACATGTCGTTCTTGTTACGACAGGACAGACGGAACAGTCCATTAAGAGACTCAGTTGCAGCTTTTCCACCGATTGGCGAAGTGCAGGTTATGTTAGCCAGTGCTGCATTTCGTTCCATCTTCAAGCCCGCTCCTCCGAACACGCTGAACCACAGGATTGAGAATGCGACAGGAGCAGTAAGGGTTGCGTTGATAAATTGTCTGATGGTTCGGCCTCTCGAGATTTTGGCGATGAACATGCCCACGAATGGAGACCAGGCTATCCACCAGCCCCAGTAGAAAATAGTCCAGTCGTTCATCCAGTTCTGGGCTTGCTTTCCATCGGGGGCGTTTCCCATCTGCGCAAAAGCGTCAGTGTGGAAGCCAAGCTGTATGATTGTCTGCATGTAGTAGCCAGTGCTCTGGACTACCAAGTTTAGCGTGTGCCAAGGGTCATCGAAGAGGAACACCAGCATCATGATGAAAACTCCCAGAGCGAAACAGATTTCACTTAAACGTCGGATACCCATCTTCAGACCGCTGATCACGGACACAGTAGCGCAGGCCGTCACGCACCAGATGATGATTATCTGATTTAAGGTACTGACTTCTATGGTGTCTCTTAAGCGGTGTACGCCAGCGTTTAGCTGCATTACTCCAAGACCCAAGCTCGTGCAAACGCCAAACATTGTACAGACCACTGAAATGATGTCGATAGCATCGCCCATCCAGCCATAAATCTTGTCACCAATCAGTGGATACATGCAGGAGCGCATGGTCATTGGAAGTCCCTGTCTGTAGCCTACAAAGGCGAGGAGAAGACCAACAACAACGTACACGATCCATCCGTGAATACCCCAGTGGAACAAGGTGAGATTAATGGAGTCTTGTGCGCGTTGATTATCGGTATACCTATAAAGAGATCAGTAGGCGCTTGTAAAACTCATACGTACTAAACGCCAATTATGAAATGATTAGCACTACTTAGTGAAGCAATTCTTCAAAGTCACAAATCTTCCAATTTTCCAAACCTTATTAAATTACATTCCTTGACAAAAAGTTAACACCTGCATGTGTAGACAAAATTATAGTGTACCCAAAAATTCAAAAAAGGTTAAGCAATCTGGCGACACGTATTTTAACGAAACATCCTCCACTCGAAGATTCAATTGAACTCAATTTATCAAGGTATCCCTTATATGTAGTGCCATGTAAACATGGTGGGCAAAAAAATCGAGGTGTTTTTCCCGCGCAATAACTTGAGTGACGTTCTTAAAAAATATTTGTGAGCCTCATTCTCGTACAAGAATGAAATAAATGTGATCAATATGATCATTCTTTACTCCAGCCTCTTCAAACCATTATATTGGAAATTTTACAGCTGAACATCTCATATTGAATGGTTGGCTTTTGTAACATTTAGGAATTAACACTGATCGGGTTAGCTATGAGCCTTAATGAACTTTTTCAGTTGAAGTTTCTTCAAATTCTTATGATGACGTGACGAGCAAATAAGGCCGATTTAGTATAGAGGAGGATATCAAGTCTACATACCTGCCAAAAAATCGGTTTCCGTGGTTACCAGGTTCGTAGTGCCATACAGGTTCGGCTGTAACAAAAGAAACAGTGATGTCAGACAAAATAAATATAAGGCACTTATTTATGGGATGTGCAAAAATACGACTAGCCATTTAACCAGTCTCTCGCCTACATTAACAGCTAAGGAAAAATACCGACGAGTAAAAAAAAGCCCTTTATTAAGTAATATACCTTAAATTTACTATTGTTAGCAGCTACTTCATTTAGCGAATTTGGCGATCTCATGACAAATAGTTAATTTACGTTATCGCTAAATTTAATATTTGTTCAAAAAGTAACCAAAGTTGTTTAAACATGTCAAAAAAGGGTTTAAGTCGCTGAACTCAGTTGTCGCTAAATTAGTAGCCTGTAGCATATTAGAGTGCACTGAAATTGCACTCATATTTCTCCCCTATTATGGAAAGAGAAAGTTCATATAATAAAGCGAGAAAAACAATGACCCATAAAAATACCAGGTACCGAGCCGTATTATTAATACAACTTGCCGCTGAATAAATATTTGTTATTTGCCTTTCCTGAAGTAAAAGGCTTTGGTGCAGGGTGTGGTGAGGGAGGGTGGGTGGGAATGCGTTTGTACTCTGTGTATCCCTGGCATATCCGCACTCTAGCTACTCTGCGAAGTCGTTGTATATATATTTTCCACATAATATCACGTTACACAGATATACATTGATAGGATTCAAATGCACAAGCACGTTGTTGAATATGAACTGCAGTAGACGCTTCTAGTTTATATCATCACACCCTCAGCTTCTGTAAAAACTTAACTCACGATCAGTTAGGATCGAATAAGTTACAGAATGCCAAAAGTTACTAATTAGTTACGCAATAGAGAAAATAATTAGGCTACTACTACTACACACGGTCCTTGAAAATCAAGTACGATTGACATTGTTTGTTATCAAGGTCCACTAGGCAAGACACGACAAAAATGACGAGAATTGTCACGCAATTCTTTCTGCAATGTGGACGTGGCGCTAGTCAGACTAGTCACTTTGAAATTATCGATACGTATCAAAGATTGAGAAAAATAGTGACGACTCGAGAAGAGAACAAAGTAAAGTTGGCGCGAAAAATTTTGGCGAGAGCCTTGAGTTTTCTCGCCTCGCCTGCTTAGGGACTTCGGAACCAGGAAGCAGGATATGGTTTTGATACAATTTTGAATTCTCATAAGTAGCGTTGGAAAGAATGTTGGAAAGAATAGAAAGGAGAATTGAAATGTCGTTATTCATTTGACTGACAGAGTACAAATTAATTATGTATACAGCATCATTCATAAAAGAGCCAAGCAAAGATAAATCATCTACCTCCAGTAATCCACAGTACACTTAATGATATCCCCAAACTCTGTCATGTATCACAGGCCGCAAAGCAATTTTAGCAATTAACAATATTCAACGATTATTGAAATAGCAAGAGTAATATTTATCCTTAATGTTACATAACCTAAATGAATATTCTCATATGTTTTCTATGTTACTGCAATCACGTGAGTATATTTTAGAATGTTCAATGAATGGAATGCTTTCACCCAAGGCGAGATCTAATGAGAAAACACTTCAACTAAATTTTAGCCTTTGTATCGATGTTTCGCACTTTAAACTCGTATTTATTTTTCCGATCGGCGGCTGTAGTTATGCAGTTAATATGCATGCCACACATATCCTTATTGACCTTATGTGGCAGCTAAATATATTTACTGTGCTATTTTCTTCTCGCCGGAAGCCGATAAGAAATTTAAAAAAAAGAGCTCTAAATCTTTTTAGAGCTTAATCCTTTTGGTAATTTATTTTGTTACTTCAAAAATTCAGTCAATTTGTACTTCTTGCCGAATTAATTCAGCAGACTGAATATAGAAGGAATTGAAACTAAAAAAAATATATTTCTGTTGAACTGTCATGCTGTAAATTTAGTTTGTAATTTATAGTTCATCCATGACTCGCAGAAGCCGGTGTTTTTTTCTGACTGGAAAGGTGGGTTCAAAGGGCTTTGACGTTTATGTTCAGTTTATTCAATTTTACCCTAGTCACGAATGAAAGAAAATGCAAATTAATATTTCCACGTGGCTTCTAGTAAAATCACTAAATGCTCTGATTTGCATAAAAAACGTGCCGTTTCCATTGACGTCCGGTACTAGTCATCACAATACACAATTGGTCAATATGACATGTGATAATGCGGGTAATCATGCATGACGCCAACGTAGTAATTTTACTTCAGCTCCTGGGAAGTATTTTTACGCCGGGAAAGTACTTTTACTTGCTAGTGATTTTACTGAGCATGTGTCAACCAAAATATTGTAATTTTATCCAAAAAAAAAATTATCAAAATTGTGAATTCTTGAATGCTTTTCAGGCAATTTTTCATTCAATCTTTATTTATTTTTCTTTGAAAAATTCTTACTACACGCGGTCGAAAGAAAATTAATGCATCTCATTATTGAAGCCAATCGGTTTTGTTCGATCTGTTGTTCAGAGACCCGTTTTTTTGATAAGATATTTCTCCAAATACTACAGATGGTCCGAATTTGTGAGAAAGAATGATGTAAGGCTGTCACCTACCGACTCCGAAGTAGAACAAGCCGATCCCTATGCCAGCGGCAAACAGCATGGTGAAGTAGGACGCGTCCGTGAATTCAGGTTTTTCATCCGGTTTTCCCAGTTTCATCTTGCCGTATTTGGAAAAGTACAGGGCGATAATAAACACGGCCCAGGCGTCTTGGGTCCCAATGTACATCCAAGTGAAGGTGCGAGTGATCCACATCTTCCACTCTGCCATCTGCTTATTCGCGACTTCAGGTTCGCTTATACACCAAACTACAAAGCCCCAGATAATAACAGACGACACGAAGGACACGACTGGATTCAAGCGAATGTTGATACCAAGGCTCGAGCTGCCCATTTTGCACCATTTCCAGTTTATTCGGAACCATCGGCATCTGTTCAGGGCATCTTCTTGGTCGCTGCGTTCGCTACTAGAATCCATATTACTTGTCGGTTAGTCAAGATTTTGATTTCGATTGTAGTGTGTCTCTGATCAACTACCGGTCTCATGTATTTTAGCGCTCTTTTATGCCCGTCATTTGTATTAATATATTCAGGATGTAAATAGTCGTGACAGGTGGCGACTCGCGCGCGCAGGTGACACCCACGCTGCCTCGAGCGAGAATTGGCCAAGGCGAGTGATTGTTTAGTCTCTCGGCAATAAGTCTGTGTAATTTTACTCTTTTATGGTAAACCATGGAATATAACTTCACTTCTGAATAATTGCCAAGTTCAAAAATGACAAAAAATCTCCAATCTTATTTCAGTCCGGCAAAAATAAAAACATTCGATGAATATAGGGAAGAGAAGCACTAAGAAAGGTAAAAGAATAAAATGGAAAATATTTTACTGAATAAAGTCTGGAAATTTCTGGCCCATCTTATTGTTGCAGCGGTTTTGCGTGTTTTGCTTTTGGGCATTTTAAAGTTCTGTGCCACAGAAAAGGAATGCTCCAAACCGAAGTCAGTTTCTTGAATCATTTACATGGCCACGCTGTGAAGATTCGTTCACAGATTTGTGGTAGTTAGACCGGAACCAGTTTCGCGGTTCGCGATTTAAGGTTCAATAGTAAAAGAATCGAGACGGAAATACTGGATTTTCCACCGCTTCAGTTTATGAGAGTGAAATTGGTCATTTTTTATTTTTATTTTTTTAACGCCCATGAATACTTTGGGGAAAAAATTATTACAAAATAAAGGATTTTTTTAAATCACGACATCGCATATGTCTCACGTGAACAAGCCGTGGTGATTCCGCTGTGTTGCCAAGTGAACTTTCAGTTGTATTTTCATTTTTTCGAGTGAATTTACAATGAGTAAAGGCTAT
>Ga0126336_10002752_pt1 | contig 10171 bp, 6 predicted proteins | sample SidCmetagenome_FD_92530 | JGI IMG/M metagenome (GOLD analysis project Ga0126336, IMG submission 92530) | Coral microbial communities from El Islote,Puerto Morelos, Mexico - Siderastrea C C metagenome | ecosystem: Host-associated > Invertebrates > Cnidaria > Coral | place: El Islote,Puerto...
ACGTTGAGACTTGCGAGCCAACCCCCCCGGGTTGGGGGGGGGGGGGGGGGGGGGGGGGTAAACGGGGGGGGGGGAAGCGGGGGGAAAGGGGGAGGGGAAGCAAGAAAAGAGAAGGCGGCAAGCAGGAAAAGTAGGGGAAAATTACGCAGCGTTACCTAATATTTCACAATCGAAGGTGTCGGAATTGGAATTGAAAGGTACGGAAGGTGGTAAGTTTGGAACCGCTGTCTCTCTCTCCCCCACCTCCACCCTCCTCTGTACAGCACGTACTACCAGAGACCGTCCTACCAGACTTTCATCACTACAATAACATTATTTCAAGAACTAATGATTTGTTTCCGTGGTATATTCAGATGTATGGCAGATAAGGAGTTGTCATGTGACCTGCGAGCTGCGTTCTGTCGGCTGATGCTACACATGCATATTGACCGTGATCCTCAAGAACCTGTTACGCCGGTTAAGTACGCCAGACTGTGGTCTGAGATCCCCACAGAGATGAGCATTGAAATGTGAGTAGAACAACCAAGAATTTTCGGCAACCGGCTGTGTTTTCCTTACAGGCAACACTTTTTGGTAAGCAATATATCAAACACGAGAAAGTGTTTCATCAGGATATCCAAACCCCGAGAAGTAGGTTGAAAAAACTAGGCACAGCCGAGCTTTTTTGAACGACTTCGAGGTGTTTGGAAACTTGATGACACACTTTTTCGAGTTTTTGATATGGCTTCTCAAACCATTCATAATTCTTGGAGAAATTCAAAGCAAAAGTTTGCAAATTTTTATGCTAATTAAGATCCGGTATCCAAACCACCGTCACGGTAGTGATTTCCTTTGTTTTCTCTTTATGAATTATTAATGAGGTTGAGAATGTGATATCAAAATCACTAGAATGGTTAAAAGGCCGTTGGGAATTTGAACTGGCGGCGGCTCAATTCTTATCACGTGGCTTTAAAAAAATTGGTCACATGGTCTAAAAAAATTGTCATGTGATTCGTGTTGTGAGGCCTGCCGATCGGAAACATCTTTTGCAAAGTAGTCATTAACTATGCTTTTGTAAGAACACTTCGGTCAAAAAAAGTTTTCGTACCCTCTGAACCCCATTAGCATTCAAATGCACTTTCAATTGAAGTTTTAGTCCTTTTTCGCTAGGAACGATGGACGCGACTCCGAAAGGAATGGAAGCACATGGTGCAGAGTTTCCCTCACGTGGTGCCTCTCATTGCGATTACGACACGTTTTTTGAAAACCACGTGATAAGCCGCCAATTCAAATTCCCAACGGCGCTAGTGATTTTGATAGTAAAGTAGTGGGAACAAACAGTAAGAAAGTTCAAGTGACTGATGGGAGGCTATTAACAATTCGGAAAGTGTGTCAAATTCTCATGTACCTGGGTTGTGAAGCCAAGTAAATAGCCAGCATCGAGGCTTGTAGTTTTAAGTTGTGATCGATTCATCTTGCAGAGGCAAAGTGTCAAACAGAGAATGAAAGTAAATGCCTTTTTAATAAAGTTCCTTTTTCCCCCTGTTGAGGAACCCTTCTCCTTGTCGTTGACTGGGGCACCTAATTTTCAGGTACGACCAGCACTTAGCAGTGGGAGAGGAAAGAGAAGAAAACAGACTGAGGTTTGCAGGAGTGATCACATTTGTGGAGAATTACCTTCAAAATATCAGCAGCAACATATGGTCATTTAGTGATAAGGAACAGAACAAACTCACTTTTGAGGTGACTAAGGACACTTTTTGAACGGTTTTCAATCGAGTGTCGTAAAACTGAAACCAATGCAATTTCTCTGGCCAATCAAAACAGACTTAAACAACACAATAAACCAATCAGAACAGGCGCTAATACAGGTGACAGCTCCAAGCGCGGGAAAACGCGTGCGGGCAAGTCGCCATTGGGTCCGATTAGTTTTGGTTCACTTCTGATTGGTCCAGAATGTGGCGAGAGTTTTTTAACCAATCACAAAACGAAGTAAAGCAAAAACAAAACAAACACGAATTACTTTCGACACTCAACTGAAGACCGCTCTTTAAAGCATTTTATTTCCAGAGAGGTTCAACCTAACAACTTGGAGGAATGGCAGTGTGCAGTGGTTAGCGTGTTGTAGTTACAATCGGACTTTCCAATGAAAAATCAGAGAGTCGCTGACATCATTTAACATTGTTGAATACAATTGTGTTGACCAACGTTGCACGTCAGTGGCCAAACGAATTCAACATGTTATTATACCCCTGAGAACAAAAAAAAGTTGAATCAACCTCATTCAACGGGGTGGCCAAACGTGTTCAACATGTTGATTTCAGCGATGTCGAAAGGTGTTGAATAGAAATGTTAAATTCGTTTGTCCGAAGCCTTAGACAAGAAACATTACTCCATGATTTACTCCAGCAAACGGCTAGGAAAAAATAAAAAAAAATTAAGGGAGGGGGGGGGGGGGCTCTAAACCTAAAATGGAGAAGCTTCCCAACAAGGGGGGGGGGGATAGTGCTCCTAGTCACTTCACTCTACATAAACCGGGTTAAGCTCCAGCAGTTCTGATATGCGCCACCAGGCCAGTTGACAACCTAACATTTGTTATTTTGATGTTCCTTTTCAGGTTGTGCAGATTGCAAGAAATTTGATCTACTTTGGTTTTTATGGCTTCAGCGAGTTACTGCGTTTGACGCAAACAGTGTTGTCAATAGTCGATTGTGAACAGCGAGCCCATGGTGGGGTCAGAACGTCTGGAAAACAAGAAGGTGAGAGGTCAAATTTCATGAGCACCGTTTCTGCCTTTCTGTAATGCCCCTTCACCCACTTTTCCGATTTTTATTTCGCTCAAGTTTCGTAAATAACCCTTTCATATAAATGAGGTCTTATATGACTGTGACCTTACTCTGGGCTTGTCGCCTTGTCGAAGTGGTAAAACTTGGCCATCATGGGCCTCAGTAATGGTCAAAAAATAATAATAATAAAAATCAAATTTAACGTCATAGTGTGGGGAGTAGTCGCCTAATCTCCCGAGCCAGGGGCTCATGTGTAACCACTTGACGTCCAGGTCGAATAGGAATTTGGAAATGTTGGTTTTTATGGAGGGGGGAAAACCGGAGTACCCGGAGAAAAACCCTCGGAGCAAGGACGAGAACCAGCAACAAACGCAACCCACGTATGACACCGGGACCGGGAATTGAACCCGGGCCACATTGGTGGAAGGCAAGTGCTTTCACCACTGTGCCATCCCTGCTCCCGTCAGTCACTGGCAGATTCAACCATGCATATCATGTTAGTCGAGGGAGGGAGGCCTGACAGAACAGAAACCCCTGGGAAGCTTTATGTGTCACACGGCACGATGAAAACTTATGTTAATAACTTGAGACATGTGACAGGGGAAAGCCGTTTTTCCTTTCAAGGGTCAAAAGTTGTGGTTTGGTATTGCTGGAGGTGTTCAAATCTAAAATGACAAGCGATGGGGTTATCCAGCTATCTTTTAGGCTATTACTGTTCTTTTTCGTCGTAAAAAAGAACTACACATCAGAAAGAACAGGTATTGCCTTCAGGGATGGAAATAAATTTGAGCATCGCCTTCAAAACCAAATTGTGGTACTTTTTCAGGCTCGTTAAAACATTTCCACTTTATCTAGGAGTGCCCCTCCCCCCCGATAGGAGAGAATGTACTTAGCTAAGTACATTTACCCTGATCAATCGTATTTTTCAGCTGAAAGCGGAGGCGAGAAGATCAATGTAATGCGAAGTATTCACAACCTGGGCGCTATCATGACGCGCATGGCTTTAGGAGGGAGCCAGGATCCCTGGGGGCTCTCACAGCAACCTGAAGGAAGTCCCAAGCAGGAAACGGAAATCGATCATGTTGTTATGGAAACCAAGTTAAAGATCATCGAAATCCTGGAGTTCATTATGAATGTGCGACTTGATTACCGCATCTCCAGTCTGCTGACGATCTTCAAGAGAGATTTTGATGAAAGCAATGCTGGCTTGGCAGAAATGAATGGTGAAAATGGTATTGCTAGCCTTGAACCTTAAAAGAAGTGTTTCATCAAACTCGTTCCCAGGATTCCTCCTGTTTCCTTCTCCTCTCCAAGGGGAGGAAGGAGAGAGACCCTAGGAACAAGATTGTGTTGTGAGTCGAGAATCTTGCTGAAGAAGAGGGGGAGGTGTAAGTGACGATTTTGGCAAAAAAAAAACTTGCTCAAATACTTAAACATTGCACAGTTTTTTGGAACCGGAGTGTTGCTGTTTTTCCTTTTTTTTTTTTCTGAAGTCAAATTTCTATGGCGTATTTGCTGGGTTTTCTGCATATTTTTCATGGTTAAATTTCTAAGAATTTTTTGAGGAGCAACTGCTCGTTTTCCAGTACAAGAAAACAATGGTCACATGATTACTGGTTCAAGTGTTACGGCCGAGGAGGGCGCAAAGACCTATACTACCACTAGACTGCGAAAATTCTGATTCGCCCCGACCAGCTGTATCCTTCTGAAATCCGGCAAGGGTCACTGGACAGGGACAATTGGCATTGAGTGGTTGTAGCGTCCTACCGGACCACATAGTAAGCCGGAGTCGACGGAGAGAGACTCTGGTTGGGAAATCAGCCTGAAGGAAGGGGGGGGGGAGAAAGAAATTGGGCGAAAGTTTAGTTCATATGCAGACGCTGAGTAACTCTGAGCGTTTCTTCGAAACTTTGCCTCAAGTAGTCAATTTAATACCTTCCTCTAAACTCTCTCAATGTCTGTTTTTTGGCGAACGTTTCGAACTCCATCATTGTGGGTAGTGTAACACTCCTCTTGCACCAACCCTGTAGTTGTGATAGTTGTGAGCTCCATATTTAGTTGAAATTCTAACACTGCTAACTTCACGACTCATACTGGCTACCAGACCAGTTTGTAAACCATACATGATGAATAACACAACTTAGATCTAAAATTGACGTTGTAAAAGTTGTATTGTCAAAATTGACGATGTAAGTAAAAAAAAACATTCGCCTATTGCAGAGCACATCCAATACTTTAGTTCTTTCAATCGATAATGTTTCACATCTGTATTACAGGGTTTTTTTAACTTTTGTCGCTAGCATTACAATATAATTGGACGTAAATTTGAAGCAGTTTCGGGCAATTGTGTGGTTGCTGCCCGAAATAATCACAGATCCGTGTTCAGTTTCATTTCAAACTACTTTTAATGCACAGTTGAGAAACGTTATTGAAAAGGGCTTTTAATTCATGTTTTATGGTCTTAAATCGTTAATTGCCTAATTTTTACACTTTATTTCAGGAACTAAACTCAGACAGCGCTGTAAAATTGATAAAGATGGTGTACCTCATTATCTGGGGCAACCTAACTGTATGTCATAAATATTGTTTAAAAAAAAATGGTGCTAAATCTTGACATTTCTTGTTAAACTCCACATAAACTTTAGTTCTCGTTAAAAGTATGTTAATTTCACGCAGGACATTTTTATCGGTAAACTCTCGTTAAAAGTCACAGAAAATAAAGATTCGGAAAAGAAACAGAAAAAAGTAAAAATTGATATTTAAAACTGAAGAACTGAATAACTTAGCTTGCATTTAATACACTTCCAACGAGAAAATAAAAAAATAAAGATTTGAAAAATTAACAGAGAAAAATGTAGAAATTGACATTTAAAACTGAAGAACTGAATAACTTCAAGTTTCAAGTAAACAATAATACTCTTAATCGAGTGTTTAAACAGACCCCGAACAATTTCAAAAATTTAAAGACATTTTTATCTGCTTTATTGACTAGTACTGCCAGCTAATATAAGAGACGTTACAATTTATGCTAATTCCATTTTGACGTAAAATCTGACATTTCTCACTGATAACAGTAAAAAGCCTCATGTGACATGAGAAATGAAGTGAAAAGTTATCGTTTCTCACTGCACAAGTTATAGATTGCGTTTTTATTTTCAGGGATTGACCTGGAAAATATCAGTGCCCAAGCTGAGGCCATTTTCGGAGGCTCGATGTAAGTTTTTGATGCAACTTTTTGAGATCTCTTTTATGCCAACTGGCAGGGTCATAACGAGGTATATGGGATCAGGGATCAAAAGGGGTGAGTTCAGTGATCAGAAGGGTGGGATCTGGGAACACAGCCCATGAGATCGGGGATTAGGTTGCACCATATTTGTGGGATCAGGGACAAAAATTGGTCACGCTTTTGGAATCAAGGATCAGAAATTTGCGTATAAAAATGGGATAAGCGATGAAAAAACATACCACCCTGAACTGGCCTGTTAAAATGAAAGAACTGTGACAGGCGGAGTTGTCACGTTCGCGCTCGCGACTCCTGCTGTCTTATGTCACGGTTTTTAGATGTGATTGCTCAGTTGAAACCTAAGGTTTACGGTGTAAGCACTTAGAGTGTGGATGGCACCGTTTCAACTGCGCTTCAGCGATGAGGGCGCCCTCACGTGACATAGACAAGCGGTAAAAGTGTAAACATTACGGTGTACATCCTAAGTGGCTACATCGTAAAACAAAGGATAATAGACTTTTTTATTGCCTTAACGTTTAAGCTGTCTAAACGTATTCCAGTACATCTAACTGTAACTACAAAAAGGTTCCATTTTGTTTCAGGGGTCTAAAGGGAATTGACCTTGACCTTGATGGTCAGGGAGGCCGCACGTTTCTACGTGTGTTGTTGTACCTTTGCATGCATGACTATCCACCGCTGGTGACTGGTGCATTACAGCTGCTCTTCAGACACTTTAGTCAAAGACAAGAGGTGCTTCAAGCCTTTAAACAGGTCTGTAAATCTTAAGTGTTCCTTAGAATGGAGTGGAATCCATGGTTTATATGCATGGCTTCAGTACTTGGTGCTCAGCAGTCAGTTGAAGCAGTGTTGTTGAAGTTTATGAAATGGAGTCCGATTTAAGAAATAAACAAAAGTGAGATTGCACTTGGTGTTGATGGAGACCGTTTTGGTGTCCGTCTATTAATTTTATTGTCAACTTATTCTAATTTTAAAACTTCATTAAATCTTCATTATTTCTTAATTTTAGAAATTTAGCAACTTCCCACCCATTTTTCTTTTTTCTTCTCAAGAGCAGTTTAAGCTCCCAAAAATCACCAGAAAATTGACGAAACTTCACATAGCATCGAACCACATGCTGGTTGAGGTATTTTTGGATTGGTGGAAATGATGGCCAGATAATTCCATTAAACTTTTCTAAGAAAGAAGAAAAATTGTATGTGACTAGACCGCCTCATTCAGACACAAAAAGAAAACAACCAAAATCCCGGTTAAAAAAGGCTATTCCATCTGGAATGTCTCAGAAAATGTGAATGAGGGTAAATGTTGTTCATAGCAAAAATAAATGATTAAAACAAAATAGGAAAAGCATTTTTCGTTGAGAGAGGTAAAAAACAACAGACGTGCACTTTGCCTTTTTTTTTTTGTTAAAATTCGCCTCATTTCCATATTGCATTTCGTTTGTTGACGTTGAGTGTTTGTTCTCTTCACACAGGTTCAGCTGTTAGTCTCCAACAGTGATGTGGAGAATTACAAACAGATCAAGTCAGATTTAGACGAGTTGAGGCTTCTAGTGGAGAAATCCGAGCTATGGGTGTACAAAAGCAAGAAAGATCTTCCTACAGAAACAAGGGTTAGAAAGATTACTCCAGGACTTGTGGGACTGCGGAAGGACGGAGGGAGCAGCAAAGTCGAGCCGGAGTCTCCCCGGAAAGACAGCCTGGAACAGGAGCCTATAACAGCGAATGCTTCACAGGATCCACACAGCAGTGACAGTGAGAGCGGAAGCTCCAAGGTGGGTTAGCGTCAAATGCCGATTTTTCGCGCGCGTCCAAGATGGCGCCGGCGATCGCGACGTCCACGTTTTCCGGGATTTTTCCGCGATAAAAATACCCTCAAACCGCCTGTAAGCGTGCTGGAGTGGAACTCAGCATGCGTTTTTTATGTAGACCATTGGAATAAGAATACCTGGAATGGTAGTCTAAAATGTCAGTGGTCTTCTCCTACTAACCCACAGTGAGCGCGGGTTTGGGGGAAAAGACGGGTGACATTTCAGACTATTAGAATGGCTGTTTGTGCGTTGCCGCCTAAAGCCAACAAAATACACTCGTTTCGTACCTTTATATGTATATAATTTACAAATTTTACATTAGTCTAGTTTCGAGTTGGTAGGTACTTCGTATATGTACACTATAATGCCCCGGTACACTACAATCTATCATATATGAAGTACCTACCTTCGAGTTCACAAAAGCCGCTGGATAAAAATAGTGAAGACGCATTTTTACAGGGTTAGTCTAAATCTGAAGTAAAATTTGCACAAATGCCAGCCGGAGAGTCCTGAATTCTGAAATAAAACAATAGACAGAGTTGTGAACAGTTCATCTCCTTGCTGTTATTTGTGAACATTTTACATCAGATTGAGACTAACCCTACCAAAAATGCGTCTTTTGTGTTTTTATCCAGCGGTGGTGGTGAACTGGACTATTAATAATTTGAGTAGTTTGGTATTTTCAAACGAAATAAATATTTTTTCTTCAATTCTGAAATCAGCTTTTAAGATTCGGGACCAAAGAAACCACTAGTTTTGTTCTCTATACTCACTGCTCGTCTTTTTCACATTTCGCTTTTCAGCCTGAGCGTCAAAGGATGGTTAGTGATGGATCCATTGAGTTCGAGGTTGAACAGTCTGACACAATGTCACTGAAAAACTACAAGAAAACAGAAGCGGTAAGACACCGGAGACAAGTTTTCTTCTTCTTTTCTTAACATGTTATCACTTTTCTCTACGTCATACTTGAGTTACCGAGAGAGTTCGAGCTGTCCAAATGCAGACACTCTCTCGGGCAGCCTTTTCCACTTTGGTGTATGATTGGGAACCTGATTAATGGAGTAGGGATCGGCAATGCTCTTGGTAACGTTAAGGAACCAGGGTAGATTGGTGACCGTGTAGGCTACTTTTTCTGTGAAAATAAGTTGATCTTTCACATTATTTGACTTTCAAGTGCCACTATTTTATTTGAATCATTTTGCTGCTTTTCTGTTCACAGATTCTTGAAAGACTAAGCAATCTCTGTGTAACACATGGCCCCAGCGGTACAAAGAACCGTAAACATGAGCAGAGATTACTTCGAAACATGGGCGCTCACACAGTGGTTTTGGAACTGTTGCAGATACCCTACGATAAGGTAAACAACAGGCACTGCATGAGGGGATCTTTCCAGCGATCAAAAAATCCACCAGCAAGTGTTTGCTAGTAATTGCAACAATTATAAGTAAGAAAGAGATTTTTTGTTGTCAAAAGTCATGCACAATTTTTTTTTTCATATTTAGACCAGTTTCTAGTAATTCGAGTTGAACCAGACATCCAAAACTTTCTAGTAGCTGAGAATTCAATCATCTTGCTTGCAGCTTTAGAAAATTAAGAAAGCAAAAGCAAGAGAATTCTTGCTTAAAAGTACCGTAGTTAGTTTTAGATAGACCTTAATTTCATGTGGCTGATTTATTACCTATCATTTGTGTATTAAGTCTCTCCGTTTCTTTTTTTCTGCGTATTTAGCTTTGCGCAAAAAACCCTCTTCTAGTGGATTAAAAAGTTAAGTTCGAACCCTGCTTCTTGGTCAAATCTCCCTAGTAGCCTCCCTTGTTGAAATTAAATTGGCTTGTTTTTTTTTTCTTTTCTTTATAGATCGAGGATTTAAGAATGGAGGAGATTATGGCGCAAGCTCACGAGTTCTTACGGAACTTCTGTCTTAGCAATCCCCAGAACCAGGCCCTGCTCCACAAGCATCTGGACTTGTTCCTTACTCCGGGGGTAAGTTTATAAGCTCCTCGTTCATTGCTCATGGGAAAAACTTTTAAACCCCTTGCTCCTAATCCCCAGGGGCAAGTGCACTGCTAGATTTCATTAGTCAGGGTTAAGTCTTGAAACCATTGTTCCTAATCCCAGGGGTACGTTTACTTAGCAATCCCCAGAACCAGGCCCTGCTCCACAAGCATCTGGACTTGTTCCTTACTCCGGGGGTAAGTTTATAAGCTCCTCGCTCATTACTCAGGGGATAAACTTTTAAACCCCTTGCTCCTAATCCCCAGGGGCAAGTGCACTGCTAGATTTCATTAGTCAGGGTTAAGTCTTGAAACCCTTGTTCCTAATCCCAGGGGTACGTTTATTGTGTTTCTTGTCACA
>Ga0126336_10002753_pt1 | contig 10169 bp, 11 predicted proteins | sample SidCmetagenome_FD_92530 | JGI IMG/M metagenome (GOLD analysis project Ga0126336, IMG submission 92530) | Coral microbial communities from El Islote,Puerto Morelos, Mexico - Siderastrea C C metagenome | ecosystem: Host-associated > Invertebrates > Cnidaria > Coral | place: El Islote,Puerto...
GCTCTTCCCTGCTACATAATCAAGCCCTCCCCGGACTTTCAGTTAGTTAATATTCATCAGGGTTGTAAGTTAAATAAAGGTTGTTGAATAACAAAAGAAAATGTGTCAATCATGAAATAAGTGTTATATATAATCTTACGACCACTGCTAGAATTATGCTAGTTTCTTTTAAGAAAGACGAATCCGGAAAAAAAAATGAAAGTGAACGCAACTTCTTCTTAGAAATGGTACCTCTCAATGGTGATTCAAATGCATTCTGAAACGCCTCGAAATGAGATTTAAATAATCCCGGCTTCAGTTAGGAGTCCTTTTCAAAAGTTCCCGTCCAGCATGTCTAGATCTGTCACTTTAATCTAGGAGTCCTTCCCCCAAAAATGAAAGCCACCAGAGTTGAACTGGAGGTGACCGTCGTGAGTATCACAAGGTTGGCCATGGCGATCGGAAAAATAAATTCCAATGGGTTAAGATGAACTTTCGCCGAGAAATGAATTTCAGGTACAATGTACTTTCCGGACAGCTGGCAAAAATGCATATTATTAACCAAGCGTTCGATAATTCTTGGATTAAGGCGAACTTTCGAGAAATGGATTTCACCTGGCAGAAGCCTCCGGTCAACTGGACAAAGAGGAACGTATTCTTCAAACCAGTCGAGTGCATGAGCACCTAAAAGAAGACCAAAATAAGAGTGTGTATTTTGTCCTATGTCCTAAGGAGACCCCGAAAAAGAGGGTGTTGTCCTACACGCACCCGTAAATGTTACATGTTATTTTAATAACATGATTTAAAAATCAGTTGAAAGCTCTAAAATCTTTTTCTAGTTCCTGTTGTGGCCAAAAAAGGGTCAAAGTTTCATGTCCTTTCCGGCAAAACTCTACTGAAAATTTGAGAGTAGCCCCTTGGGATGGGGAGTGGGGCGGGAGAAAGAAAAGCATGGGAGGAGGGGCAAGGGTAACACTTTCGGGGGTTTATGGTAAAGAATCGCCCTCAGGCACGGAGCACTTAGCAACACACGCGATATTTAAAATAAGTTTAAGTGCCCATTCGATAACCTGGCCTTCGTAAAAAAACAAATACAAATACAAATAAACAAAAACCACCCCCCTCTTACTCTACTAATTTAAACCCACTGATCAAACTAAAAAGCAAAAAAATTAAATGTACTACACTACATGTAACAAAGAATTGCTCCAGTGCACTGCATTCTCTTTAAAAACAACATTACGGTGGTCACTATGCAGTGTCTTCGTGCAATTCTTCGTTACATTTACATGTCATTAGCTTTTCCTCCAAGTGAAGCTCATCTTCATATCTGGCTTTCATAGATGTCTGCGCTCAGATGTCCCCCATTTTCTTCATTCGTTGGATAAGAAAGAAAATCCTAACTGGAAACAATTTCGTTTTTATTAACTGTAATGAAGGTTTAAAAGAAGTGAGGGAAGCGACAAATAAAGCAGGTTGAAAGTATATTGTTGAAAGTTCGTTACAGGAAAAATTCGTGTATATTTTACATGACCAACAAACTGCTCACTAACTTGACGTAAATCCGCTGACCATCATGTCCTAGAAATTCTCAATGCGAGGTTGAGTTCTCTTGCAGTAAACAGAGTGAGAGACACAGCGGCTCTTAAGTTTTAATTTGAATTCGTTTTTAGCATTAGAGTTTTAGTAGTTCGTAAAAGAAAATTTTAACAATAGGATTTAGGATTGCTTATGGCGATAAGGTGGACGCAAGCCGTGGATGGAGGTCCCAGAAGAGTAAATCATGCCGCAATCTCCGTTCGAAATCGTTTCATATTTAGTTTTGGTGGTTACTGCACCGGAGAGGAATACAACCAAATAATCAAGATTGACGTCCACGTTTTCGATACAGGTAAGCCTGTGGAAGTTATTTTTCCAGTTTTTAAGCAAGGCTTGATAATTTTGTGGGAAAATGCGCGGGATGTAGAAACAATATTCGCGAATGTCTTGGTTTGCACTTCAGAAGCAAGGAGGGTAGAAATCTTACCGGAAATGCATTGTTTTTGGACCGATGTGTAGGAAATATTTGCATAAGAGCCTTCGTTTTGTTTCTGAAGGTTCAACTTAAGACCCATGATACTGCTGCAAGGCTAAAAGTCCATAATTTTCGCTGAATTCGCAAAGGAGTTTCTAAGCGTGTATTACATTCGGCTCTGCCTGAGCTTGTCTACCATGGTATCGAATTTTCTGTATTTGTGATTAATTAATTATGTTGCCACAAGCTAGTGGGTATATTGTTGTTATTTGTTCTAAAAATAATCTCAGACACTAGCCAATGGATATAACGCACAGGAGATAACTCGAACAAAAATGTAAGGGCAATCAGAAAAACAGCCAGAAAACTGTTTTTAATTCTTTTTGCAAATTTAACGTCATTACGCAGCGTGGAAAACATGCTTATCTCGTAAATTACGTGCACGAACTCAGCCATTTAACTCTCAAGCGCTTGAAATCCTCTTATTTAAGTTGCTCTGTATTCTCTTAAGTGTTAGTTTTAAACATTTAGTGGTTAAGACAATATACCCATGTTTTGATTTTAATTTGCTTTTTCCACCAGTAGACAGTGCTTTAATTTATCATTCATTTCCAGCCCATTTCACAGATGTGCAGAACCAGGGTTTTTAAACATGATTCGTTGGCTAATATTATTTGGTCATCATGACATTCCCATAGTCGCAAAGCAGGGAAGGAAATTTGCAAATCTTGATCTGCTTCTTTATGATTGTTAATGCTTTGGGAAGTTAGTATATTCCTTAATTAAGACTCATTTAATGTGCAAATCGCCATGATTATATTTTGTGACCGTGGGCTATTCATGGCAGGTAAATCATAGCCGGCAAATCGTGATTCATCCTTGGTCACAAGATGATAGAAATTTGCACATGAAATGACTTTACAGAGGAAATATGAACTTCCTGAGAATTGCTTCCTGAGAAGTACCGCAAAGTGCCAGAAGATCGATGTGCAAATTCATGTCTTTTGCCATCTTGTGAGCATGGGTGAATCATGGCAGTCAAATCATAGCTAGTCCAGAAAAGCCAGAGTCTGCAACAGCAGTGGAATTGGTTGCTGTAAGCTTAATAATTTGTCTTCACAGCACAGTTTTCAATTGTGTCGAAAGTAAATCACCCTTCTTTGGTTTTGCTTTTCTGTGTTCTGTGATTGGGTACAAAAACTTATGCAGCTTTCTCACGCAATAAGGAAAACTAAAACCAACCATGACTTGTACCAGGGTTGTTGGAAAATTCCTATTAGTAAGTATTTTCCTGCATTTTACAGGCTGGCAATGCAAAGAAAATGCCAAGCGAAATACCAGTGAAGAAGGCAGTGATTTTTGCTGGCAGCCAGCAACTTTTGACAACCCTGCTTGTATGCCCATATTTTCCTGTTTTTGGAGGGGAGTATAGGGAATTTTCGTGCACCATGAATAGTGATATTTATTTGGCGTGAAACTTAAAATGGTTGTGTTCTTTCTTGATTCTTTCGTGTTCCTTCTTGGGCCCAGTTATCTTTTATTTGTTCCCAGCTGTGGCTGGTTCACTGGGAAGTTCCAATCTGTTGCGAATGGCTGAGTGATAACTTTCGTTTTGGTTTTACTATACTGTCAGTATCAGTACATCTAAATATTTCTAGCTCTACTATTATTAAATGAACAGTTCCCTGTCGATGGATGAAGATCTCTCCAACTAGTCCTGAGGGCTGTGATTCTGTTCCCTACATGAGATACGGCCACAGTGCGTCGGCCATCGGAGACCTAGTGTATATATTTGGTGGCAGGAATGATACTCATGGCGCCTGTAACACACTGTTCTGTTTTGACACTGGTAAGCTGTCTAAAAATATTCCTACAACCAATAAAGGATCAGAGGTGCTAGCTAGGGATGACAAAAAGTTCATCTGGTCTTCCAGATAAGAACAATTTTTCCAATTCTTGTAATAAATAAATATTGTATTAAAATTCAGGCTCAAGCAAAAAACTTCACTGAGAGTCCCTGGGAATGAGTTGTATAGCCTCTGTTGTTTATTTCCCAGAGTCTTCATATGCTGATGTCTGTTGCTTCCAAATGAATTTTAACATGTTAATTTTGGGCTTACCCATTAAATGATTGAGGAAGTGGTCTGGGCCAGAACAGCTTGAGAACAAGTTGCCAAAAGGGAACTTGGGATGGACGTTTTCTGTTCAAGCTCTGAGTGTATAGGCTTTTAACTCATGTACGTCAGCAGTGTAGGCCTAGAAACTGGCCCTGATTTCCATGTTTCCTATAGCCTGAGAAAATTGATGACCTTTTGCATGCACTTCCACCAGGTTCCCATGAAACGTTGTCTGAGGAATGTACTGAAAAATGTCACACTGATAACTTCTGGGTACTTCTTCTGTTTGGATGAAACAAATGTCACTGCAGGGCAGCCAATAAGAATTTTTTCAACTTTTCAGCCCAACAGTTACAGATAAATAAAATTAATGTTTTCTCCTGCTTATCAATGACGTATTCTTTCTCCCTTTTATAATTATAAAAAAAAGATAATTATAATAATTCTTCGTTAAATACCACGTACATGTATGAAAGCGAAGAGAGGGTGGATGTAAGTAATTAAAAGTGAATTTGAGAGTGTTGATGTGCCTACCAAGGTAAAAGGGCACTTAAACTATTTTTGTATAAAAATGAATATTGAATTGAATAATATTGAATAATCAAAAATGATTAATTGTTAAATGCAACTTTATTTTTGTTTAGAGAAATTGTCCTGGTCCAGACCAGCAGTGAAAGGAAGGCCTCCTGCAGCCAGGGATGGCCACACAGCCTGCGTTATTGATTCTAGGATTTACATTTTTGGTGGATACGAAGAAGAGGTAGGAGATGTCAGTGGTAATTTTTAAATTAGACCTTCCAGTAGAATGCTGATAACGTTTCTTGATGCATTGCAGTGTAATCGAATGTGGACTTACGGAAATTTTGGGCAATTTTCAGTGCAGTTTCTGCCCAAGTTCCCTCACATCCATATTTGGCAGAGGCAGAGCCAGGATTTTCTGAAGGGGGGGAGTTGCAAGTACTTGTCCGGGGGGGGAACAAACATCCCTGGACCTAGAGGGATCTGGACTCTTGCTGTAAATTCTCTCTTTCAGTAAGTTTTGAAGGAGCAGATTGTAAATTACTGGAATTTCGACAAATTGGGGAAAAAAAAGAAAAACTGGACCGGGGGTAAGGGGGGGGGGGGCAGGGGCAACCCCTCAACCGCACCCCTGGATCTGCTCTTTTTGGTTACAAATTATCTGTGAAAAGGGATATTCGTAATAGGGATTGTCACTGATGAAGATGTGAAGGTGCTTCGGATGCTAGAAGGTGACGTTGACTCTAGAACATTGAATCAGAAAGATTATCTCTTTATTTCCATCCTTGGAACCAGCCTTTTTCTTTATATTAATTTTTGATTGTGCCCAGTTGTGTAATATATTTATTTGGCTCATGGTAAAAAACTGTTTAAGAAGCCAAGTAAAATGCTTGCATTAAACCCAGCCATGGGCTAGCATCTCATCCACCAAGGGAACTGGCCCCCCTGATATGTGTGAAATCTTTTTTTTTTTAGGGGGAGTGCTTTTCAAATACGGTTGAATATCTGGACACACGAACATTAACATGGCATGCACCCAGAGTAACAGTAAGTGCAATGACACAATCTCTTGAGAAAGACATACCTGTAATCCTGTGATCACTGATTCCATCCGGTATTAAAGAGATATTGTAAATATTTGCTGGTACAGTCTGTAATGGCCTTCATTACTTTTTGATTTAGCAGCTCTTTACTGAATTGTCAATTTGAGGGTCAAACAAATACATTGTAAACAAACAAACAAACAAACAAATAATTAGTTAATTAGATAAAATAGGTATAAATAGTTTTTCTTTCAACAAACAGCTTTGACCAGGCGCTACGTTTCTCCATAAACTACATCATTAAATTTTTTCAAAACCTGTGATAATCTCTTGTACCCTTGACAAACAGCTGTTTGTATGATTGTTGTTTTATTGTTGGTGAAGACAAGTTTGAGTTTGGTTTGAGATAATTTCTTTTGGCCCTTTTGTTTCTTTCCTTTCCAAGGTGAGTGTTGGCAGGTGGGATAGGGTGTTTCTCTCAGGATTTATTAAGTAATAACCCTGAAAATTCTGGGATTTGATTACTTCAGGGTAAACCAGCCAAATGGAGGGATTTCCACACTGCTACAGCTGTTGGTACAAACATGTACATCTTCGGAGGAAGAGGTAAGAAAATTAAGGGGGTGTTTCAATCAAACCTGTGACCTTGGGTGCTTTACATGTAGCCAAAATGTTTGGTTTGAAATTCCAGAAACTTTCTGCATTAAATGGAAAGGCTTTTTCCTTCCTGGTGAAAAGCCTCACAAAATGGATGTAGCACTACGGTAACTACTTCTTTCGGAAATGGTGGACAATTTTTATGAGGAAATGTAAACTTTGTCAAGTAGTGGAAATGATAATTTTGACTTTGCTTCAATAGCAGCTACTTTTTCTTTTGCCCGAAAGAAGTGCGAGTTTATATGTAGCGCGAGTAGCAGAAATGGAAACTTTTTGTAAATGGAATCAATGGCGATTTCCATTTCAACTGCTTGAGCAGAAGAGGTGGGGTACTTCTGAAGGCAGAGTGTCCACTTGTTCCAGAAAATTTCCAGTAGATCAGCATGTGCCATTTGCATTTTGCAACAGTTTTTTGACCTTGGGGTGTATTTTTTGAAATCAAAATTTCCCAGAGAAGACAAGCTTTGTTTTCCTTGAAACTACACCACCTTTTCCTTATGCATGTATTTTATGTCTCAAACCTGATGATTGTGATTACAGTTATTACTTTTGTTTGTGTTGTAGGGGACAGAAGAGGGCAGGAACATTCGGGTGAGGAAGTGTACTCCAACTCTGTCAGAGTTTTTGATACAGGTTGGTATTTCTTCCACGATGAAGTATTTGCTGTGTGGAGTTTGTAGCTGTATTATAAAATTGGTTAAAATTGTTTGACATCCAGTAAGCCCAAGTTGAATGATAATATACGTACTCTACCATTAGCTCAAGTAGAATAATTATCCTACTATAATTATTCTTATAATAATAAAGGAGATTATTAAAAACTTGACAATGTCCATTGTACTGCTATGAAAACAAAAAAAAAGGGAAAAAGAGAAAATAGGAAGGGAGAAAAAGGAGAGCAGGAATTGATCACATGACTGAATGAAAGAGGTGCAGAAGATGATGAGAAAAACATGCTTCTGGTACCAAAAAAGTGTGTTTTGGCAAGTATGGGTGTAATACATTTTCTCACGATCTATGGACTTTCTGAAAGTACAAAAATAATGTATGCAAAAAATTCAAACTTACAGTATTATTGAACTCAGTCATGTTTTACAGGAACTGTTAGCTGTCTTGGTGTTGCAAGCTACTGTATGTTGGTTGTGAGCTCATGTACACAGTGTTTGTCTCAGTTTTGCGGAATAACCGTTAAACCTTTGGGCTCCAATATCAACCTGCATGTTCTCCTCACTGTCATCCGTGCATTTCGTATGGTTCTAATTGGGTGAATTTGACTAAACATCAAGATTAATTATCATAATTGGTGTTCATTTCCTTTATTCAGATTATGGCCTGTACATTTGATCGAGTAGTGATAGGGTGGAGAGAAATTAGGTCCTTGTTACTATCGGGGCTGAAAGGGTTAGTTAAATTCAGCAGACCATAGGCTGGGATTTTTATGTGGTTCTTGGGGTTTTTCTTTGCAGTAAAAAACTGTTGGCTTAAACTCGAAACTTCTGGAGATGTTCCTGTTGGACGACGCAGTCACTCAGCAGGTGAACTTAGCATGTTTCAAAGTTCTGTATTAGATATCAGAGAGGTTAAGCATTGCCTGCTGTTTGCCGTCTGCCGTTTTAAAATGGACTATTTCTTCTTAAGCTTCGTGTACAAGTAAACTCATTAAAAGTGTGGATACACAATAAAGCAGTTTTCTAACTTTTAACTCAAATATTAGTTATTGGTTAAATGTGGTTTCCTTGGGATGTTTTGATGTACTGCATAATATGAGTGCTTTTTACATAAAGCAGATGATAGTCTTTGCAAAGGTGACAACCAAACATCACCTCATTTCCTCGCTCCTTTTTCTTCCCTTTTGTTTAAACACTGACAGTAAACTGGTCAGTTTGCATAGAAAAATAAATAAAACATCACTGGGCTTAAGCACTGGGCTGATAATTGTAGCAGAACGAATCAGAAACTTCAAAGAAATACTCACGTTGTTGACAAATGCAAGAGCAGGCCTCTTCAGGTTAAAAACAGCAAATGGCAAACGGCAAACGTGAAAAATGGCGGGAAACCTATGATCATGTGGTATTTTTGCCGTTCGCATTTGCCGTAAACGTGATGCTTAATCTCTCTATTATCATTGTTGCTTAACAACATTCCACCCAAGTGCAGTCAAACCTCAATCATTCAGACCTCAATTTTGATCAACTGGATTTTTCTGTGTGGTCCCATTTTGTTTATGAACATTAATTTTTATGAGTGATAGTTATACGGACCTTTGAGTAGAAAAACGTGAAAGTGTTTCCCAGTGGGAAAAAAAAAAAAAGAAAAGGTCAAGCATCGATCTATTTTAGCCATCTGCAGATGTAATATGCGGTAGACACGCTAAATTGAATAAACAATACTAATTACCTTGGTGCTGCCTTTAAATCATTGGAACAAGAAACAGCAATGCAACAACTTCTTAAAAATGGTACTTGAAAACTTGGCTTGCTTGCTGAAAAACTTAGATCTTGGTTGACTTGCTTACGACTACTGTAAAAACTAAGTCGTGATTTGCTTTTTGTTTGTTTCAAGATGTCGCGTACACTGTCGTGTACGGAAAGAACTTTCTGGAAATTAGCACTTACAAATATGGAATGGAAAAATCTAGTCAAAGAACAGTTTCTACTTCTACGTATTTCTAGAAGCTTCTAGCTACCTCTAAAAGAGAACAAACCTTAAGGTTAAAACCTTACTTAAATAAAAGCGATTTCTAAGACAAAAACAAGCATAAAAAGAGCAACATTTGGTAATAATGAAATGTAATTGAATTGTAAACAAAAAACGCAACTATAAAACTTTCTTGCGGTAGCTACAATCTGGTTACAATACAGTGTATGTCTGAAATGAGACAGTGAGACACTTGCTTACAGTGTGTGTCTACATACTTAGAGGAAAGATGCACTCACAAACACACAGACAGACTTAATCAGATGTACATGTGCAGACACAATTCTATCAAACACTCTCAAAATATCAGTCACACCTATGATTTGGAGAGTCGTTTTCAGGGAAAGAGTCTGCTAAGGTGCTAAGGAAAGATGTTGTATTGGACAGAAGGGTCCTCTTATTATATGCAATTTTTAGTCAATAGCCATACATGTAGTAAGTCTGTGTTTTGCGGTCAAAGTAGTATAATTTTTGAATGCTAAAATTATAATTTAGTTCAAGGTTATATTCTGCGTATTATTTCTTAATAGTTGCTTATGGAAAGCACATTTATGTGTTTGGTGGGTACAATGGGCTTGAAAGAAAACATCATGGGGAAGTCTACAGTCTAAACACAGGTACAGTATATGCATGTGGTAGATTAATGATTAGAACCTTTTCCAGCCTCTAAAAAGACCCCTGCTTTAATAGTTTGTCTTAGTGTGGTCAGCCGGACAGCAGTATTTCCTTAGAGGACTGTTGTTGGCTATTGACGTTTTAACAACCTGAGCACATGATTGTTGGGTTGGGGCGGCAGGGGTACTCCTGTCTACTATCAGTATGTGCCGCTGTTAAGGACAAGCCTCCTGTTTTTACTGCGCTTACTTTCTATGCATCTTGGGATGGTCTGAGAAACACTCATGTGGTTTCTTAAGGACGGTACCTACTAATACCTGTACAGGTATTTTTGCCCAGTTTATGACTATGCAGGAAAAGCAGATTATAGTAAGGACTTTTGGCATCCAAAAAGAAAATTGGGGTTAACCACACATTTTTCAGAGATAATTTGGAAAGGTTATAATAATCTTGGATAATTTGGATTCTCCTAATCATCCTGTCACTACTGGTGTGTTTTTTGAGGAGTTTTCTGACTATTTGGAGTCC